>Ga0210040_10008850_pt1 | contig 11822 bp, 5 predicted proteins | sample CryGeyCG12114_NA_FD_185462 | JGI IMG/M metagenome (GOLD analysis project Ga0210040, IMG submission 185462) | Groundwater microbial communities from aquifer - Crystal Geyser CG19_WC_8/21/14_NA (SPAdes) (version 2) | ecosystem: Environmental > Aquatic > Deep subsurface > Groundwater | place: USA... | reverse complement strand
CAGGCTGATCTGGTCCTGCACGAAGATTCCGGTTGAGTGCTGCACGTCCAACCGGTCGTTCAGCAGGGTCGGCTCGGGCAGCGGGAAGCGGCCATAGACGGGGTTAAGGATGTCGAGGATGTAGCCTGCCTGCTCGCTTGTCTGCGCGGCCACTGCGGGTGGGCGGAAGCGGAAGAACAGCTGCTCGTTCTCGAACTCGTCATGATCGGCGCCGACCAGCACGCGATGCCGCAGAGTGCCGGTGTCGAACTCGCCGGAGACCTCCGCCCTGAGCACGATCTGCTGCGAATCGTACAGCCGGGATCGCCGCTGGCGCGACAGGGAGAAGCCGTCCTGGAACAGCATCTGGCGGGAGGCGACCAGCTCCGCATCCGAGGAAGAACCGGTGAGCAGCGTGTCACGCAGGCTCGCGCCGACGAGCAGGCTCCAGCGCTCGGAGAAATCGTGCTGCAGGCGCAGCTGGTGCCCGGTCGCGCGCGCCACGGTGTCGCCGTCTTCCGGCTCGCCGAGGAAGCGGCTGCGCGGAACGGTGTCGAAATCCCCATCCAGCACGACGATGCCGCGATCGAACGGCACCTCCACCCGCGTCCATTCGAAATCGTAGGTCAGCCTTGTGTCGCTTCCGAGCGCTACCCCGATTGAGGGCAGAAAGCCCCAGCGCGTCTGCTCGATCGTGTCGCGAAAGCTGTCGCCTTGCTCGGCATAACCGATCAGCCGCGCAGCCACGCCGTCGGTGAGCACGAGATTGGCATCCACCTCGCCACGCAAAGTCTCGAAGCTGCCATATTGAAGGCTTGCGGTGCCGAAGCTGCCCGTCAGATCCGCCTGCTTGGTGATCAGGTTGACGGTGCCGCCGGGCTCGCCCCGCCCGAGCAGAGCAGCGGCAGGGCCTTTCAGCACCTCGATCCGCTCGATGCCGGCCACGTCGCGCTGCCCGCCGAAGCCGCGCCCGCCGTTGAACCCGTTGACGAGGTAGCCGGTCGGCAGGTTCTCGTCCCCCGCGAAGCCGCGTACGGCAAAGGAGTCCCACAGCCCACCAAGCGTATTCTGGCGCGAGATGGAGGCGTTGAGGTCCAGTGCATCGGTCAGCCGGAAGATGGCGTTCTGCTCAAGCGTGGCGCTGTCGATCTCGCCGATCGCCTGCGGGATCTCGGCCGCCGCGAAGTCGCCGCGATAGGCCTGGCGCACGCCGCTGACCACGATGTCGGTCGCTTCGTTGGCTCCGAGGTCCCCGCTGCTTCCATCCTGCGCCGTCGCCGGCAGCGGAATGATCAGTGCCAGCGCACTGCACCATTCGAGTTGGAGCCCCCTCAATCTCATCAATGATCCCCCTATGTGATGTTGTCTCATCCGCTAGACAGATCGCGATTGGCGCGTCAATGGCATGTTGCAACATCACTTTTCCTCAAGCAAAGGGTTGGTCATGCTGAAGAGGAAGATGAGCGTGTCAGAAGCCGAGGTCCCGCCGATCCTGATCCAGGACCTTACGCTCGCTTACGGGCAGCACCGGGTGCTCGATGGGCTTTCGCTGGCGGTGCCGGCGGGCAGCATCACCGCGCTGCTCGGCGGCAACGGAGCGGGCAAGTCGACGACGCTGGCAGCGCTGCTCGGCTTCGTTCGCGCGCAGTCCGGCCGCATCGGCGTGTGTGGGATCGATCCGGGGGCGAGCCCCGACGTAGCGCGGCGCCAGATCGCCTACCTGCCGGAGAACGTTGCCCTCTACGAGCACCTGACCGCGATCGAGAATGCGGACTATCTGCTGGCGCTCTCGGGTGACCGTCGGGAGAAGGGCGAGATCACCTCCGCCTTCGCCGCTGCCGGCCTCCAGGAGCGATCCTGGCAGCAGCGGCTCGGCGGGTTTTCGAAAGGCATGCGACAGAAGGTGGCGATCGCGGTCGCTTTGCTGCGGGAGGTTCCGGTGCTGCTGCTGGACGAGCCGACCTCCGGCCTCGACCCGGGCGCGACGGCTGATTTCAACGCGCTGGTCCGCGCGGTGGGGGAGCGTGGCACGGCGGTGCTGATGGTGACGCACGATCTGCTGAGCGCAGCCGACGTGGCCGACCGGATCGGCTTCCTGGAGGCAGGACGCATGGTCGAGGAGGTCGTCGCCAGCGGACCCGACCGGTTCGATATCCGCGCGCTGCACGCCCGGTTTTCCGTCGCGAGCGGACGGCTTGCCGCATGAATCCGACCGCTCTCATCGCGCATGACGAGCTTCGCCTCATGGTGCGCAACCGCATTGCGGTGATCGCCTTCGTGCTGCTCGTGTTGCTGACGTTGGTGGCTGCGCTCAGTTCCTGGTCGCACCAGCGCTCCGTCGCGGAACTTCGTGCGCGCCAGCAAAGTGCGGCCGAGCAGGCGTTCGATGCGCAGCCGGACCGGCACCCGCACCGCGTCGTCCACTATGGGAACTTCATCTTTCGTCCGCTCGGCCCGCTCGCCGCCTTCGATCCCGGAGTGGACGCCTTCACAGGCAATTCCATGTTCCTTGAAGGGCACCGCCAGAACACCGCCAATTTCGGTGATGTGCGGCAAAGCTCGCTTCTGGTGCGGTTCGGGCAGCTTACGCCAGCCTTCGTGCTGCAGGTGGTGGCGCCCCTGCTGCTGATCTTCCTCGGCTACGGCTCGCTGGCGCGGGAGAGCGAGCGCGGGACCCTGCGGCTGCTGATGCTGCAGGGCGTCATGCGCGGACAAGTGGTGCGGGGCAAGCTGGCCGCGCTGGGTCTGGTGGCGCTGCTGGTCGGCCTGCCCGCCATGATTGGTTTCGTTGCCATTGCCGGCCAGCCGGGTGCGCTGCTGCTGCCGATGGGGATCATCGCACTGGGCTATGCGGGGTACCTGGCGCTTTGGGTGGTGCTGATCGTGCTGATCTCCGCCCTGGTTCGACGCAGCCGTGATGCGCTGCTGGCGCTGGTCGCGCTGTGGGCGGTGGCCGTGGTGCTGTTGCCGCGCGTCGCACCCGACATTGCAAATGCCGCGGTGCCGCTTGCAAACCGGATGCAAACCGACATCGCCATCGCTCGCGACCTGCGCCAGATGGGCGACAGCCACAATCCGGACGACCCGTTCTTCACCGCCTTCAAGCAGCGCACGCTCGAGCGTTACGACGTAGCGACGGTCGAGGAGCTGCCCGTCAATTACAAGGGCCTGCTGGCGGTTGAGGGCGAGCGGTTGACCTCAAGCCTGTTCGATCGATACGCGGGCGAGAGCTACGCAGCACAGGCGCGGCAGAACGCCCTGGTACAGGCGATCGGCCTATTCAGCCCCGCCATCGCGTTACGCTCGCTGTCCATGGCAGCGGCGGGGACCGATTTCGCCGGCCACCGCCGCTTCCTCGAACAGGCGGAGGCCTATCGCTACGATCTCGTCCAGCGGCTCAACCGGCTGCAGGCCGAAGGCGTGACTTATTCTGACGACACCGCAATCGATCCAGGCGCCGACCAACGCAAGCGGGTGGACGCGGAGCATTGGGATGCAATGCCCGAGTTCGCCTACGCCGCACCCTCTGGCGCATCGCTTGCCACAGGGGCTCTGCCCGGGCTGGCAGTCGTGCTCGGCTGGCTGGCCGTCGCTTTGCTGCTGCTCTCCCGCGCCACGCGCCGACTGGGAGAACGCTGATGGGACTCTGGCGACACGAACTGCGCCTGTTGCTGCGCGCCCGGCTGAGCGTCGTGGCGCTGGTCTTGCTGGCGGTGCTGACCATCGCCGCCCTTGCTGCGGGGCTGTCCGAGGTCGCTCGGCAACGCGCGGCGATCGCGGCGATCCCGGCGTCGCAGGCGGAGGATATTGGCGCCATCGCCGCCTGGGCGGCTGAGACTGGCGACCCCGGCACGGCGGCCTATTACAGCTTTCATCCGACCTGGGACGCGCCCTCTCCGCTCGCCTTCGCGGCCCTCGGAATGCGCGATGTCGCTCCGTACATCCTGCGGGTCCGCGCGCTGGGGTTGGAAGCGCAGATCTATGACGGCGACACCTTCAACCCGGAGTTGGCTCTGCCGGGCCGATTTGATTTCGCCTTCGTGCTGGTGTTTCTCGCTCCTTTGTTCGTGATCGCGCTGTTTCACGACTTGATCTCGGGCGAACGGGAGGCAGGCCGGCAGCGGATGCTCGCGGCGCTGCCCCGTGGAGGAGCGCAGCTGTGGCAGCGGCGCACCGTGCTGCGCTTCGCATTCCTTTGGACGGCGCTGGGCCTGCCCTTTGCAATCGCGGCGATATTCTCCGGCGTGGACGCCGGCGCCACCCTCGCGGTGCTGGCGGTGAGCGCGGCCTATCTATGGTTCTGGATTGCACTCGCCTGGCTGGTGGGGCGTTTGCGATGGAGCTCGGTCGCCAATGCGGCTTCGCTGGCGGCGTGCTGGCTGGTGCTGGTGCTGGTGCTGCCGACGCTGGCGCATGTGAGCATCAACCGCGCAGTGCCAGTGAACCAGGGCGCCGAAATCGCGCTCGCCCAGCGTGAGATGGTCAACCGTGCCTGGGACATCCCGCGCGACGAGACCATGCGACGGTTCTACGCCAAACATCCGGAGTGGGCGGATTCGCCCCCGCTTCCTCCTGAGTTCCACTACAAGTGGTACTTCGCCTTCCATCAGGTGGGGGATGAGAGCGTGGCCGATGAGGTGGAGGCCTATCGCACGGCGTTGGAGCAGCGCGACCGGGCGGCCCGGGGTTTGGGCTGGGCCTTGCCGTCCGTCGGCGTGCAGGCGCTCCTGACCAGGCTCGCAGAAACAGACCTGCAGTCGCAGCTCGCCTATCAGGACCGGATCCGCGCGTTTCATCAGCGGCTGCGACAGTTCTACTACGGCTACATGTTCCGCGACCGCCCGTTCGGCGAGGCCGACTCTGATCGCGCTCCACATTTCAAGGATCTTCTTGACGACGCCGCCTGAGGTCAAGCGCTCTTCCTCGAGACGTTCTCCGATCCTGCGGCGGGAGCCCTACCCGGGAGGGCGGCCGCAGCACGTGCCCGGGCCTGAGGCTTCGCTGGATGGCGGCGATCCCGCTCGCCGAGGGCGAGGGCCAGCTGACGCGGAGGGGCTCGGACCTGGCGCGGGCGGCAGGCTGAGACTTGGGCATCCGATACGACCTCAGTGCCGGGCCAGTGCTAAGCGACGTCGGATGTTATCGTACGTTCGAGCAGGGCAAGGTGGCCGCTTGAGAAAGCCCTACTCAAGGATATGACACGCTCGATGCGACGCTGAGCTACGGCTTCGATCTGCGTCAGCGGGCGGTGGGTCAGGAAGGGTGCCTTAAGGGCCTCTTAGCTCCTTCGCTCTAGCGCGCGGCGAATGACAGGCCTCCTCCTTTCCGTCATCATGTGCATACGGCACGAGCACAATCCTCGATTAATGCTGATTGCCGGCCTCGTCTGCGCGACAGGCATTTTCGCCTCGTTTGCGATTGCCAAGCATGCGGTTCGAAGCACTGCCAAGCCGCGGTTCTACTGGGGCCTGACCAGTGTCGTGGCGAGTGGCTGCACTGCTTGGGCCACCCACTTCATCATACTTCTGGCTTTCAAACCCGGGATGCCGGCGGCCTTCGACCCGCTTCTCACCGCGGTGTCGCTCGCCTGCGCGGTGATCGGCATTGGCGCAGGAATCGTGCTTTCCATCCGCAGCCGCCGGCGCCCTAGGCGTCAGTTCGCGGCAGGGCTGGTCGTTGGCGTGGGGATCGTCGCGCTCCATTACGTCGGGCAAGCGGCCTATCTGGTCACCGGCAGCGTGCATTGGGACCTGCGGCTTGTCAGCCTGTCGATCCTCGTCAGCCTGCCGATCTCTGGTTTAGCGGTAGTCGCCGCAGCAAACCGCAATCGCCGGTGGCAGATCGCCGCCGCGCCGCTGCTGCTGTTGTCGATCGCGATCCTCCACTTCTGCGGCATGGCGGCGATGACGTTGCAGTTTGATCCGGCTCAGTCGCTGCCTGCCTTTTCCGTCCTGCCGCAGAACATCACTCCCGTCGTCGCAGGCGTTTCCATCGCGCTGATCGGACTTGCGGTGCTCGGCTGGCGGTTCGATGTCTCGGCCAAGCTGCGTCTGCGCCACGATCGCCGACGGCTACAGGATCTCGCCAATGTGGCGCTGGAAGGCCTGCTGATCACGGACGGCGACACGATCATCACGGCGAATGACAGCATCAAACGGCTATCGGGCTTTCGCGGCTCTGGCCTCACCGGTAGCTTGGTAAGCGCTCTCCTTCCCGATATCGACATCGCAAGCTTGCCCGAAAAGGAAGAGCGTGAAGCCGAGCTGATCGACGCGCAGGGTCTTCCCGTTCCAGTGCGGGTCCTTAGGAGCGAGGTGGCGGTCGGGCATAAACGGCAGACAGTGGTCGCCGTCCGCGACCAGCGCGAGCGCCTCAGAACCGAAGCCAAGATGCGGAACCTGGCGTTCATCGATCAGCTCACGCAATTGCCCAACCGTACCCGCTTCTATGACCTTCTGACGGTGCACGCCGCCTCTCGCCGCGCGCGCGAGCGCAACTTCGCGGTGCTGATGCTTGATCTCGATCGGTTCAAGCCGGTGAACGACATGCTAGGTCACGCCGCTGGCGACCTCATCCTGCGCCAGGTGGCTGAACGGCTACGTTCCACTGCTCGCGACGACGACATCGTCGCTCGTCTCGGCGGTGACGAGTTCGCCGTGCTTCAGCTCGGTGCGGAAGGCGCCCACGAGGCAGCGGCGCTTGCTCAACGGATCATCGACGCCATCAGCCTTCACCCTTTCGTGCTCGAAGGGCAATCGGCGCACATCGGCGTCAGCGTCGGCTTCGCGTGGGCGCCTGAGGATGGCGAAGCTCCGATTGAATTGCTCCGCAAGGCCGATCTTGCGCTCTACGCGGCCAAGGCCGAGGGCCAGGCCACTTTCCGGCGCTACGACGTTGCGCTTGACGAACGAACCCGCAAGCGACGGGCGCTTGAAGCAGGCCTGCGGCGGGCGCTGAGCGAAGGCCAGCTGGAACTTCAATATCAGCCGCTGCTCGACGCGCGGACCGGCCGCATCACGTCAGCCGAAGCGCTGGTCCGTTGGCGTGATCCCGAACGCGGCTTGATCTCGCCAGCCGACTTCATTGGCCTCGCGGAAGAGACGGGGCTCATCCTTCCCCTCGGCGAATGGGTGCTTCAGACGGCCTGCGCAGAGGCGGCGAAATGGCCGGACGGGATCAGCGTCGCGGTCAATCTCTCGCCGGCACAGTTTCGTGACCAGACGCTCGCCTCGATCGTCATCGCCGCACTCACCGCAGCCGGGCTTGCACCGGACCGGCTCGAACTTGAGATCACCGAAGGCGTCCTCCTCAGCGAAGAGGCCAAAACGCTCGCCACGTTGGAGCAGCTTCGCGAATTCGGCGTCGGCATGTCCATGGACGATTTCGGCACTGGCTACTCATCCCTGAGCTATCTGCGCAAGTTTCCGTTCAACAAGATCAAGATCGACCAGTCGTTCGTGCGCCAGGTGCCCGCTGACAGGGAGAGCGCCGCGCTTGTCCGTTCGATCATCACTATGGGAGCATGCCTGGATATGAGCATCACCGTGGAGGGTGTCGAAACCGCCGAGCAGTACGATTTCGTGGTGGCGGCGGGCTGCGACTGCGTTCAAGGCTATTACATCAGTCGGCCGCTAGACGCGGCGGCATTCACCGCCTTCCTTGGCTCCTCCGTTACTTCCGGGGATCGTGCTGCGGCCTGACCTTGACAGCACCCCTGGTGCTTCTCCCCCGGTGTGGGGGCGCGCTCAGAACCGGAAGCGCGCCCCCACACCGTAGGTGCGCGGCTGGTTGGTATAGCCCGATACCGCGAAAGGCTGCGCGACCGAATCGAAGATTGAGAGCAGGTAGCGATCATCGAGCAGATTGCGCCCCCAAACCGACAGCTCAAAGCCTACATCGGCCATGACATAGGTGAGCGAGGCTGAGAGTTCATTCACCTCCCGCGTGAACTGGTCGGCCACCGCAATCGCCGAACCTTCTCCCTGGCTGATGAAGCCCGGCAGGCCCTCCACGATGTTCGTCTCGGCCTCGTGGTGGAAAGTCGAGCGCAGCACGACCTCGTCCCCATTCGCGAGCGGCTGCGCCCACTGTCCACTCACCACCACGGTCCAGTCTGGCACCCCGGCCACGCTACGGCCGGACAGGTCACCCACCGAGGATAGCTGGAATTCCTGGTAAGTCGCATCGAGCCAGGTGATGCCCAGGGTGAGCGTGAGCGGATCCACCGGATTGGCCATGCCTTCGAACTCCACGCCGTAGGTCCGCTGCTTGCCCGCGTTGGCGAGGAAGAAGCCCGTGCCAGTGAAGATGTTAGACTGGAAGCCTTCGATGTCCTGCCGGAAGCCGGTGAGGAAGGTCGAATAGCGCCCCCAGTTGCCCTTGAGGCCGAGCTCGATGAGGGTGGATTCCTCCGGCCCTGCAAACCGGCTGCCATAGGTGAGATTATTCGCCGTCACCCCTGCCGCAGCGAGCGCCGCAGCGTCGCCGGCGAAGGGGCGGCTGTCGCGGGACAGATTAAACGAGCTCGCCTTGAAGCCGGTGGCATAATTTGCGTAGACATTGAGATCCGCATCCAGATTGTAGGCCAGGCGGATGGTGTAGGCGAAGTCGTGGTCGTCGGTCTTCCCGCTCTCCGCCGCATTGGGAATGTCGACGAAGGGCGGGAACAGCTGGAGCGCGCGCGCGCCGAGCAGCGGGTTGATCTGCGGATTGGTGGCGTTCGCCGCGGCGAAGGCCTGAGCGCCTTCTTGCACTTGGGCAAAGCCGGCAGGGTTGGATTGCGCGAAGCCGCCGATCTCAGCCTGCGTCGCGGGCCGGCCGAGCTGGAGCAGGCTGCCGACGGTGGTGGCGATGCCCTGCGCGGTGATCGCGCGGCTGCCCGCATCCACCAGGTCGATGCCCGAGAACACGCTGTACGAAGCGTAGCTGGTGGTCGCCTGCTTGTCGTCCATCGTGTAATTGCCGCCCAGCGTCAGTACGAGACCGCCTGTGATCTCGACATCGAACTGGCCGAATAGCGACAGGGCCCGGTTCTCGAGCCCAAAGGTGCCAGTCTCGCTCACACCGGGCACGAACAACTGACCTAGGTATCGAGCTGGGTTGCCATACAGCGTTCCCAGCGATCCCTCCAGATTGGTCACGGCCGCGCCGCTGCCATTGCCCCCGATGCTGATGTCAGCGAAGGTCCGGAAGGCATCGCCAGTGATGACATCCTGTCGCTCGCGCACCCTCTCGTCGAAATAATAGAGGCCCAGGAGCGTCGACACGGGCCCGAAGGTGCCGGTGGCGCGCAGCTCCTGCGTAAAGGTATCGAGCGTCTGGTCATAGAACCGGCGCAGCAGGTCGGCCGAGGTAAAGTCCACGTCCTGACCATAGGTGCCGTCGGTCTCGCGATAGGCAGTGATCGAGGTCAGCGCCACCGGCCCAAGGTCAAGATCGATCTGCCCCGACACGCCAGCGTTGTCGATGACGTTGGTGGAGGAGAAATTGTTGTACATCACGTTGCCGAACCGGTCGGTCGGATCGCTCACCTGCCCGCCCAGCGCACGGATCGCGGCGGTGGCAGGCGAGCTGAGCAGGTTGACGACCCCGCAGCAATTCTCGTCAATCCGGTCATAATCGACAATCAGGCGGGCAGTCAGCGCGCCGCCATTGTCGAACAGGCCCTGCCCACGCACGAACCAGCGGTCGCGCTCGTTGGTGCGCGTGCCCGAGCCCGCATCGCGATTGTACCCGGCACGCTGGTTGATCCCGCCCGCAAGGCTCACCGCGAAGCTCTCGTCCAGTGGCCCGCTGGCGTAAGCGCGGGCAACGAGTGCATCGTAATTGCCATAGGATAGCTCTGCCGATCCCGTCGGCGTGAAGCTGGGCAGGCGCGTGACGATGGAGATGACGCCCGCGCTCGCATTCTTGCCGAACAGAGTCGATTGCGGCCCGCGCAGCACCTCAATGCGAGCGACATCGGGCAGATCACCGATCTGCGCGGAGGTACGCGAGCGATACACCCCGTCCACGAAAACCCCGACCGAAGGCTCGATACCAGCATTGTTTGCCCCGTTGCCGAAGCCGCGAATGATGAAATTGGTGTTGGCCGAGCTCTGCAGCTGCGTCACCCGCAGCGAAGGCACCACCGATTGCAGGTCGCGCAGGTCGCGGATCTGCTCGCGCTCGAGCGTCTCGGCCGTGGTCACGGTGACCGCAACGGGGATTTCCTGCAGCGTTTGCTCGCGCTTGGTGGCAGTGACGATGATGGCGTTGTCAGGATCGTCCTGCGAAGCCACGGCGTCGGCATTCGCTTCGAAGTCCGCGGTTCTGAGGCCGCCGACCTCATCTTGCGCGAAGGCGATGCCCGGCAAGAGCGCCGCCGCAGACGCGCCGCATAGCACGATCGCCCGCAGCCCACGCACCGCGAGAGCAGACCTGATAGTCATGAAGCCCCTCCAAAGCTTGCCGCACGTGCGTCCCTGCTAACTCGTCAAGAGGCCGCGCAATCTTTAATCCGCCACTATATCACAGATCGTTGCAAGACAATGACTTGCGCGTCTACGGCCGTGCCTCGTGCTCGAGCCCTTGAGGGTGGGGGCTTTCAGCCTGCGCCGTATTTACCCCAACGTACATGGCGGTCGAGCACCGATTGATGCGGGTACCGAGGCATTCGCGGAGCCGCTCCGCTGAAGATCATGGCAGACAGTGCTCGTCCCGACACCATCGACTACCTGCGCAAGCGCGGCCTTGGGATCATAGGAGCGATTAAGGGCAAGGGCTCTGTGGAGGATGGCGCCAAGTTCCTGAGAGCTATGGCATCGTCGTTCAACCACGCTGCCGTTGCCCGACCGACGTGCTGATCCACTGCAGCTGGTCGGTCGATCGGCAGACCGGCGAATATCGCCCAAGTTCGCGAACTGCATTCCAGCACCGCCTCCGGATCCGATCCTCACGGACAAAGGCGACTTACTGGCGCCCTAAGCAGATAGCTTCGTTCGAGACTCGGTTTAGCCTTCAGCGGTAGCCGACGCACTCGCGGACACGCCACTTGGCGATGACATGTCTGCGTGCTCTCCGGTATCGTTCCTGGAAAGACAGCGGAAAGGGTTGAACGGGGGCAAGAGGCAAAAGGGCAGCAAGATGGCATTGAACCTGCTATTTATGGCTGGCCCTCCACAGGTGAACTGCGCTCACAGCACATGAGCCGCTCGAACTCGTCCTTCAGCGGAACGGTAGACGGAAGTTGAGCGGATTCCTCCCTGCGCAGTCGGGCTATGCCGACCTCACATTCAGGACGATCTTTGGCGGACTTCAAGCCATTGCATTTTGATCAAGCGCTCGTGTGGCCTCATCGCTAGAATAAAACGCTAGGTGGCTGACTCCCCGGGGCTTTGCCCGTGCAGCTTGAAGCGAAGCGATGTCCGCGACGACACCTCCGCCACCGCGCCACCGTCGGTCAGAAGGTTGGACGGTGCGGCCTCAAACGCGAAACCCCAGCTTCTAGGCGTGAGCCGACGATTGCTGCACTCGCGCACAATCGTCGGCTCGGGCCCTGATACCTTTAACCTGGGAGCAGAGTCAGAGCGGACCGAACTCCTGTGTCCGGGTGGTGGAACCGCTCGATCCCTGATCGGTGTCGCCGCTCTCGTTGACGTGACGATCGGCCGCTTCGACCAGTTCGTCTTTCTTCTCTTTCGCGCGCTCTCCCGCCTGCCGGGCAGTGTCCTTGGCTCGATCGATCGCCTGGGAGCCGAGTCGGCCAAGCTGCTCCTCTTCAGTCCGGCTCACCGGAATGGTGCTTCCCGCGATTGCACCGACGAAGGCAGCCGCAAGACCGCCGAGCAGCGGGTTGTCGTCAT
>Ga0210040_10008849_pt1 | contig 11822 bp, 13 predicted proteins | sample CryGeyCG12114_NA_FD_185462 | JGI IMG/M metagenome (GOLD analysis project Ga0210040, IMG submission 185462) | Groundwater microbial communities from aquifer - Crystal Geyser CG19_WC_8/21/14_NA (SPAdes) (version 2) | ecosystem: Environmental > Aquatic > Deep subsurface > Groundwater | place: USA... | reverse complement strand
TATTTTGCAGCCCAAAAAAGAAACGATGAACCTGGTAGCAGTGCTAAAAGAACGGGCCGCAAACGCAATCGCGCAACTTTATAGCCTGCCGGCGCAGGCCGATGCCATTCAGGTGAATGAAACCAAACCTGAGTTTGAAGGCGATTATACCATTGTGTTGTTTTCAATGGTAAAGCAACTGCGCCAATCACCGGAAAATATTGGCACTGCACTGGGCGCGTATCTCATTGAAAATTACCCGCAGTTTGTAACCCGTTTTAATGTGATCAAGGGCTTTCTAAATCTTACCATTGCAGATCGTTACTTGATTGATTTTCTTTTGCAGACAAAACAACAGGGAATTGCGCGTATCGCATCAACCGGCAAGCGGGTTATTGTTGAATATTCATCGCCCAACACCAACAAGCCCTTGCATCTTGGCCACCTGCGTAATATTTTTTTAGGCTGGAGCGTCGCCAAAATTTTAAGCGCGGCGGGACATGATGTTTTTAAAACAAGCATTGTAAACGACCGCGGCGTGCATATTTGCAAAAGCATGATTGCGTGGGAAAAATTTGCCAACGGCGCCACGCCCGAAAGCACGCATACAAAAGGCGATCACTTTGTGGGCGATTACTATGTGCGGTTTAATGACGCGTATAAAACTGAAGTCGAGGCTTTGGTACAATCGGGCACGCCAAAAGAAACCGCCGAGCGGGAAGCGCCCATTCTGCAGCAGGCACAGCAAATGCTGGTAGACTGGGAAGCCGGCAAACCAGAGGTTTTGGCGCTGTGGAAACGAATGAACAGTTGGGTGTATGCAGGCTTTGATGAAACGTACAACCGTATCGGAATCGGGTTTGATAAAGTGTATTACGAAAGCGAAACGTATTTGCCGGGTAAAAAATTTATAGATGCGGGTTTGCAAAAAGGCATTTTGTATAAAAAAGAAGACGGCAGTGTTTGGATTGATTTGCGTGCGGAAGGCCTGGACGAAAAACTTTTACTGCGCCGCGATGGCACCTCTGTTTACATAACGCAGGACTTAGGTTTGGCCGGGCAGAAGTATGAAGATTTTCCATACGACCAAAGCATTTATGTGATTGGTGATGAACAAAATTACCACATGAAAGTGCTGAAAGCCATTTTGCAAAAAATGGAACTGCCTTATGCAGACGGTCTTTATCATTTAAGTTATGGCATGGTTGAACTGCCAAGTGGCCGCATGAAAAGCCGTGAGGGAACCGTAGTAGATGCCGACGATATGGTAGCTGAAATGATACAGGAAGCAACGGGAAAAACGGCTGCACATAGCGATGTAACAAGTTTTAGCGAACCGGAACTTGACGTTCTTTATGAAACAATTGGGTTGGGCGCCCTGAAGTTTTTCTTATTGCGCGTTGATCCAAAAAAGAAAATGATCTTTCACCCGGAAGAATCCATTGATTTTCATGGCTTCACCGGGCCGTTTATTCAATACACGCATGCGCGTATCAAATCCATTTTGCGTAAAGCCGGGGCAACTGAGGAAATTACAGAAATTACCCAATCACTTTTACCGCTTGAAAAAACACTGTTGGTATTATTGGAGCAATTCAACCAAAGCATTCAACAGGCAGCAACCGAACTAAATCCGTCGCTGCTGGCAAACTATATTTTTTCTGTGGCACAAACGTTTAATACCTTCTATGCAGAACATTCGGTAATGCGTGCCGAATCGGAAGAAAAACGATCATTACGGTTACAGCTTTGTGCCATTACAGCAGAAACTATTAAGCAGGCAATGGAATTATTGGGCATAACCGTTCCGGAGCGGATGTAAACGGTTTAAAACTTTAGTTTTCGTAATTTTTTGAAAACAGAACTTTTTCAAATGTCCATATAAAAAAGCACGCAGTTGAATGCGTGCTTTTTTATTTCAATATTGGAACGCTTATACGTAACCGAAAAAATTGTAAGTACATCACACTGCGAATGATGTTCCGCAGCCGCAGGTGGTAGAAGCATTCGGATTTTTAAAGGTAAAACCACGGCTGTTTAAGCCACCCTGCCAGTCTATTTCCATACCATATAAATACATCTCATGTGCCGGGTCCATAATAAACGGCAACTCGCCGAATGTATAAACAGTATCGCTTTCTTTTTTTGCATCAAAGCCCAACACATATGTCATTCCCGAACAGCCGCCGCCTTTTACACCAATGCGCAGTAACTGACTCGCATCAAAACCGGGTTCTTCCATCAAACGCCTGATCTCTGCAACGGCACCGGCCGTAAATTTTACCGGAGATAATAGCATTGTTTCCATACAGCAAAGATACTTCATTTCCTATTTTTCAAAATTATCTACTGCCATGGTTTTGTAACGTTTTAAGAACCCGTAAACAGCCATTTTAAGCTACTACTAAATTAGTGGTGCATTCGTCAAACTTTTTCAAAAGTCCATAGCATAAAAAGAGTTTTAATACAAGCCTATATTTCTGGCACCCGTAAGGCTTTCCTTGTTATTCAGCATACAAAACAAACATCGTGAAAGCGCGTGTTCTACATCTTCCCTATTTTTGGCTGCTTAAAATAACGTATGGATCAAAGCACCATCAGCCTCGTGGTTTCGGTTGTGGCATTACTTGTAGCACTGGCAGCGCTGTTGCGCAAGCCAAAAATGGAAATGCCAAAAAGCAATGTAGAAACTTTTAATGCCGTACCGTTGCAATTGCAGGCCTACGAACGACTGGTGTTGTTAACGGAACGGATGTCTTTACCTAATCTGATCAGCCGCATTACCCAGCCAAACAGTTCGGCAAAAGAGCTGCAGGTGCTTTTGAATGAAACGATCAAACAGGAATTTGAATACAATGCATCGCAACAAATCTATGTAAGCGGCATTGCCTGGGAAGCTATTCGCAATTTGCGCGATCAAAACATGCTCATTATAAATCAAATTGCCAACCTGTTGCCGCCCGACGCTACGGGCAGTGATCTTGCTAAAAAAGTGCTGGATGTAATCATTCAGCAGCAGGACGCGGCGCTGCATACCATTGTATTGAATGCCGTTAATTTTGAAGCCAAGAAATTGATGCAGTCAACCGCCTAAACAGCGATTGTAATAAAACGCTATGAGTGAAAAAAAGATTTTTACAGACAGTGGGATAGAAATAAAGCCCGTTTATACCAAAGCAGACCTGGAGCAGGCCGCGGCACCAACCGAAGCTCCGGGCGAACCGCCGTACACCCGCGGCGTGCAGCCCGATATGTACCGCGGCAAGCTTTGGACTATGCGGCAATACGCCGGTTTCAGCACAGCCGAAGAAAGCAACAAACGATACCAGTATTTGTTGGGGCAGGGCGTAATGGGACTAAGCGTTGCGTTTGACCTTCCCACGCAAATTGGCTACGACAGCGATCATCCACTGGCAGAAGGTGAAGTGGGAAAAGTAGGTGTGGCCATTGACTCGCTCGATGATATGGAAACACTTTTCAAAGGCATCAATTTAGAAACGGTGTCCACTTCAATGACCATAAACGCTACGGGTTTTATTCTGCTCTCTTTTTATGTAGCACTTGCAAAAAAAACCGGTGCGGATTTGAAAAAAATTGCGGGCACCATACAAAATGATATTTTAAAAGAATACGCAGCACGCGGCACGTACATTTATCCGCCCAAACCGTCCATGCGCATTATCACCGATATTTTTGAGTGGTGCAGCCAGGAATTGCCGCGCTGGAACACCATCTCTATATCCGGGTACCATATTCGCGAAGCCGGCAGTACGGCCGTACAGGAAATTGCCTTTACCTTAAGCAATGGCAAAGCCTATGTAAAAGCCGCCTTGGAACGTGGACTTGATATCAATGTATTTGGCAAACGCCTTTCCTTTTTCTTTAATGCGCACAACAATTTATTTGAAGAAGTAGCAAAGTTCCGCGCCGCGCGTCGTATCTGGACGGGCATCATGCAAGACCTTGGCGCTACCGATCCCAAAGCCCTGATGCTCCGGTTTCATACACAAACCGGCGGCAGCACGTTAACGGCGCAACAACCCCTAAACAATATTGCACGCGTAACCCTGCAATCGCTGGCAGCCGTGCTGGGTGGCAGTCAGTCGCTTCATACAAATGGCTATGATGAAGCCTTGAGTTTGCCAACAGAAACCGCGGCCCGCATTGCATTGCGCACGCAACAAATTGTAGCCTTTGAAAGCGGCATTGCCGATACCGCTGATCCGCTGGCGGGTTCTTATTTTATGGAAAGCCTTACCACCGAAGTGGAACAAAAAACAAAGGCTTTGATTGCGAACGTGGATGCATTGGGCGGCAGCGTTGCGGCTATTGAAAGCGGCTTTATGCAAGACGAAATTGCACGCAGCGCTTATACCTATCAACGCCAGATTGAGGAAGGCGAAAAAATAATAGTAGGCGTAAATAAATTTGCCATCGAAGCCGAAGAACCGGTGCCACCGTTTAAAATTTCAGATGCCGTCCGCGAACAACAAACGCAGAAGCTGCATGCTTTAAAGGCCCGCCGTGATGCCGCGAAAGTTGCGGCCTGCATTGAAGGCATCCGGTTGAAAGCAAGCACCCGTGAGAACCTGATGCCGCCGGTGATTGAAGCCGTTGAAAATGGCTGTACGTTGGGCGAAATTTCCGACGCTTTACGCAGTGTATTTGGTGAATTTAAATAGCGAAGTATGATAACCGCAAACCTACTTGGCAGCATCAATTTATAACTTTTTCAAAACACCATATCCTTATTTTAAAGCTAAAGCAGCAAACACCGCCTTAGCCGCTTGCTTTTGTAGTTAGCATAAAAAAGCACCGGCATTATTGCCAGTGCTTTCTAAATTCTATAAAGCAATACTTATTTCTTTACAGCGGTATTAATTGCTTTGGCAGAATCCAAATGCATGCGGAGTACAGGCACTGTTTTCGAAGCAAACGCTTTCACGTCAGCATCTTGTCCGTTAGTTGCACTTGTCTGAAACTTGCTTACATCTTCATTATGATCATCTACCATCATGCTCATGTAGGCTTTATCAAAAGCTTTACCGGTTTTCGTTTTCAGCATATCAATATGCTTCCGGTGCTTTGCCATCATTGAATCCGGCAGCATAACGTTCTTTTGTGAAGAAAGCGCTTTCAATTCATTATTAGCATTGGTATGATCCTGCACCATCATGTTACCAAAACTTTTCACACGCTCGCTGGAAGCGGTTTGTGAAGCAAGGCGGCCGGCTTCTACTTCCATCATGCCGCCGCTGGCAGCTTCCATCATGAAAGTCTTATCTGTTTCGCCTACGTTGTTGGCTGTTGCTGTTGCTGCTGCACCGGCGGTTCCGGTGTCAGACGTTGTGGTTGTGCTGGTTGTTGTATTCATGGTCGTACTTGAATCGGCCGTGCTGGCATCGCCGGAACTGCTGTCATTACCACATGAAAACAACATTACGCTGGATAAAAGAACACCAAAGGAAAGAAATTGCTTTTTCATATAAACAATTTTAAGGTTTTTGATTTAGATGTAAAAGACTTGAAAATTTTGTGCCAGCATACCAAAACATAGCTGTATCAGGGCTTTTGCGGTCCATTTTAGAGCGTTTAGCAGAAAAGCATCAACGGATTGCATGCATTTTCAGGCGAAAAAATTTTTCAGTACAAAAGATGAGTAATATTTACCGCTGTTCGCATTGCGTTTCAGATGATTATAGCCGTACATATTGATGAGCTAAGACGGCGTCGTAAAACAAGATGCAATCAAACTTTTTCAAAAACCCATATGCGCCTTGCTTAAATAAGGTGAATACCAATGAAACCGTTACCATAATGTTCAGGTTTATTTTTTCTGCTCTTTTGACCAGGCATCTTTTAAGGTAACGGTACGATTGAATACCAAGTGGCTGGCAGTACTATTCCGGTCCAGTGTAAAATAGCCTTTACGCAAAAACTGGTAACGTTCATCCGCTGTGGCCTGCGCCAACGCAGGTTCCGCATAAACAGTTTTGATTATTTCGAGCGAAGCCGGATTGATATATTCTTTAAAATCACCATCCACGCCAGACGGATCTTCAACGGTAAACAACCGGTCATACAAGCGCACTTCGGCTGTAACGGCATGCGCGGCAGAAACCCAGTGCAATGTGCCCTTTACATGAATACCGGAGGTGTCATGCCCGCTTTTACTTTCCGGGATATACGTGCAATGCAAAGCCGCGATATTACCAGCTTCGTCACGCACGGCTTCGTCGCAGCGAATAATGTATGCATGTTTTAAGCGCACCATACCGCCCGGAAACAACCGAAAATATTTTTTTGGCGGCACTTCCATAAAATCTTCCTGTTCAATATACAATTCCCGGCTAAAGGGAAATTCGCGGTGCAAACTGTTTGGGTCTTCCGGATTGTCTTCGCCTGTTAACGGTTCGGTATGTGCTTCGGGGTAATTGGTGATTATAATTTTAAGCGGGTCAAAAACAACCATCCGCCGTTTGGCAATTGTATTTAAATGTTCGCGCACACAAAACTCCAGCAAACCCACATCTACCACATTTTCGCGCTTTGCCACGCCTACCCGGTCGCAAAAATCCCGGATTGCTTCCGGCGTGTAGCCGCGGCGGCGAAACGCACTGATTGTAGGCATACGCGGATCGTCCCAGCCATCTACAACATTTTCGTTTACCAATTGCAGCAGCTTGCGCTTGCTCATTACGGTATAGGAAACATTGCGTCGGGCAAACTCGTATTGATGTGAAGGAAAAATCTCCAGTTTTGCAATGAGCCAGTCATACAAATCGCGGTGCGGTACAAACTCCAGCGTGCAGATAGAATGGGTGACATGCTCAATGCTGTCGCTTTGGCCATGTGCAAAATCGTACATCGGGTAGATGCACCAGGCATCGCCGGTGCGGTGGTGATGCGCATGTTTGATACGATACAACACCGGATCGCGCATAAGCATATTGAGATGCGCCATATCTATTTTTGCCCGAAGCGTTTTACGGCCATCTTCAAATTCCCCTGCTTTCATGCGGGCAAACAAATCCAGGTTTTCTTCAATGCTCCGGTCGCGAAATGGACTGTTGGTTCCCGGCTCGGTAGGTGTGCCTTTTTGTGCCGCAATTTCTTCCGAGGTAGAATCATCTACATAGGCCAGCCCTTTTTTTATGAGCGTTACCGCATAATCATATAACTGGTCAAAATAATCCGACGCGTATAATTCATGCCTCCATTCAAAACCCAGCCATTTGATGTCTTCTTTTATGCTGTCTACATACTCCGTTTCTTCCGTTACAGGATTGGTATCGTCAAAACGCAGGTTGGTATAACCCGGATATTTTTTAGACAGGCCGAAATTGAGACAAATGCTAGTGGCATGCCCCATATGCAAATAACCATTCGGCTCCGGCGGAAAGCGCGTTACAATGGATGTGTATTTTCCGGCTTTCAGGTCGTCTTCAATAATTTCCTCAATAAAATTCAGCGACTTTTCTTCACTCATGTTGTTGCGTTCAAAAGAGTTGCAAAGATACGGCGCCGCATTGGTTTAGCTGAACAGCCGCAAGCAGACGTTTTTTAAATAAGTAAAAGCAAAAGTGATGGGATTGCTTACCTGTTACGGTCGTAAAAATAAAAAGAGGAATGCTGCGTTTATTTTGGACCGAAATACGGTGACAGCCGTATTGATCGTTTTAAAACAATTGGCATGACCGAAAAATCCGATTATCTTTTTGCCGAAAAGGCTTCAATATTGCCCTATAAAATAGTATTACGGCATGCTTTGAAACAACTTATTAAACGTAATAACAGTCTAAAAAATTATTGTATCGTATGAAACTTTTATTGCTTACCGTACTCATTTTCCCGATTGCATTATATGCACAAGATTGCACGCTGAAAAAAGAAAAAGACCAGTTTAGCCAGCGGGAACGGCTTACCACAGGTTTTATGCAATTAACCAACAGCAAACTTTCGATAACGGCCGACGATAAAGAACTGGACTTTTTTATAGCGGCACCAAAGGACAAATGTTTTGACGATGCCTCTACCCTGTCTGTGGTTTATGATGACGGGCGCACCAAATCCAATTTTCGAAATTCCGGCAGCATGAACTGTGAAGGACTTTTTCATTTCACCATACGGAATACAGCTACGCCCAATTTCAACCTGCAGCGAATGGCTACCAAAAAAATAAAAGCCCTTGTATTGACGAATGGTAAAATTGTAACCAGCATTCTTTTAAATGAAGAGCAGCAACTACAACTGCAAAAGGCTGCCGACTGCATGTCGCGCGAAGCAAAGACAATGCTGAAACAATCGTAATGCCTCACGAAAAACAGTTACCTGTATAAACCTAAAAAAGCTGTGATTGACACAGCTTTTTTAGGTTTAACAATTTCAATATTCGTATTTCTAATTAAAGAAAAAGGCATAAACTTTTTCAAAACACCATATTGGCTTCACTTATTTCTCATCGTAAAGACACCGGTTTTCGCACCTACTCAGTCCAGCGGGAAGACACTTTTTTATTAATGTCAACCTCCTGCATAAAAGCACCCGTAGCTTCGTCGGAGTACACACCATAGGCATCGGTAAGAGTACCACGGGTTCCGTCTACCGTTTCAATTGCATATAAAATCGACATATCATCCGGATTAGAGGTGCCTTCAAACCGGTAAAAATTAACGGCTTTCACATCCTTTGGCTTGTATTTTTTCTTTTGGTCTGTCAGTGATTGCAACACTTTTTTCTCCACCCGGAATTGATCGGTATATCCTTTTTCTTCCAACTTTTTTATACACTTTTCAAGATCGGTCATATAGGTAAGCCGGTCGTTTGATTCATCGTATTCTCCTGTCCGGTTATCTTTTTCGTTTTCCATAATTGTGGTTTTTTTGTGGCTTTCGTTTAAAAAACAGACACCTTCTTATCGCTATTCAATTTTGATGCCTGCCTTTTGCAGCCGTTTAGCAAATATAAGTTTCCAAAGCTGTAGCCTGTACGTATTATCAAATGAACTTTTTCAAAAGTCCATACCGTTTTCAGGCTTAAAATTTCGATTTCAGAATCAGCGAAAAATCATTCGCAATTTCATCTTCCGTTGTTCCGGGCAGTGGCCTGTCGAGCGCACTGTTATGAAACCGCGTGTTTTCACCATAAATATTCGGAATGCTGTATTCGCTCCCAAGATGCACACCACCTTCGCGCTTTAAAAACTTAAGCCGGTACGTTAGCTTTGCCTGAGCCAGCTTAAACACGGTCAGCTCCACTTGTTCCATAATCGCGTCTGCACTTTTCTTACTTACAATCACTTCGGCGCGTATATTCTGAAAGGAATTCAATTCATCGCAAAAATTCTCCAGTGCCGGCTTGCCGATGTTTTCCTGAAACTCCTGTATTGCCACCTGATCTTCCGCCGAAAGTTCGGGAATCTTTTTCTCGAATCCCTGGCTTTTAAACAGCGCATCTATCTCCTGTCGCCAATCTGCCATATGATGTTTTTAAAAAGTTGCGTGATAAACTATTTAACCGTTCCTGAATCCTAACGGAAATTTACATGAAAAATTTTGACTGTCTTTTAGTTTCAACACCGGCACAAAGCTCTGCTATTACACGCAAGTTTGTGCAACCGGACAAAAACTCGCTATTACGTAACTGAATTTCTGCAACTTTTTCAAAACACCATACAGCCCGCTTCATCCAACAAACACACTCCGGAAGCGGGTATCATTCTTGCAAATTGATAGCAACGCTCACGTAAAAAAGACTAAAGAACAAAGCGATGCGAACAATAAAAAAGATTCACAAGGCCGTTTATGAGCCGATTGGCGATTTGATTACTTACCGGGCAATGCCCAACGCGTCGGTTCCCATGAACCGTTTAGACCCGTTTATTTTTTTAAATCATCATGGGTTTCAGGAATACCTGCCCCACAATCATGGCTTGCCTTTTGGCCCGCATCCGCACCGGGGTTTCGAAACGGTTACGTTTATTTTAGAAGGCGATCTGATGCATAAAGACAGCAGCGGCGCCGCATCGGTAATAAAGGCCGGCGGCATTCAGTGGATGACGGCTGGAAGCGGGCTTATACATGCCGAGGTTTCTTCAGAAGCTTTTAAAAATAAAGGCGGTCCCCTGGAGATTTTGCAATTATGGATCAACCTGCCGGCGCAATATAAAATGACGGCTCCAAAATATACCGGCTTGCAAAAAGACGCACTTCCGGTAAAAACCTGGGATGGCGGAAACGTTCAGGCCCAAATTGTTTCGGGCAATTGGGAAGATGTGCAAGGGCCCGTGCAGCCGTTTACCGATATTCATCTGGCTACCTTATTTTTTAAAGAAAACGGAACCGTACGTTTTGAAATCAGCACCGAAAAGACCATTTTCTTTTACATCGTCAAGGGTGCCGTTTCGGTAAACAACACAGAAGCGCATCAGCATCATATTGTAGAATTTGCATCAGATGATACGCATATCATAATAACTGCGCGTACCAATGCCATTATTCTATTTGGCCATGCAACGCCTTTTCGTGAGCCACTTGTGGCTTACGGCCCATTTGTTATGAATACCCGCGAAGAAATTGAGCAGGCTTATGCTGATTATCACAGTGGCAAATTTGGAAGTGAAGAAACCTTGTTAAAAAGCTAACAGGTATTTCGATTTAAATGTTACAAACAGCAAATGTATCTGACTTAAGGTTGTAACATTACCATGCTCCAGATGTTGAAATGGCTGCATGGACTTTTGAAAAAGTTTCCTGCCTATGCAGGACAACAGCCCGGCCCGGTATATGACTTTTGTATATCTCTAAAACAAAAAAGTGGCAAGATTAGGCTTGCCACCTTTTTGTTCAGTCAGAAAAATTTAGTTGGAATTTGCTTTTACAAGCTTTAGTGTTGCTTTCCTGCCGTTCTGTAAAACTTCAACGTAATAAACGCCGGGTTTATAAGCATCGCCTAAAGTATATATGGTATTTGAAGCAACACCCTGGATGTTTTCAATAATCCGCCCGGTTGCATCTACCACCTGAAGCATGATTGTTTCCCGGCTTTTGCTTTTTATATTCAGGTTGAAATTTTGAGCCGCCGGATTTGGATATGCCGTCACTTCAAATTCTCCAATTACAGGCTCGCCAGTTTCCGCTGCTCTCGTTACGTTCGAACTTGTACCGGATTGTTCGGTAAGGATAAAGCCATTCAGATAATTGTAAGGGGAGGCATTGGTGGTCGTACCGCATTTGATAGTTACAACAATCTGTCCGGAACTGTTTGCCTTCAGGTTTGTAAAGGAAGCTTTGGTTGTTTTGTTGTTATCCGTATTCACCGTAACCGTGGTGCTGCCAATGGTAAAGATGGAAGAATAGCCCGTCTTTGCGCGGCTGGCATAAAACTCCACACTATACGTTTTTGAAGTAGACAGGCCACTTAAGGTGAGGGTGCGTGTTGTGGTAGCATTGGAGCAGTAGCGCAGCACTTCGGCAGGAGCCATGGTGCCGCCGTAGGTGGAGCCGTTGTCACCAACAGCTTCTGTAGAACTCAGCAGGGCAGCTACGGTGCTTGTTGTACCGTCGGAGTACTTCAGGGCTGTGATGCTCTTGTTGGTTGCTTTTGCCGTGCCTACATTCCAGTTGTTCCACGCTGCATTACTATACGCATTGGTGCCGCCATAAAGGTTTACCTGGATCATTTTTAATCCGGCAACCGGTGCTGCATTCACCGTTACTTGTACATCGTCATTTGCAGACACGCCATCATTATCTGTTACAGTAAGGCGAAACGTATAGGTGCCCTGAACAAGATTTCGAACCGTTGTAGTATCGGTGCCTGGCGAACAGATGTAAAACGGAGAA
>Ga0210040_10008848_pt1 | contig 11823 bp, 5 predicted proteins | sample CryGeyCG12114_NA_FD_185462 | JGI IMG/M metagenome (GOLD analysis project Ga0210040, IMG submission 185462) | Groundwater microbial communities from aquifer - Crystal Geyser CG19_WC_8/21/14_NA (SPAdes) (version 2) | ecosystem: Environmental > Aquatic > Deep subsurface > Groundwater | place: USA... | reverse complement strand
AACTTTGAGAAAAAATACATGCATAAACCACAGAAAATGTGTTGGAAAACTTTCCTGGGCTATAGCAAGTTCCCAAATAATTGATCCACTCCCCAACCAAACGGAATTCCCACTGTGCGTCTACTGCATTAAAATACACTCACTCAAAGTGTCCCAACGTTTCCCCGTCTAACTAAATCCGACAACAATATCAATAATGGATAAGCTCCCTATTGTTATCCCCGAAAGTTTAAGACCAAAACATGGGCCAACACTCACTTTTACTATAAAGCACGAGAGTTTATAAAAATATGTTTGGCCACTCCACTCCAATATCCTCAATAGAGAGTAAGTAAGTTAGTATTCCCTAAACCCGTGTGACAGACAGGACGAAAAACTCAGCACAATTATAGCTAACTATTGACACAAAATGTCATCAGGGGTCATAAGTAGACCACAGAACATCTCCACATGTGACCTATTGTGAAATAAAAGGTGTTTTACCAGCAAATTCCCTTTTGTCCACTGATTTCAAACATGTTGACACAAATATGACAGGCGAGTGAATATAGATGCATTCAATTCATGAATAGACAAAGCAAATGGGACGCAAAATGGCCACTTAAGTTAGCTACATTATTTGACAGATCGATTGAGCAGTGAACCAGACGGCTACAATTCAATTCCTTAATACTACATTTTACACACTCACTAAATTCCTGGCATATAGAGACAATGCAAAGAAAAGTAACTCGTATTCTAGAAATAATGCATAGTCAGTCAGTCAGTCAGTATAGTAAACTTTTCCCTGCATTCGGATTTTGGTGCATACTCCCAAGACTGCATCTTTAAGCTGGGCTCAGGGGCCAAGAAAAGAAACTTTCAAAGGAAAGAAACAAAGTGAGCGATTTTCGTGGGTAATAATGCATCTACGTGCAATGCATTCATTTTAACGTGCAATTTACTTCTCCCTTCAAAAAAAAAACGCTTGTCCCTTGTGCATACACTTTCTGACACTTTTAGAAAAGTTCAACATGACAATCCACCATTGTTCAATTCCCACCATTATTATAATAATAATTTGTGAACTTCCAACTCCCTATGCATTCATGGCTGAAATGAGATTTGAAACTCACTCGCTTGCTGGCACGCTTAAACGAGTCTATCATAAACTACAAAGGCTCAGCAGGTAAGTAAATTCTTGCTATTGGTGCTAACTCAAATCCTATTCACTCCAGCTGCAAACATACTGACTGCATTAATATATTAAGTGCACACACAGCCTGCCAAAATTTTGAACGCACTTTACAGGCTAACCGCAGGAGGCAAATAAACTAAGTAAGTAAGTTAGTAAACAAGTGCACAAATAACTAAGTTAGGAACAGTGGATTACATTTCCCACCACCCAACTGGCAATCACAGCAATTTTTGCTAGAGTCCACATATATCGCTTACTTAGCTAGTAATAGGAAAATAGATGGCCTTTCGAGGACTGCAGTACCACCACATCTTTCAATCTATCCATTTGTTTGCGCTGACAGATCCTATTCCAGCTCGTGACAAGGAGCAGAACGATGTGATGAAACCATAGCTAACCCTTTCCCTGATCCAATTTCACTTTCCAAAGGGGATAGACCATTTCTTACTTTACGTGCAATATAGTCTCCAGAGTTTTAGAGAACCAAACTAACTGGGATGCTAAGTAAACTTTTTACGGCCATAATTTACTTCAACACTTGAAAAAGGATGCGAGAAATGCTCCCATTGACCGAAATTCCATGATTGTTTGCACACTATTTTGGGTTAAAAACACTAGCTAGAGAGCAAAAGCAAAAAAATACGATAACGATGCTCATTTATATGCGTTTTTTTGAGTGAGACACCTTTCCCTTTCGTGAAGGAAATTATTCTTTTCATTTCCACCGAAAAATAATTCCCAATAAATATACAAGTCTGAAACGTACGCATTGAACATAACAACATGGGAACTAAGATATGGTGCCGGGAAGTGTGGAATGAACAAAGACAGAGATTAGTCTGCAAGAACAAATAGAGGAACCCCTTCATTATTATTAATACTGGGTCCAACGATCCTTATCAAAATGTGAAATCAGGAACAGGATTAAAACCTTGTGCATACAATTCAAAGGTGAATTATTACTATCATCACTGGAAATCACCTTATGTGTATGTTTTGCTCCAAACAACATACGAGAACCAAGTGAGTGCTAACAACAATTTTCGTCCCAATATGTACGTAATAAGAATGGAGTGCTATTACATTTTATCTGCGATCGTGAGTTTTCCAACCCTACGCTCAGTCAGTTCACAATTTATCATTAAGCCATTACAAGCTGGACGTGTGGAAATGGGAATAGGCTCACCTTTAGTTTCATATCTTGGGCCAAATCTGTACTAACCCTTCACTTGATCCCATAATAATAATGCTCAGCTCACATATCTTCATTCGACCATGCTGCGTACTTTTTCCGAGTGAGTGAAAGAAATGGAAAACTTTCCCCCATACTTAAATACACAAAATTTGTGAGAAGCCTTCCAACGAACGTAACTAACCAACGAACAAACATTACCTGTTATACTACAGTAATCGAGGGTGAGTTCACAAAACAAGCTAATGACAAGAAAAACAAAAAAGGACAAATACGTCTCTATAGGGTATCATTAACAAATACAGTGAAGCCATTAGCAGAGGAAACAATGATGCATTTTGGACCACGGGTATAGCAGTAATGCAACCCTAGGGGTGAGTAAACTATATACACAGGATATGAGGGAGGATATTTAATGACGGGCTACAGCCATTTGATACACTCCAAAGACACAGATGCAAAATCTTGAGCCCAGTTAATTTTGTACCGTAAGGCAGAGGGTAGATAAAGGAAATCCTCTTAAGTTAGTTAGGAAACAATAGACCACCTTCCTATGATACACATAATCATCTTCTGTTGGCTCAAAGGGTTAGGCTTTGTACTTACAACTACATAAGTTATGAATGAACGTTACAATACTAACTTAACAAAATGGCTTAAGCAATGAAAAGTTCCATGTGTATTCACTCACATGCCTGGATTTGGAATCCATTAAATCCAGCAGATTGGGCACTCTATGGCAAGTTTCAATGTTTATGTCCAATCCAATTATTATGGAAATGCAGATAGCTAGCAATTTTCAATCTAGCTAACTAACTAACCAGCAATATAGTTTTTTTCTGTTCACAAGTTCATTACCATTACATTTGCTTATGTAAGCGAACAAAGCAATTTGGCATGTCATTAATTATGCAAAGAGCAGTTAGTTAGTTAGTTAGTCCGCTCTATTTGAAGACAAACATAGCAGTATACATGAGAAATCCTATTTCCGTATACATATGGTCTATGCGGTGACTGTAATACTAACGAAAAAGTTAGAAAGAATAATAAATGGAGACGTCAATGTTTGTTTTGCCTGCATTTTTTGGGCAGCAACTCCCAATGAGTCAAGGTAGTCATTTAACTTAAAATCCCACTAGCATTTCAATTACTTGGCAAAGTGTGTTCTCTTAATTCCATGGGCTCCCTATTGTTTCCATGTAAGAGCAAAACGAAACAGGAAAAATGAGTTCCTTTAGTTAGTTAGTCAGCTTGCATTTGCTCACTATATTTGAAACATCTAAACGTTATGTTCAACACACACAATGAGAAATAAATGAATCTCGTTCACAAGTGAGTTCCTAAAAGAATCCACTCCACTATGTACTCTCCAGATAGGAAAAGACAATAAAAAGTCTTTTTATAAAAGTTTATTACAATTTATAGGGGATTGTACACACACATGAAAGCACGTACATATTCTGTCCCTAGAAAACTATAGTGTACTTGGCCCCACCATAGTCATAATTACAAAGGCGAATAAATAGCTACAAAGCGTTTTTACGACAATTCTCAACAAGTAAGTGCCTCGCAAAACACTCTCATTGGTAGTTATTACTATTATTGCACTGCACACTCATACAAACCCACTCCAAAAATGCGTATGTACAAACACAATTCAGAGTGTGAGTAAATAATTCAAAAACTCAATTTTACAAACCGCATTCCTTATGCACACACGCTAAACCAATCTCTTAACAAAACTATCAAACTCCTTTGCTCCCCTTTAGTCTTAACGAAAATCGATTACATAATGCTCCTACCATTTTCGATTATCAAATGAAAAGCTCTATACTATCTAACTGTGCATACAATATTCATCCTCTTTGTCAGATTCTATTTGCCCCTGTACCAACCAACTTAATTAAAAATTTAGTTAGTCAGACTGAAAAAAAACGTGGGTTCATTCCTGGAGACAACATGGATTGCATTTCTTGAAGAGCTACGCAAACACAGGGGAGACAGAAAGTGGCATTAGAAAGACAAAGAGAATACACTTGCTTCAATTTGGCTTATAAATGTACTGGAGCCCATATAACTTTTATTTCTCCCTGGTGCACAAACTATTCTATACGGTGTCGTGTCCTCACCAGATAAGAGGCATTGCAATAATAATAGGATAAAATCCTTATGGAGTGAGTGACTGACTGAAATGCTTTCCCTAAGCATCACCATGCAACATAATCTTGTAACTAACCAACTAACTATATACAGTAAATACGTAACAACGCACCTTCATTCGTTAGTTGGTTACGAAAACAATCCATGCAAAGACTCATATGAGCTCACATGTCACGCATCGGCCTCAATGTTATTACTGATGCTATTGCATAAGTAAACGTAAGTTTTTTTTCTCTCCCCAAATCGCACGCAATGGCAATATTGTATAAGAAATGTGCCTTATGAAACTGAGTACAGAAATCTGATAAATTCCTTCGCATTTTACAGTCCTGTAGCAACTTTCAGTGTAGTAACTAATTGGGAGGGTGAACCAATACAAGAATTTTATTCCTTAGTTTCAGATTTAGCTAACAAGATTCATCATCTCTGATCAAATTGCTTTCTATGCTACTCAATTTCATCCAACTAGTTAAAAGTTGCTTGGCAATCTATAGATTACTTGTAGTCAACACTCCACCCTACAAACTTTCGGGATCCTATCATTTAATGAAAGACGAATGCATTTGAATTCAGAAGAAATCAAAAGCAGTCAGTTAGTTAGTACAGCTTGTACATATTTATTATTTTGGCAGTCAAAACATCCCATCAATCGTAAAACACAGACAGGCTTACTTAGTTTGTCAACACATTGTTTACACATGTATGCAAGTGCTGACACAAGGTGTGTCCCAAACAAACGCACTTTTTTTATGTACTTTTCTTCAGTCATTGTATTTGTGTTTCATTAGTGAACTCGTGGGAGCGACTGTTATTAAAAATTCATATTTTTTCAAAGACTCCAACGCATTTTTTATCCATCCGGTGTCTATTTCATTCCCTGCTCATATTTTTTGCGTGAAGCTGGGGAGCTAACATCTCATATCTGTCATCCCCATCAAAACATACGCACGTAGTTCAATCAATACGAGATTTCATTCTCACTGGGAATACAAAGCACTTCTATCACGTCAAAGTGACAAAAAAAGTGTCTACAAACACAGAATGAGATTTTTATCACGGGATGTTCCCCCGACAAACACAAAATGCATGTTTTTACTAACGCAGTTGGAATCACATTGCACTTACACATTCTAAAACTAACTAACTATCATGAACAAACAAATAATAATAACAACCAGCCAGAAAGGGTAATATGCAAAGAATAGATGAGAATCCCTGGAGTTCAGGTTACATTTTTAAACCAAACCTTTTGATATCATCACCATAAGCTACAAATGAATCTCTTTGTCCAAAACAAGAGTACCTACAACTCATAATGCATTTTCAGTGTGTTGACAAAGACAGAAAAAAGACCGCAGCTTTGAACCACAATGGCACCCTACAAACTATTAATGTCAAATAGATACTCACTGATACGTTGAAAACATTTTTTCATTTAATGGGGACACACAATACTGCCATAATTACAAACCAGTGGTAGCATTCATTCGTACTAGAGCAGTAAACTTTACCCCCTCGTGGATTTGCATAAAAAAGTAAATGAAACCAAGAAATGGGCACCAACTTTCCTTTAATAATCATCATATCATTTGGAGCTAGCTAAAAAAAATCGTGCGCTGGATGCAAATAACTACTTTCGTTGCACATTTCCATCCCTACCTTGGTCCCTGTATGAATCAACTATCATTATTTTTATTTTCTGCACAAAAAAATGAACCCATGTAAAAAGCTGGGCACCTCCTTCCAAACGATACGTGTATAATTTATATTTGGAAGCAACTAACTAACTATAGTTTTCATCCCATGATCATCTTTTGCAGGAGCCAACTGCTGAATCCTTACAATATACACATCTCGCTCACAAAAGAAAAAGGGAAAAAGCCACTAATGGGGATCATTACAGAATCCCATACATTGCCTCTCATCAACTCAGCGGTGGCTCTTTTCCCTACATATTTCTACATGCAAGAGCTCAACATCATTTTATAAGTGATATGCAACACATGCATTCAAGGGAGTTGAACACGGAAGATGATTTCCGTAACTAACTAACTAACAGCTATAGATGCCATTGAAGGCCATTTGGCTAAATCCACGTTCCGGGATAATATTTGGTCCTTTTACTACCCATATAATAATAGAATGGGAGAAAAGCAGGAATTGGACATGCGGGAATGTAGAGCTGCTGCTGCTCAAAATGGCCAATATCCCGTCTACACGGATTCCAGTACATGAAGGGAGTAATAATCAATAGAATTCACAAAAGCCACGAGTGCACTTTAGTTTGTTGAGTAATTACATACAGGAATACACGGCTCAATTTCCATATGACAAATGGGCTGACCTCAGCTGCTAAAAACTGCATAGCAGAGGAATCCCCCTCTAACTAACTGAACCTTTTAATTTCCACTGGAATGACTTTGGCATTCAAAGTTGATCCGTTAAAACGTAATTTTTCCCTACCACATGCATAATAATAAAAAGTGTAATTTTATTCTATTACTCTCTGCATGGGAGGCTTAAAACCCTCTAGGTAATGAAATAAAGACACGGGAATAAATCCTCTTTGTTTTCCCTTAATGAAAATGGAGCATTATTTTGTGCATGTTGAAAAGTGAAATGGTAGCTATATAGCTCTGCTAACTAACTAACTTACTAACTACATGAGGCCTGGAGCACAAGCCATAATACTATGACTGCTATTTTATTACCCAGTAAATACATGGTTCAGTTGGTTGGTCTTCCAAAAAAACATCCTAAAGGTTACACACTGCATTAAAAGAATACAGCTGGAGGTCATGGACAATCGGGAGCACATATGTGGGAAACGATGAGTGAATCCAGAATGATGGAAAAAAATACAATAAGGGAGGGAAAAAGACACACAATAATAATACACTGTATACAACTACTACACAATAAGTAACTGTCATTCAGCCAAGAGAAAATCCAAACCATTCATTCACTGAATTTGGCATAGAAAACCAATATTGGGGAAAAGTTTAGCTAGCTTTTCCCATGATAACGCAATAAAGGCTACAAAGGAATCTCGAGGAAAAAATCTTATCTTTCGGCCACAAGTTAGATTAGCTTCCTTCCTACTCAAAATCAAATTAATCAATGAAACAGGAAAGAATACAAAACCAGGATCGGACCAGCGGGATGTGTATAGCGTGTTACACAGACAAAACTCAGCCCTAAAGGCTACAATATTTTCCGGGGGAAAATACAACATATTGTGCAATCCACTATACCATTATTATTGCATTTAGTGATGGAAACATGCTATGAACTTGGAAGAACCAAAAAACGATGTTCACTTGGCAAACCCAAAAATTTTGCTCTTTTATGGAACCAGATACAGAACCAGGCTGAATGAATGAATAAGCCAAAGTGGATAGATGGATGAATGCACTCCATGTATGAAAAAGAGCACAACTGTCAAGGTTACTATACACTACTTAAACGATCCAACTGAAAAGGACTACCTAGTTAGTTGCCATAAGTTTTTGAAGCCACTGGACCAAAAACTGACAACCTTCCTTCTCATCCAATTAATTCTGCTTCTTGAACCATTATTGGGGATCACAGAGCAAGATGTTCCCAAAAACTGGGACCAAGACCACAGTCAAGATGCATTACTATACCTATACCATCATATTTTCCACATGACGAAACCCGGGATTCTCAAACTGCTTAATCTCAAATGCATCGTGTAGTGCAACTGCACCGAAAGTGAAAGTTATAACTGTGAAAAAAAGTGAGCTTTGGATGAATTATGCCTCCATGCAGTAATAAAAGTGTGGAGAATCCGATCAATACAATCAGGAAGGGAGTGAGTACTAACTGTGTCCGAAACAACTGGTGGACAGAATATAAATTCTCAAACCTAAGTAAGTAGCAGTAGTAGTGGGCTTGTTCTTAAAGCAATAAATAAAGACCAAAGGTTCCCAACTCACTTCAATGTACTTTACACGAGTGAAAAAAACGCACGCTATATGCCAGGTGTAAATTCAGGGCTAGCTCATCTCCACCAATATATCCCCCAAATTTGATTTATTGATTGTGAAGCTCTAATAATCAGTATGGGACCATTGTTAGTGGCAGATAACTACTACTGCCGAAAAAAACACCCGGGGAGATTAGGAAACTTATGGAGCTAAATGTTTTAGACTGGTGTTTAAAAGCTTGTTGGTTACATAGTTTACAACTGGGAATTAGATGATTGGTCCAATACATATTTAAAGGTAATAAAGTAGGATCACGTATATGATGGTTTGATCAAAGCGAATAATGCCGACTATAGCGTCAATAGGGAACATGTGTTTCACCCACCCTGGCTAACTCATTTGTATTCACTTGTGTGTATAGAAAGTCATACATGATGGATAAACCGGCAGTAGTTTTCACTTTCACCCAATATAATACACAAATGGTGCTGGCCGCTAAAGTGAGATGTATAATGCGTGCATCAATAATGGGGAGCAAAAGCGGATGAGTTCAAAGATAGATACGAGTGTGAACACAGCTACCACTAATAGATCATAGCGGATAAGAAAAAAGTGGACACAATAAAGTGCAGCCTTTGATTCACACATGGGGTTTTACTTATGCATTCACTATGGTGAATACTTAAAAGGAATTAAGTGGGAATCCTGGCAATAAATCCAGATTAGAGAGGTGCGAATGAGAGATATAAAGACATTAATAGGTGTCAATAGTATTAGAGTCCATAGGGACATACAGGAACTTTTTTTAAATTCTAGTCTCCAAACGATATTACGGAAAAGAGAGATATTTCAAACCGACGTCACTTTAATGCATTCATTAACGTTGGTTTCGTCAGTTAGGGGAGTTAGCTAGATAGGAAAGGGTTCAATTAATATACATATAGGGTGGGTTCTGCAGTGCATATTGTACTCTCTGCCACTAATGCAATTTGATACAGTGGATTTCAAGGGATATTAATTGTGCACAGTCTCTTGAGTGAGCCAAGTTACCTAGAAAACCAAACCACAAGGGGTCTATCATTTCAAATGCATATGGAATCACACCAACTAATGCTGTGTACAACTAATAGAGACACCCCAGGTAATAATATTCATTATAATAATGATGATGACAAAAAAGTACAAGCTACACACACAGATTCAATGGCAGGGAACAAAATGTTGAATCCAACTAATGACAGAGTCGGCTGAATCTAATGCCAGTCAAAAAGAAGAAAATGCGACACATAAAAGGAAGTTTGTCTGAACAACATCAAAGGATGTCAGAGTTACTGTCTTTTTCTCATCTTTTTTTTCGGAAAACATGATGATGAACCCTCTAAATGGAATTGTGTACATTGTAACTGTGCAACGAAAAAAGTTCACAGTACAAGAACCGCAAACAAACACACGTTTTTTTCTCCATTTGATTCCCCTAGATTATTTTACCAAACATAGCTAGTTACAACATACCACGAAGGAGTAAGTAAGTAACTAACCAAGTTACGGCTACAGTAAGTGCATTTAATGCGTATAGCGAATGTTTACAAACAGTACACAGACAAAAAATGTAGACAAATTCCCCACCCTTGAAAAAGGCATCCATTTCCCGTGCAACTAACTTACAAATGAATTTGATCTCCATACAAAACTTTCTTTGTATTCCTTTATCACATAAAAAAAGCGACTCAAGCCCTAAAACTGCTCTAAATCTAACTCTACCTGATACTACGGCTCACTCTAATATTTCATACACAAAAAAAACGATACACATCTGAAATGGAAACTTTAAATCATCATACAGCCTTGCACACTATTATTTCCCCATGCAATACAGTTCTACCCGGAACGCGTGAGTGAGTAATGGAGGGTACTCGAACACAAAAGATTTATCGAAAATAACTTTTATAGCGCAAGATTCACCTTATCTTAACAGCTTTAGTTAGACGCCGCATTCAACTTTATCTAACACATAATACATTGCGTTAGGAAACAGAAAACATCACCTATATTGATAATACACACTATCCTTGTATAAATAGACATATTATGTAGGGGGAACAGTGCTACATCATGTGACACATATTTTAACTACACTAGGACCGAATCCCGTTGTTTATCATGACCAGATCCACGGGTTTCATTCCTGTTCCAAAGGGGCGTGAAACCAGCATTGTAATTAAAGTATAGAGTAGTGTGACCGAAAAAAGTCACAACTGCCTGCAAAAAAGTGCGTGCACACACTACAGAGGAAGGAAATAAAAGTCATGTGTCATTATGTATTGACTATTATCTGGGAAGGAGGAACTCCGAACTAGCTGAATCAGTTCCTTGATGTTTATCTCTCATGTGAGTCCTCCAGTCCAAAGCAAACTAACTATGTGGCTCGTTTGAGAGAAGACGAAAAAAGTGCATATCACTGTGACTAATCAATTCTCCAGCCGAATGCCACATTAGGAATCTGTCGCCTTAATAGGAATATGTTCTCTAAAATGCTTTGAACTTCCAATATCAGCTATGGTCTCAAATCTTTCTTTGTACACGAAACCTAGCCATCAATGTTATCAGCATGCTAGTAGTTAGTTGTAATGGTTAACTAAACATTGTAATGTTTGCCAAAGATAATACTAAGTGAGAAATTGTTGCCTTTAGAATCCAAAGATACTAACTTGTCATTATATAGAATGTACAACCAACTTGGATGATGAACATTGTATCCCATATAAGGGAAAGAGACTGCAGAAAAATGCGGCGATCAAATTCCTTCCTAGCATCATTATTTCACTAACAAGCCAATTGAATTTCCTATTCATAAAACCCCCGCTCTTAATTATGTAAGTGGTTGGAAACCAATGACTTTGCACTTTAAAAAGTCTGAATTATTACATGAAATAGATTTGAAAATGCATTCCCAGCAATTCCATTGTCACGCGCTCAGGAGCAACTTAATGCACTATAAAAGTGCAACGTAAGGCAAAAAATCAAATGCAATGTTACATAATACATGGGAATGCTAAATTCCGGTGCACCTTTCACAGTCAAATTGCATTCTGTATTCTTAAGAGTTTCCTCCGCACTTAAGATGGTTACGTGTGACAATACACTGCACAAAAAAAGAATCTTGAACCCGGTGAAGAATGTAATTTCTCTCCATGTGCGGGTAAAATGGCCAATACGGGTGTGCAAATGGTTAAAAGCGTGAGTTGCCTTTTGTGATCCAAGGGTTTCAAGTGGGCAAAGTGCATGTGAAGCCCTTTTTCCCACTTTACTTACTTAGGATCCCAAATAGGATATATGTGATTGTA
>Ga0210040_10008847_pt1 | contig 11824 bp, 12 predicted proteins | sample CryGeyCG12114_NA_FD_185462 | JGI IMG/M metagenome (GOLD analysis project Ga0210040, IMG submission 185462) | Groundwater microbial communities from aquifer - Crystal Geyser CG19_WC_8/21/14_NA (SPAdes) (version 2) | ecosystem: Environmental > Aquatic > Deep subsurface > Groundwater | place: USA... | reverse complement strand
ACTATTTTCATTTCGCGTTGGTGGCGGGTTACGGCCAGATCGCCGCGTAAGTCGTAAATAATATACTCCAGTTCACTGGGCACATAAATAAAGTATTGGGCAGTCTGGGCCGAATCCAGGGCGTGTAACAAAATATACTTCCGTCCCGATTGAATACGCTTAACGTTAAAGGTGTCCTGCGCTTTTTCGGCGAGGTTAAAAATAGTAGTAGGAGATATGTTATAGGCCGCCAGAATATCCGAAATACTTTCGCCGCGCTCCACTTCTCCTTCTACAATTTCTAAAGAATCGGTAGGAATGCCATACAAAACCGGAGCCGGTTGTTTTATCGTCTGCTTTAATATTAGAGGTTCGTCCAGAGCCGCTTCGCCCGGCTGAATCTTTTTTACTATTTGGGTAATGTCGAAATTAATGGATTGGGCAGCGGATAAAAAAATAACGAAGGTTAATGATACTAATATGGCAAAGCCTCTTTTGCGTTTAGTCATCAAAGCTATGTCGGGTTTAAATGGCTAAGTAAAGCACAAAACTAGTTTCAATCCCACAGAAATAAAAATTAATCTGCCACAATATACTAAGCACAAATAAGTTGAGCAAGGCACCCCTTTAAAGCTACAGTTTAGTAAAGTACTTTATGTATTTGGTAATTAAAGGTTTATTGGTTGTTTTTGCAAGTTAAATAAGAAAGTTCGTCTTTTTTTCTAAAACCGGTCTTCTTCTTTATATGGATTTAAACCATGAAAATATAAATTGATAAGGAGTAAATATCAATGAGCATTTATGGCACAACAAGACAATTGTATGTTAGTAAATAAGATTGCCGTAAGCCAGCCAGTTTTAGTTGAGAGCAGTAATAGTTTATTTAAATGCGAAGTATTTCCTCAAGCTCCACGCTACTCTGTTTTATTTTAAAGCTTAAGCTTTCAGCGCCAGAATTGCAGTAACATAAGATTTCAGTAACCGTACCTAATTTACAGGTAATAAATTGATTTTAAACATTTTATACCTTACATATTGAATTATGATAGCAGCAAAAACAGGAGCATCGAGTAGAATTGGAATCGGGTAAACGGCGGTTGGCGGAAAGCCGATAAGAAAATAGCTATGGCCGGATTATTGCTACTATTTCGGCTGTAGCGGGTGTTTCATTAGTGCGCTTTGCAGTTAGTATTAATCTGCGCAAAGACGGAAAAAAAAGTTGTTCTTTCTGCTCTAATTAAGGCCCCTAAACCCTTCTCTTTTACACCTGATTTTCGGCACCAGATTAATTATTAGCCGCTAATTTAAAACATATTGGAGAGGTACTTGTTGCCTTGATGATAAGAATCAGATTTAGGTTAAGCTTAAATTTTGTTGGTTATGCGGAGCTTGTCTAGGGAAAAATATAAAGTTAAACAATATAAACCTGCTGTACTGCTTTTAAATATGCGTTCATTCCTGTTGCAAGCTCCGCTTGATCTTATCATTTATTATTAGCTGCATGGCTATAATCGCAACACCAGACCCCGCTTCCAAGTTAATAATCAAAAAAAATAAATAACAAATAGCTGTTATTTGTTCCTTGTACTAGCTAACCTATGGGTAGTTTAAAAATTATTATGGAGAATACAGAACCGTATTATAAAAAAATAAGCCTTGTTTTATTGGGTTTCTTTCTGATAATATATGCCCTGGCAATACTATCGGATATTTTAGTGCCGATTGCTTTTTCGGTGCTGCTGGCTATTTTACTTAATCCGCTTACCACCCGGCTGCAACAGTATAAAATACCCAAAGTGCCGGCCATTTTACTTACCATTTTTATAGCCTTAAGCCTGCTGGGGATTTTGCTTTATTTCCTGTCTTCGCAAATTATTCAGTTTGGTGAAATGGCCCCGGCCTTAAAAGAAAAACTTACCCAGATTCTAACCAATTTGCAGCATTGGGCCGAAAGTATGTTTGGTATTACCATTCAGAAGCAAGCGCAGTTGTTGCGTGATGCGGCAAATAGCGGCAAGGTACTGGTGGGCAGAACAGTTTCGAGTGCGTTGGGCATTTTTAGCCTCTTGTTTTTGATACCGGTTTATATTTTCCTGTTGCTGTTTTACAAACCATTAATTCTTAATTTTTTGTTTGAAGTTTTCTCCAAAGAAAACAACCGTTACGTGGCTGATATCTTACACGAAACCAAATCGGCTATTCAGAGCTATATTGTGGGCTTACTCATCGAGGCTTCTATTGTGGCATGTTTAAATTCTATTGCCTTAACTATTTTGGGCGTTAGATATGGCATTTTGTTGGGCGTGATTGGGGCGATTCTAAATTTAATACCTTACGTGGGAGGTATTATTGCTATTATTTTGCCCGTACTGATGGCCACCGTTACCCAAAACGGCTACACTACCCAATTAGCCATTGTAGGAGCTTATGCGGTTATCCAGTTTATCGATAATAATATATTAGTGCCCCGCATTGTATCGTCTAAAGTACAGCTGAATGCCTTAATATCTGTCTTAGCAGTGTTGCTGGGAGGCGCTTTATGGGGATTTGCTGGCATGTTTTTATCGATTCCTTTTATGGCCGTGATTAAAATAATTTGCGACCGGATAGAAGACCTGAAACCCTGGGGAAAATTACTCGGCGATCAGGTACCCGCCAGCTATCCGGGACAGCTGTCGCCGCGGGAGGCACCCGCCACGGACGGTAAAATTATTGAGCCCAAAGCAACTTAATTATTTTGATATAATTAATTCAGGCTGCGGAGTTGAAGTTGGTACAATGACTGAATTAATGAATAAGTGAATGTATGAATAAATATTAAGTATAAGCTTTTTACAAGCTTATTTAGCTTAAACTAATTTGTCCACTTACTTAGCATAAAATTATTTATATTGTGAAGCTGTTTAGTATTTTAAATTAACCATTCAGTAGCCCTTACCGGGTGTTATCGCCAGCAAGTAGTTCAGCAAAGGCTGTTTATTGGGCGGTGATAATACCACCAATGGCGTCTAATTTATCTTTTAATCGAAACACTAAACAGCTTTTGTATCTAAAACTATAACTCTATATTGTTTATCAGCAATTCAGGAGCAATAACCTTTCTTAACAACTCTAATTGCCGGGTTAATTATTATCCGGACAAACATTATAGCTTTATTTTTATCTTGTAATTTTAAACGTAAAGTTTGAAGTACTCGATCAATCAATCTACTTAAAGTTTAAGGTAATATTGCTAAACTATTTCTGATGGAGAAAATACCAGCTAGACCAATACCTGCTACCAACAACATTGATGAAACGCATTCTCTTTTAACGCAAGTATTACCGAATAATACCTTGACCAATTGGGCAGGTAATGTTGCGTTCAGCACCAATCAAGTGTTTTATCCTAAATCGGTGGCGGAAGTACAAGACTTGGTACAAAAAAATCCGCAGCTAAAAGCACTGGGCTCCCGCCATTGTTTTAACCGCATTGCCGATAGTGAACATGGTTTTATATCTACCAAAGAGTTGAATCAGGTAGTAGATTTGGATACCGAAGCGCGTACTGTTACCGTGGAGGCCGGCATTAAATACGGCGAATTAGCTCCTTATCTTCACCAAAATGGCTTGGCGCTGGCCAATATGGCTTCGTTGCCGCATATATCGGTAGCCGGTTCAGTTATCACGGCTACCCATGGTTCCGGGGTTTCGATTGGCAATCTGGCCACCAGCGTAGTGGGCTTGGAAATGGTTCTGGCCGATGGCAGCGTGCAAACTTTTTCGAAAGAAAATAGTGGCGATTTGTTTAATGGCGTAGTGGTGAACCTTGGGGCCTTGGGTGTTATTACCAAAATTACCCTGGCCCTTGAGCCGGCCTATTTCGTGCAGCAAAATATCTACGAAAAATTGCCACTGAATAGTCTTAAAGATAACTTCGAAAATATAGTTGCAGCCGGCTATAGCGTCAGCTTGTTCACCAACTGGGCCACCGATAGTATAAACCAGATTTGGATTAAAAGCCGGGTAGATGCAAAACACAATATTACTTTCGGACCAGAGTTTTATGGCGCCCGGGCTGCCACTCAAAACCAGCACCCTATTGCGGAAATGCCCGCCGAAAATTGTACGGAACAAATGGGCGTTCCAGGGCCGTGGCACGAACGATTGCCACATTTTAAAATGGGCTTTATGCCCAGCAGCGGCGTAGAGCTACAATCAGAATATTTTATTCCGCACCAACACGCCGAAGAAGCTATTCTGGCGGTAGCCCGTTTAAGTAAACAGATTAGCCCGCACCTTTTAATTTCGGAAATACGCACCATTGCCGCCGATAACTTCTGGCTAAGCCCCTGCTACCAACAAGACAGTGTGGCCCTGCATTTCACCTGGAAACAAGACTGGCCTTCAGTAAGTAAGTTGCTCCCAGTTCTTGAACAGGAACTAGCACCTTTTAACGTGCGGCCGCATTGGGGTAAGTTGTTTACGATGTCGCCCCGGGTATTGGCCTTGCAATACGAAAGATTACCGGATTTCAAGAATTTGGCCTCCCAGTTCGACCCGCAGGGTAAGTTCCGCAATGAATTTCTTGATACTATTATTTATAGTAGTTGACTGGTTTTTAACTTGCATTAAAAATGTCGGGTGAAAACACCATAACCGTCCGGCTCAGAAAAAGAAATAAGGTTATTTAGAGCTTGTCGAAGAAACTATTACTTACTTCTAAGGCATTTAGGCAGAATGGGAAATGCCTTTTCTGCTTTTCCGTAGGCGTTAGTTTCTCCGGCAAGCTTAGAATTATCAGAAAAAATTGATTTTAAACAACAAAATTTAATCATGTAAATAAAGCCTTTATTGCCGGAACATTATCATAAATACCTGTTGTCAGCTTAAAAGAGCATAAATTTAGATCTTATCATTGCTTCAGGTACTCATCATTTCACTGTTGTTCAGGTTGTTTATTTCGGCCTGCGCTTTTTTAAGTTCGGTTTGCAGATGTTTTACTTTCTGCTCCAGCCGGCTTATGCGTATCCAGTCCTGAAAAGCCCAGGCCGGCTCTACGGGAGCCTTGATTTTTTCTTGCCAGGATTGGTCTGGTGTCAGGCCATTTTGCTTTTCGCGGGCATTTAATTGTTCGTAAATTTTAATTGCTTCCGGGAAATAAGCATTAACCAAATCAGGATGATGCGAATCGGAAACCTTTGTTTGCAGTAAAGATTGCTCGTACAAGTCCGCGGGACTTTCCAGATTTAAATTTAATTTTTGATTTAAAGCCTGAATAAAGGCAGCTCCATGCTGAGAAACATTGTACACACTCGCTACAAAGCATTTTTGAGGAAATTTATCGTAAAACTGCAAGAGCTTTCGGTTGTAATGAATCCAGATTTTCAGGGCTAAATCTGGTTCTTCTTCAAACAACTCGTCTCCGCGACGGTAGATCGAATCAGCCACTTCCCAAGGCGCCCGGTAAAGCAATAAAAAATTAGCTTCGGGCAGTAACTGTTCCCAAAAATCCAGGAATAAAGTAGTCCGCGGGTCTTTCCATCCCCAAACCGGAAAAGCAGCATTTTTAGAAACTAATTCCTGGGCTTTATTTATGAAGGTAACATCTACCGGTATATCTTCTTCTACGGTCCAGCCTACATGGTGAATGCCCCGCGAACGCAGCACGGCTTCGTGAAAACCCACTACGTCCAGATCTTCAAAAAAGCCTTTTATATTGCCGTGGCCGGGAGCCATTAGTTTTTGCCCGATATGTAAGCCTGCACTTTGTAGTAAAGAAGCCGTAAAAGAGGTGCCCGAACGGGGATGCCCCGTAATGACCAGTATTGATGATGCCATGTTTGGTTTAGAAGGTGGTAATATCTTGATTTAAATGAATTAAGATTCGATTATTCAAGCTCATTACGTTATTTTGAATATACAGTTTTTAAATAATAGTAGAAGTAAATTATTAAAGAATATCTAACTAATATTAAGATCAGCTGTAAAGTTTCTAATGATTGAAGAAGTCCTTATAACAGTCATATCAATCCTGAAAACTAAATTTAATTTCAGATTTTCGCTTGCTTACTTTTAAATATCAGCATCCCGCACCTGAAGCTTATTGGAGGTATTTAATTATTTTAATGATTTTTAACTAATGCTTGATAAACTATAGATTGTCGGGTAGAGGAATAACTGATAATTTGTTTCAGGTGAAAACACACTGAAATGGCGGCCAGGATTCCCGACAAACAAATCTTTATGGAGCACTAGTTGTGAAAACTTTAAATAGAGGAAGGACCGGTGCAAAAAGGAGCTATAAATGCCGCTCTTTGGGACTTTATAAAGGGCAGAGAAAGGTAAATTACGGAATACTTTTTTATTGATTTGTGGATCAAGTACAAAAAGGTTGGTTAGAAAAATAAAACCCGGTAAGTTGAGGCAACTTGCCGGGTTTAGCTGGCTTTGGATAAAATATCAAACAATTGCATCCGGATAAATAATTCCGGCCTGGGCAAATGATCTAGTATTTTTCGGAATCGCTATCTTTATGCGTGAGCACGATAACTGCAGCTGCTGTTAAAGCACCAATAACTAACATTTTCTGGATAAAACCCTGGCGGTTATGTTTCCATTCTGCTTTATAGCCTTTTTCCGCGAAAATATTAGGTACGTGGCCTTTTTTCAAATCATCTACTATACCTTCTACCACATTTACCCGGTCGGCAACAATTAAGGGTAACCAGTGCAGGTAACTGTTTTCACTGTATTTAAAAGCAAACCGCCGGATCATACCACTTAGCCCGCTGGGCGGAACGGTTGTACCAAATACAGCCGTTAAATTCGGGCGCTCGTTCGAATGCAGCACTTCTACCTCCACGGGTTGCTGGGTTGGCCTTTCCCAACTAAAACCCTTATGTTCTTCGTTGGTACGGTGTTTCATGGGATACGTCGGATCGTTCTTCGGGTCCGCGTCTACGCCCCAACCTTTAATATGCGAGTAGTCTTTTGTTATATTTTCCATATTCATTTCTCTTTACATTCTGGCTGATGGTGGAATAAGGACGGTTTTAATGCAATTGTCCAGCTTTCCCGAGAACATGCGGTAAGCATCGGCTATTTCTTCTAAAGGTACCCGGTGCGTAATCATGGCTTTTGGGTTTAAGGTACCGTTTTGCACGTGCTCAATCAGTCTGGGCAGCAGCCGTTTTACCGAAGCCTGGTTGCCCCGGATGGTCAGGCCTTTATTAAGGGCATTGCCAATCGGAATTAAATTATCAGTAGGTCCGTATACGCCCACAATAGACACCGTACCGCCTTTTTTAACGGAGTTGATAGCCCAATGCACCGCTGTAGCCGATCCGGCCTGCAAGAGTAATTTACGGCCCGTAATGGTTTGCATGGCATTCCCGGCCGCTTCGGCACCTACCGCGTCAATTACTACATCGGCACCCAACCAATCGGTTGTTTTCTTTATAAACAACACGGGGTCTTCCATTTCTTTAAAGTTGTAAGCCTCGCACTGAGCGTAATTCCGGACAAACTCCAGCCTATAATCTAATTGATCGATAACTATAACCCGACCAGCTCCAAATAACCAGGAACATTTAGCCGCCATAATACCAATGGGCCCGGCTCCAAAAATAACCACAGTATCGCCCGGCTGAATACCGCCCATTTCGGCGGCTTGGTAACCCGTAGGTACCACATCGGTCAGCAATACAGCGTCATCCAGGTCCATGCCTTCCGGTATAACCGTGGGACCAACATTGGCATAAGGTACGCGCACATACTCGGCTTGCCCGCCGTGGTAACCACCCGCGGTATGCGAATAGCCAAAAATACCGCCCACCGCCGTAGCTTCGGGGTTAGATTCGTGGCAATTGCCAAATAAGCCTTGCTTACAAAAAGCACACTGTCCGCAAGCAATGTTAAATGGTACAATTACCTGGTCTCCAACTTTTAATTTGGTTACTTCCGAACCTATTTCTTCCACCACGCCAATAAACTCATGCCCGAAAGTGGAGCCTACCCGGGTGTCCGGCACATTACCATTATATAAATGTAAATCTGACCCGCAAATACAAGAGCGGGTCACCCGGACAATGGCATCCTGGGGATGCTTGATTTCGGGTATTGGTTTCTGAGTTACGCGAACCCGCTTGGGGCCCCGGTAATCCATTGCTAGCATAAGAATCGACCTTTCTGGTTATAGTAAGACATTTTTTTTCGTTTTAAAGCTCATATTGCAGAACTTTAATTGGTTCCAGTTCCGGAACACTCTTCTTGAATACTTATTTACCGGGTTTAAGGTTTTAGAGAGCTACAGGATAACACTATTTTAGAAACCAGCATTTATTGTTTTAGATAATTAGTTTGGGTTTTAATTTTTAAACTGTTAAGGTTAATAAGCTTTTCCCTTTATTTTACGAAAGCAGCCCTATCTGAATATTTAAAAACTTTGTTTTAAGTAATGCCATAGTTAAGTTTAATGGTTCATATTTATTTTACTTATATATATAAGCTTTTTTGGGAGCGTATTTATAAAATTGTAGGTATTATCAGTTTGGTATATTTATTCTCCTGCAGTCCCGAAAAGAAAAATGCTGATTGGCTTGTTCATTTGCATGGGCAGGGAACTGCCTCATCGCCCCGGATGGCAGATTTAAATCAGGATAAATTATTTGATATTGTATTAGGAACTGGCGGAACGGAAAACGTGCCGAGCGATACGGCGGTAATTGCTTTAGACGGCTCAGTTGGCACTTTATTGTGGCACGTACCCGGCCGGAATCAGATAGTTGGATCCGCCATATTTAAGGATATTACAAGAGACCAAGTACCCGATGTATTTATTGGTGGGCGAACCGGCGAGCTAATGGCTATTAATGGCGCAAATGGAAACGTTACCTTGCACTTTTTTTCGTTTGATTCTAAAAAGCTGCCGCTGATTTGAGTATATATAACTTCTACAATCCGCAATTTACCCATATACGGTTAGAAGATTTTATTAAGGATCTTTTCCGGAATGATCTTTCGAAAGCCGTGGTTTTGACCGAAAGTAAAACCAAAGGTTTTATAGCCCCGCCCATAATTGCCAATATAACCCAGGACGGTATTTACGATATCATAGCTAATGCCGTGGATGGTAAAATCATTGCCATTGATGGGGCTACAGGTAAAATTCTCTGGGAAACTTCTTTCTCCGGAACCGAATTATATTCTTCGCTGGCCATCGGATTTTTTAACGCCGATTCCATTCCGGGCTTTTTTGTTAATGGCGGTTTGGATATTTCACCGCATATTCGGGAATCTTCGCAAATCATGCTCAATGGTAAAAACGGGAAAGTTGAGTATCGGGCCGATAGCGGCTCTTTTATTTATGCTTCCCCGGAAGTTACCGATTATAACGACGATGGTTTTGATGACGTGCTGATGAATATCAATGCTTCCCGCACCTCCGTATCGTACAGAAGAGGCATTACCACCCAGCTTTATACCTTCGATTTTCACCGGAATACCCGTAATCCGATTGGTGGTGATTTAACAGGCAGTAATATTGCCTGCACTTTCTGGATAGGGGACGTAGACCATGATGGAAAACAAGATATCATAAGCAGCACCATTAAACTGGTGGGCCGTAACAACAACAACAACAACAACAACAACTACAACAACAATGTTGATCGGCCGTCTGATTTGCGCATCTTTCGTCTAAAAACAGCTGTTCCGGTAAATCTGCAAATAAAAGAGAGTGCCTATATGGCCCCAAATTATGACGGTATATTTATCGGTGTACCATCCGGGAAAATTTCCTATAAAGTAACCCTTACAGCGCCTTAAGAACAATAATTTGTTCATGATATTTCTTCTGAATATTTCTTCTGAAAATCTCGTATTAGCTGTTATTTATGCTGATAAGACCAAATGAATAAAGATTTTGAAATTTTTGATTTTCACCGGATCTTCTTCGGTAATACGCCGCCCATTTTTTTGCTGGAAATAATATTTCGCACCCTGATTATGTATGGTTATACCATCATTTTACTGCGATTCTTAGGTAAAAGAGGGATGGGGCAATTATCAACCCTGGAATTGGCGATTATTATTGCTTTTGGTTCGGCTATCGGCGACCCGATGGTAAATGCAGATATGCCTATTCTGCACGGAATAGTAGCCGTAACTGTCGTAACCATCTTACAGATTAGCTTGGAGCGCTTAATAAACAAAAATAAAAAAGTAGAAGCCATTATGGAAGGTGCGGCAAACCTGGTAGTAGATAATGGAGTAATTAAATGGGATTGCCTGATGAAAGATAATTTATCGAAAGAAGACCTGATGCGGTCTTTGCGCAGCAAAGACGTTGAACACCTGGGGCAAGTTAGAAAAGCCTTCTTCGAAACTTCAGGCCAGATTTCGGTTTTATTTCAATCACCCAAAAAAGTAAAGCCTGGTTTAACGGTTATACCGGAAAGTGAAATAGACCCCGTAGATATTATGCAAGCACCAGGACCGGTGAAAGAATCAGGCGTTTATGCTTGTTTAGACTGCGGTAATATTAAAAATTTAGTGCAAAAACAACAAGTACCCACCTGTGAAGTATGTTCGGGGAATAAATGGGTAAAGGCGGAAGCCTGATTTATAGAAATGTGGTGGTGCCGGTATTGCGCCTGCCCCCACTATTATTAGTTAGCTATTTTTGGTTGCATTTAAGCTATTAATTCCCGGTTATACTTACTCCGGTACTGCACTGGCGATAAGCCTGTAATGCGCTTGAAAGTAGTGCGGAAAGCTTTCGGGTCGGTGTAGCCTACGTTGTACATAACTTCGTTCACGTTTTCGCGCGACGACTCCAGACTCATTTTAGCAGCTTCTATTTTTACGCGCTGAATATATTCAATAATAGAGTTGGCCGTGGCTTTTTTAAACCGGCGCTCCAAGTTGCGGCGGCTCAGCGCCAATTGGTCGGCCAGCTGGTTAACGGTAATCTTTTCCGGTACATTATATTCGATAAATTCCTGCGCTTTTTTCACCAGTTCGTCTTCGTGGTCTTTTTGGCCATTAAATATAACAAACGGCGATTGGCTCCGGCGTTCAATATCAATCTGGAAAGCTTTGGACATGAAAACGGCCACGGCGCGGCAGGCAAACTTTTCGATGAGATATAAAACCAGGTTCAGGTAAGAAAATGCGCCGCCGCTGGAATAAATGCCGTGTTCGTCGGTAATAATGCAATCTTCTACCAAGTGCACCTGCGGGAACATTTTCCGGAAATCTTTGGCTGCCATCCAGTGGGTAGCGCATTTACGGCCGGTAACCAAGCCCGTAAAAGCCAGCAAAAATGCCCCCACACACAAGCTCCCCACTTCGGCACCGTTTTTATATTGCTGTACAATCCAGGGCACAAACTCTTGGTTATTTTCCAGGTTTTTTTTCATATCGCCATCCAGGGCCGGAATAATAATCAGGTCGGTTTTAACAATTTCTTTTACTGATGTATCGGTAAAAACGGTGTAAAGGCCACCCGCCGCCGGTACTTCTTTGTCCAGTCCGGCCAATTGCACCCGAAACAATGCCGGCTTGCCCATGCTTTCTAATAACTTGTTTACTTCGGTGAATACCTGGCGAGGGCCTTCGATGCTGCCCAGGATAGCTCCCTGCGGAACCAGAATGGTGATGTGTTTCATGGTGGAGTGGTGGTTTTATCAATAAGAGAAAATTAAAACAAGCTTATGACCAAATCGTCTGCCCATTCTAGTGTTAAGTTAATTGTGAATTGACGGATAGAGCCTTTTTAGTTTAATGCGCGCATCAGCATTGGTAAACTGCCAGTTGATTTTACTGTTTTTATTATTGCGGTTGTATTGCCAGGCATCTACTT
>Ga0210040_10008846_pt1 | contig 11826 bp, 11 predicted proteins | sample CryGeyCG12114_NA_FD_185462 | JGI IMG/M metagenome (GOLD analysis project Ga0210040, IMG submission 185462) | Groundwater microbial communities from aquifer - Crystal Geyser CG19_WC_8/21/14_NA (SPAdes) (version 2) | ecosystem: Environmental > Aquatic > Deep subsurface > Groundwater | place: USA... | reverse complement strand
TTCCATCTGCCGGATCGCGTCGATGAAGCGGTCGCCGGTGGATGAGTAGCGGGAGCGGGCGATGAGGTGGAGCACTACTTCGGTGTCCGAGGTGGACTGACAGATCGCGCCGCCCGCGATCAGCTGCCGCCGCAGCGTCAAGCCGTTGGTGAAGTTGCCGTTATGGGCAATCGCAATGCCGCCGACTTCCAGCTCGGCAAACAGCGGCTGCACGTTGCGCAGCGCCACTTCGCCGGTGGTGGAATAGCGGACATGGCCCATGGCGATCGTGCCGGGCAGTTTGGCCAGCGTCACGGGATCGGTGTAGTGATCGCCAACGAGGCCCATGCGGCGTTCGGAATGGAAGCGCAGGCCATCGAAGGACACGATGCCGGCCGCTTCCTGGCCGCGATGCTGGAGAGCATGCAGGCCAAGAGCTGTCAGCGTCGCGGCATCGGGATGACCCAGGATGCCGAAAACGCCGCATTCCTCATGCAACTCGTCACTGAAAATGTCATCGGCCTCGGAACGATTATCGTCCGAAGTGAGGTTCGCACCATCTTGCATGATGAAGGCCCTTCAGCTCGCGGCGGCTGGCTTAAAGCGCGCATATAAAGACTTTTGCCGCAATTCGCCACTCAGTTGTTCGTGACCCCGGCATCGGGGTTATCGCTTTCTTCCGCTGGTGGCACGACACCTGCGGGTAAATCGCCCGCTGGCGCTTCCACCGGTGCTTCCGGCGCCGGCGTGGCTTCGTCATCGGGTCCGGTCAGCCGATCGATGATGGTGTTGTCGGGATCGGACGGCAGTAGCGCTTCGATACGCGCGCCGATATTTTCTAGAAGCGGACGCGACTTGGCGAAGGTGATCCAGGCGGGAGGATTGGCCCCAACCAGCCAGTTGAAAAACAACAGCGCTACGGCCACCACGAGGATACCGCGCGCGGCGCCGTAAAGAAAACCAAGCGTGCGATCGAGCGCGCCAACGCGGCTGTCGATGATAAAATCGGCGATCTTCATCGTGATCACCGTCACCACGATCAGCGCGATAACGAAGATGACCGCGGCGGAAGCGGCCAAAGCCAGCTTCTCATTGTCGATATAAGGGGCGAGGTAAGGCAGGGCGACGGGATAAAGGAAGTAGGCTGCCGCCGCTGCCGCGATCCATGATGCGATGGACAGGATTTCGCGGGAAAAGCCGCGCACCATCGCCAGCAATGCCGAAACAAGGGTGAATCCGATCAGGATCCCGTCAAGCAACGTAATCGGCATGGTTCCCCTTACTCCGCCGTCGAAATCAGTTGAGCCCGGTCGAGGGCGTTAATCATTGTCGCCGCTGCTGCGGCGGGTTGCGGCGATCCGCGCAACCAGATCGGCCAGCACGGTGGGCTGAAAGGATCGGGCGGAAAACGCACCGGCCGCATCGTCGCCCACCACTGGCATCGCGGCTTGCCGGAAACCCAGTTTTTCTGCTTCTTTCATCCGCTGCGCCGCATGCGCCACGGGCCTTACGGCACCAGAAAGGCTGATTTCGCCGAAATAAACGCAATCGGCAGGCAGGGCAAGGCCGGTCATGGACGACACAAGAGCCGCAGCAACCGCAAGGTCGGCGGCCGGTTCGCTGATGCGGTAACCACCGGCGACGTTGAGATAAACGTCGTGCTGCGCAAAGCGCACACCGCAATGGGTTTCCAGCACCGCGAGGATCATCGACAGCCGCGATGAATCCCAGCCCACAACGGCACGGCGCGGCGTGCCGAGCGGCGAGGGCGCAACCAGCGCCTGGATCTCCACCAGCACAGGCCGCGTGCCTTCCATGCCGGCGAAAACGGCCGCACCGGGCGATTTCACCCTCTCGCCCAGAAACAGTTCGGACGGATTGGCGACTTCGCGCAAGCCTTTGTCCGACATCTCGAACACACCGATCTCGTCCGTGGGGCCGAAGCGGTTCTTCACCGTGCGCAGGATGCGATAATGATGACCGCCTTCGCCTTCGAAATACAAAACGCCATCGACCATGTGCTCGACCACACGCGGGCCGGCGATCTGGCCTTCCTTGGTGACATGGCCGACCAGCACGATGGCAGCCCCGGTCGACTTGGCGTAACGGATCATCGCCTGGGCCGATGAGCGTACCTGCGTCACGGTGCCGGGCGCCGAATCAGCGGTGTCCGTCCACAGCGTCTGGATCGAATCGAGGATCACGAGGTCGGGCCGCTTGCCTTCGGCAATCGTGGCCAGGATGTCTTCGACATTGGTTTCGGCGGCGAGTTCCACCGGCGTGGATGCCACGCCAAGCCGCTGCGCGCGCAGCCGGATCTGCGCCACCGCTTCTTCGCCCGAAACATAAACGATGCGATGCCCCTTGGCAGCGAGCGCTGCGGCAGCCTGCGTCAAAAGCGTCGACTTGCCGATGCCTGGATCGCCGCCAACCAGCAAAGCCGAGCCGCGCACGAAGCCGCCGCCCGTGGCACGATCCAGCTCGCCGATGCCGGACACGATGCGCGGCGCATCTTCGATTTCGCCATCAAGCGAGGTGAGTGTGACTGCACGGCCCTTGCGGGCAGAACGCATGGACGAAGGGCCACTACCGATGCCGCCGGCAGTGCCTTCTTCAACCAGCGTGTTCCATTCGCCGCAGCCGTCGCATTTGCCGGCCCATCGCGAATGGACGGTACCGCAGTTCTGGCAGATGAATTGCGCCCGTGCCTTGGCCATCAGGCGCCTACGATGCGGCGATGAAAGCGAGACCCGAGCGAGGTCAGGATCTCGTAAGGAATGGTGCCGGCCGCAGCCGCTACGTCGTGGATGGAAATGTTGGGTCCAATCAGTTCAATCTGGTCGTTCGGCTGCACATCGGCGCCTACATCGGTGACGTCGAAAATGGTCAAATCCATGGTCACGCGGCCGATAACCGGAACACGGCGCCCATGCAGGAAGCCGAACCCGCCGGCCGCCCGGACGCCGCGCAAGTGCACATCGGCGCTGGACAAAGCGCGCGGATACCCGTCCGCGTATCCTATAGCTGCCACCGCCAAGCGGCTATCGCGCGCCAGCGGGGTTGCACCGTAACCGACACCTACCCCGGCGGATGCGGTGCGCAGCTGCACCACGCGAGCCGTCACGGTGACCACGGGGGCATGGACGCCTTGGTCGGAAGTATCGACGGGAAGTCCCGCGTAAAGCGCGATGCCGGGCCGCGTCATCTCGTGGTGAAAATCCTTGCCAAACAGCACAGCCGCCGAATTCGCGAGACTTGATTCAACACCAGGGAAAGCGGCGCGAACCTGTTGAAAGGATTGGAGCTGTTGCGCATTGAGCGGATGATCAGCTTGATCGGCGCAGGCGAGATGGCTCATCACCAAAGCGATGTCGAGCGCCTGCGTCAGGCTGTTTTCTTCGGCGAGCGACAAGGCCTCAGCAACCGTCATGCCCAAGCGGTTCATGCCCGTATCCACATGAACAGCGCAGGGCGCCCGGTGCCCGATTGCACCGCAATGGGCTTCCCAGATCGATACGTCGCGCGGCGAGTTCAGCACCGGCGTCAGCCTGTGTTGCGCATACAGGTCTGCCACCTCGCGCCTGTACAGCCCACTCAACACGAAGATCGCGGCATCCGGCGCATAGCTGCGGACGGCAATTCCCTCATCCGGCATGGCCACGAAGAAGCGCTGGCATCCTTCAGACAGCAGCGCTGGGACAATCACATCGAGGCCCAGGCCGTAAGCATTTGCCTTGACCACACCTGCAGTCACGGCCGGCGCGGACAAGCGCGCCAAGGCGCGATAATTCGCCTTCAGCGCATCGATGTCGATAATCAACTCGCCGCCGGCGATCCGTTGATCGGTACCCGTCCCGAAACTTGGCCGCAGCGGCGTGGTCACGGCTATTCGTACCGTTCCGGCAAATGGCTTTCTTCCGCCAGATCGGAAAAGCGCGTGAACTCGCCTTGGAAGGCGACCATGACCGTGCCGGTCGGCCCGTGACGCTGCTTGCCTATGATGATTTCGGCCTTGCCACGGGCATCGTTCATCTGCCCTTCCCATTGCAGATAGTCGTCGGTGCCCGGCTTCGGCTCCTTGTTCTTGAGGTAATATTCCTCGCGATAAACGAAGATCACGACATCGGCGTCCTGCTCGATCGAGCCCGATTCGCGAAGATCGGAAAGCTGCGGCCGCTTGTCGTCGCGGTTTTCAACCTGGCGCGACAGCTGCGACAGGGCCACAATCGGCACGTTTAGCTCCTTGGCCAGCGCCTTCAAGCCCGTGGTGATTTCCGTAATTTCCTGCACGCGGTTCTGCGAGTTCTTCGACGATCCCTGCATCAGCTGGATATAATCGATCACCATCATGTCGAGGCCGCGCTGGCGCTTGAGGCGACGCGCGCGCGCAGAAAGCTGGGCGATCGAGATGCCGCCCGTCGCATCGATAAACAGCGGCAGCTTCTGGTTCATCTGCGAATAGGCGACGAGTTTGTCGAAGTCCGATTCGTTGAGATCGCCGCGCCGGATCTTCGAAGACGGAATTTCCGTTTGCTCGGAAATGATGCGGGTGGCGAGCTGTTCGGCCGACATTTCCAGTGAAAAGAAGCCAACGACGCCGCCATTCTTGGCTTCAAACGAACCGTCCGCCTGCTGGCTGGGTTCATAGACATTGGCGATGTTGAAAGCGATGTTCGTGGCAAGCGAGGTCTTGCCCATGCCCGGACGTCCTGCCACGATAATCAAGTCGGAGCGCTGCAACCCGCCCATGCGCGCATCGAGATCGCGAATGCCGCTGGCGATGCCGGACAACCCCCCGTCGCGCTGATAAGCGGCGGCGGCCATGTCCACGGCCGTTTTCATGGCATCGGAAAAGGACTCGAAGCCGCCGTCATAACGGCCGGTTTCGGCGAGTTCGAACAAGCGCCGTTCGGCGTCTTCGATCTGCCCCTGCGGCGCCATGTCCACAGGCGCGTCATAAGCGATGTTCACCATGTCTTCGCCGATGGTGATCAGGGCCCGGCGCGTGGCCAGATCATAGATCGCGCGGCCATAATCGGCGGCGTTGATGACCGTCACCGCTTCCGAAGCAAGCTTGGCGAGATACAGCGAAACCGTCATGTCGCCGACCTTCGCATCGGCCGGCAAGAAGGTCTTGATGGTAACCGGCGTCGCCATCTTGCCCATGCGGATCATTTCCGCGCAGACTTCCCAGATCTTGCGATGCAGCGGCTCGTTGAAATGCGAAGCCTTCAGGAAATCCGAAACACGATAGAACGCGTCATTGTTGATGAGGATGGCGCCCAGCAGCGCCTGCTCCGCCTCGATATTGTGCGGGGCTTCGCGGTAATGGGGCGCATCATTCGCCGGTAGTTTTCTGAGTGCTTCCGCCATGTGCCTCGCGCCTTGCTGCCCGTGCTTAGGTACCAGACTGCGTTAGCGAAGAGTGAATGCCGATCATCTTCCGCCCGCGATTCACAGGCGGTGGATAAGAGGGAGAGATCGGCATTGACCTTGGCTAAGGCCAGAGCTTTAGCCGAGTCGGCTAGAACTAAACAAGAACATTCTTGCGTTCGCAGGGATCGCCTGCGTTATTCCTGATCAGCTAACCGGGGCAGGCCGGGTACGATAGTGTCAGCCACCAATTCCCGGGCTGTCTTCTCACCAGCACACAAATAATCGCGCGTCAGCGGCAGGACATCGTTGCGCTTGGTGATCTGGATCTGGAACACCATCATGTTCTGCCACCGGAAACTCGCTTCCGTCCCCGACAGGTAGAACTCCCACATGCGGCAGAAGCGCTCGTCATAGATCGACTTGGCTTGGTCGCGATTCAGCAGAAAGCGCTCGCGCCAGGCTTTCAACGTGTCGGCATAATGATGGCGCAGGATCTCCACGTCGTTGACCATGAGACCGGCGCGCTCGATATGCGGCAACACTTCCGACAAGGACGGAATATAACCGCCGGGGAAGATGTATTTGCGGATAAAAGCGTTGGTGGCGCGCGGCGGCGCATTGCGGCCGATGGAATGCAGCACCATCACGCCATCGGGCTTCAGCAGCGTGGCAGCCTTGTCGAAGAACGCCTTGAAATGATTGACGCCGACATGCTCGAACATGCCCACCGACACGATCCGGTCGAAGCGCTCCGACAGATTGCGGTAATCACGTAGCTCGAAATGGACCTGGTTCTCCAAACCTTCACGATGGGCGCGTTCCGTGGATGCGGCATGCTGCTCGGTTGAAAGGGTCACACCCAAGACATCGGCGCCGAACTCGCGCGCGAGATGAAGCCCCATTCCGCCCCAGCCCGATCCGATATCGAGCACGGTTTGGCCTGGCTGAAGGTTCAGTTTGGCCGCGATGTGCCGCTTCTTTGCCAGTTGAGCCTCTTCCAGCGTCATGTCCGGGCGCTCAAAATAAGCGCAGGAATACTGCATGTCCTCATCGAGGAAGAGTTTGTACAGCTCGCCCGACAGATCGTAATGGCGATGCACGTTTTGACGCGATTGGCGTTCGCCGTTCAGCTGCTGCAAGCGCTTGAACAGGTCGCGCACGGCATTGATCGACTTGCCGGTCGGCGAGTTGCTTGCGGCGGAGTTGTTGTACAACAGCCGCAAAAGGGCCAGCACGTCACCTTCAAGAAAGTCCACCTCTCCGTTGATGAAGGTTTCGCCAACCTGCAGGGTTGGATCGAAAGCGATGGCGCGCTCGGCCTTGCGGCTTTTGATCCAGACATGCACGAGCTCGCCCGTGTTGTCGCCGAAGCGATGAACGTCACCAGCGGGATCGGTGACAACAAGGTTGCCCGTGCGAACACTTGATTCGATAGCGCTGCGCAGAAGTCTGTTCATGCGTGGGGACCTGAATGCCAGCCGTTGAGGTGCGAAGGATTGCGCATCATCTAATCAGCTGTGTGCGTGACCGACGTCATCAAAGAAAAAGCCCGAGGATTCCTCCCCGGGCTTTGATCCGCAAACTCAGAAGCCTCAGGCCTCCTCGTTCTCGCTTTCGTTGTTGTCGTCTTCTTCGTCCGGCTCGAAGAAGTTATCGGGACGGGCATTTTCGTTGATGTCGTCGCCGTAGATGGCTTCGGCGGTGGTCAGCGTTTCGCCGCGCGACTGGCGCTCAGCCTCATCCGCGGAACGCGCGATGTTGAGCGTGACGGTGACTTCCACTTCCGGATGCAGCGCAATGGCGACATTGCTCAAGCCGATCATCTTGATGGGCTGATTGAGCTGGACCTGGTTGCGCGAAACCGTGAAGCCTTCGCCGACCAGCATGTCAGCGATATCGCGGGTCGAGACCGAACCGTAAAGCTGGCCGGTTTCGCCAGCCGACCGAACCACGATGAAGCTCTTGCCGTCGAGAACGTCAGCGACCGTCTGGGCTTCCGACTTGCGCTCGAGGTTGCGCGCTTCAAGCTGCGAGCGCTGGCCTTCGAACTTCTTCTTGTTGGCTGCGTTGGCGCGAAGCGCCTTGCCCTGAGGCAAAAGGAAGTTGCGGCCGAAGCCGTCCTTGACCTTGACGGTGTCGCCCATCTGGCCGAGGCGCGCGATGCGCTCGAGAAGAATGACTTCCATGATGGATATCCTTGTTTGTCGCCGCGAAGGCGAATTGGCATGGGCGCCGCAAAACAAGGACAGAACGGTTGAACCGTCCAAAGCGCTGTCCTGCCTGCGGCAGTTAGGGCGAAATGCCCAACTCGGATCTTCAATTGCCCGTTTCCGCCGACCGGAAAGGGTAAGCGAGCGGCACGAATGCCGCCCGCGAAAATTTTACTTCACGACGTAGGGCAGGAGACCCAGGAAGCGGGCGCGCTTGATCGCCTTTGCGAGTTCGCGCTGCTTCTTTTGGCTGACGGCCGTGATGCGCGACGGCACGATCTTACCGCGCTCGGAAATGTAGCGCTGCAGCAGACGCACGTCCTTGTAGTCGATCCGCGGTGCGTTGGCGCCGGAGAACGGGCAGGTCTTGCGACGGCGATGGAAAGGCCGGCGCGTCGGGATCTGGTTGATGTCGACCATTATTCAGCGCCTTCCGTTTGAGCTTCACGCGGACGGCGCGGTGCGCCATCGCGATCACCACCAAAGCTGCGAGGACCACGATCACCACGATCGCGATCGCCGAAGCCGCCGCCACCACCACGGCCACCGCGGTCACCACGATCGCCAAAGCGGTCGCCGCTGCGTTCGCGGTCGTCGCGCTTCTGCATCATGGCCGATGCGCCTTCTTCGTGCTTCTCGACCTTGATGGTCATGAAGCGCAGAATGTCTTCGGACAGACCCTGCTGGCGCTCGATCTCATCAATCGCTGCGGATGGCGCAGTGATGTCCATGAGCGTGAAATACGCCTTGCGGTTCTTGTTCATCCGGTAGGTGAGGGACTTCAGTCCCCAGTTCTCAATCCGGCCAACCGAGCCGCCCAAGCCTTCGACGATGCCCTTGTATTGTTCTACAAGCGCATCGACCTGCTGCTGGGACAGGTCCTGACGGGAAAGGAACACATGTTCGTAGAGAGCCATTGTTCGCCTTTCATCATTTGATCTCCCGGACCCAACGGCAAAGCCTCTGCGACATTTCGAGCCACATGAGGTGGCGGAGAAAGGCGCAACGTCGAGACGGTCGAGAGAGGAGACACGGGAGGCAGGAGACCCTTCGGCTCCACGACAGGTCGCAGCTTTCGCTTGGACACGGCCCTCCGTTCAGCCCCCAGCTGGGACCGGCAGAATGAGGCGCTTATACAAGGGTGCAGCGCAAAAGCAAGGCTGTTTGCGCGCCTCAGGAAGGGCAATCCGGCAAGCCGGCAAACCGCGAATCCGCGCAAAGCCTTGACAGGATCGCTGCCCCTGATCCACACGCGCCGCCAATCGAAGGATGATCCCATGAGCATCGCATTCACATTTCCCGGTCAAGGCAGCCAGTCCGTCGGGATGGGCAAGGATCTCGCCGATGCCTTTCCGCAAGCGCGCGCTGTTTTCCAGGAAGTGGATGACGCGCTCGGTGAAAAGCTGTCGCAGATCATGTGGGAAGGGCCGGAAGAAAGCCTGACGCTGACGGCGAACGCCCAGCCAGCCTTGATGGCTGTGTCGATGGCCGCGATCCGCGCTTTGGAAGCCCGCGGCTTCGATCTTGCTTCGAATGTCGCTTATGTCGCCGGTCATTCGCTCGGCGAATATTCCGCGCTTGCCGCCGCAGGCACCTTTTCGATCGCGGATACTGCGCGTCTCCTGCGCATTCGCGGCAACGCCATGCAGGCTGCCGTGCCGGTTGGCGAAGGCGCCATGGCCGCCATCATCGGGCTTGAACAGGATGCGGTGGAAGCGGCGTGTGCGGAAGCAGGCCGTGGCTCGGCCTGCCAGATCGCCAATGACAATGGGGGCGGCCAGCTGGTGATTTCGGGCGCAAAGCCCGCGGTGGAACACGCTGCCCGCCTTTGCACCGAAAAAGGCGCTAAGCGCGCGCTGATGCTGCAGGTGTCGGCGCCGTTCCATTCATCTTTGATGACACCGGCCGCGGACGCCATGCGCGAAGCCTTGGCTCAGGTGCAGAAAAACGCGCCAAAGGTGCCGGTTGTCGCCAATGTCGTTGTGTCGCCGCTGAGCGATCCGGACGACATTGCTGCCCGCCTGGTGGAACAGGTGACAGGCCGCGTGCGCTGGCGCGAAACGGTGGAATGGTTTGCCGCCAACGGCGTGACCACGCTCTACGAAGTTGGCTCGGGCAAGGTTCTATCGGGTCTGGCGCGGCGCATCGACAAGTCGCTCGCCACCGCCAACATCGGCACGGCGGCGGAAGTCGAAGCGGCGCTCACCGCTTTGAAGTAAGGCTGAGCCCTGTTAAGGGCGTTGCGTTCACAAGGAGACGATCCATGTTCGACCTGACCGGCCGCAAGGCTCTGGTGACCGGCGCAACCGGCGGCATCGGCGAAGAGATCGCGCGTGCGCTGCATGCGCAGGGCGCGATCGTCGGCCTGCACGGCACACGCCAGGAAAAGCTTGAAGCGCTGGGTGCTGATCTTGGCGAGCGCGTAAAACTCTTTCCGGCCGACCTCGGCGACCGTGATGCCGTCAAGGCGCTGGCGCAAAAGGCGGAAGCCGAACTCGAAGGCGTCGATATCCTCGTCAACAATGCCGGCATCACCAAGGACGGCTTGTTTGTGCGTATGTCCGATGCCGATTGGGACGCCGTGCTGGAAGTGAACCTCACCTCCGTGTTCCGCCTGACGCGCGAACTCACTCATCCGATGATGCGCCGCCGCTTTGGCCGCATCATCAACATCAGCTCCGTGGTGGGCGTACCCGGCAATCCCGGCCAGGCAAATTATTGCGCCTCCAAAGCCGGCATGATCGGCTTCACCAAGTCGCTGGCGCAGGAAATCGCCACCCGCAACATCACGGTGAACTGTGTGGCGCCCGGCTTCATCGAATCGGCAATGACCGGCAAGCTCAACGACAAGCAAAAGGACGCGATCCTGACCGCCATTCCATCCAAGCGGATGGGAACGGGCGCGGAGATCGCTGCCGCAGTGGTTTACCTTGCCACAAACGAGGCCGCTTACGTGACGGGGCAGACCCTGCACGTGAATGGCGGCATGGCGATGATCTGAGCACAATCGCGCAATAGCACGCCGCCGGAACGCCATTTGGCGGTTCCCCAGACGACGATGCGGCAAAGCGCGGTCGCTTTTCCCGGGAAAGCGCTTGAAGACCATGTTATTTCAACTTGATTAGCGGCAAACAGGCCGCTAACGAGAACACTCAATGTAGGAAAGCCGAGGGCCCTGTCATGAGCGATACCGCAGAGCGCGTTAAGAAGATCGTCGTCGAGCATCTCGGCGTTGAAGCCGACAAGGTCACGGAGCAGGCAAGCTTCATCGACGATCTGGGCGCAGACTCGCTCGACACCGTCGAGCTCGTCATGGCGTTTGAAGAAGAGTTCGGCGTAGAAATCCCGGACGATGCCGCCGAAACGATCCTGACCGTCGGCGACGCCGTGAAGTTCATCGAGAAGGCTCAGGCCTGATCGCTTACGAGCGGCGCCTTGTCGCCGCTCGGCTGAAATCTCGGTCGGGATCAGTTGAGGTCCCGACGCTTCAGGAGGATGGGTCATGAGGCGCGTTGTCGTCACAGGCATGGGCGCGGTGACTCCGTTCGGCTCGGGTGTGGAGCATAGCTGGCAGTCCATTCTGGGCTCAAAAAGCGCGATCAAGAAGATCGAGCATTTTGAGACCGACGACTTGCCTTGCAAGATCGCAGCGATGATCCCGCGTGGCGATGGCACAAACGGGACGTTCAATCCCGAGGCCTATCTGGAGCCCAAAGAGCTCCGCAAGATTGCCGATTTCATCCTTTACGGCATTGCCGCGGCTGATGAAGCCTTGAACGATGCCGGTTGGCATCCGCAAAGCGAGACGGATCGCTGCGCCACGGGCGTGATGATCGGTTCGGGCATTGGCGGCCTTGGCGGCATCGCCGACAATGCCGTGATCCTGCATGAAAAGGGTCCGCGCCGTATCAGCCCCTTCTTTATTCCAGGCAACATCATCAATCTGGTATCCGGCCAGGTTTCGATCCGTCACGGCCTCAAAGGGCCGAACCATGCGGTGGTCACAGCCTGTTCGACCGGCGCGCACGCGATCGGCGACGCTTCGCGGCTGATCGCTTTCGGCGATGCCGACGTGATGGTGGCCGGCGGTGCCGAATCGCCGGTGATCCGTTTGTCGATTGCGGGCTTTTCCGCGACAAAGGCCTTGTCGACGCATTTCAACGATACGCCGGAACGGGCGTCGCGTCCGTATGACAAGGATCGCGATGGCTTCGTGATGGGCGAGGGCGCCGGCATTGTGGTGCTCGAAGAACTCGAACAC
>Ga0210040_10008845_pt1 | contig 11826 bp, 5 predicted proteins | sample CryGeyCG12114_NA_FD_185462 | JGI IMG/M metagenome (GOLD analysis project Ga0210040, IMG submission 185462) | Groundwater microbial communities from aquifer - Crystal Geyser CG19_WC_8/21/14_NA (SPAdes) (version 2) | ecosystem: Environmental > Aquatic > Deep subsurface > Groundwater | place: USA... | reverse complement strand
TTTAACGCGGTATTAATTTATGATGGAGGAATGAGGCGTGAGTGTCAGTATTAAAACGGATCATATTATTGTTTGATCAAAAATTTAATTTGGAAGGTTTTATTTGTTATTCAATAAAAATTAAATCAGGTTTGAGTAGTGTTTTAGTTATATGGAAAAATAATTCTGTGCTTTGCGATGTGTTATTCCAATTCTTCTTCCAAATAGTAATGTACTAATTCATTGTATAAAGACATGAAAACTTCTTATGGAGACTGTCCGATAAACGGTTTTGAAGAGGGGAGGAAATTTTGGCATATTATGTTAATTAACCGACGGTTTTTTAACGAATTTCAGATGAAGAAGAGGAGGAAGAAGAAAAACCGATTGGCAAAAGGAAACCAATCGCAGGATCCAAAACTGGCGCTCACATCCATTTGTGGCAATTCTTGAAAGAATTGTTGGCGTCACCGGAGCAGCATGGTTCCTGTATCCGTTGGCTGGATCAAGGAAAGGGCGTGTTCAAGATTGAGGACAGTGTCCGGGTGGCTAGATTGTGGGGACTTCGGAAGAATCGTCCAGCCATGAACTACGACAAACTTTCCAGATCTATTCGCCAATATTACAGGAAAGGGATCATGCGGAAAACCGAAAGGTCTCAGAGATTGGTGTACCAATTCTGTCATCCCTACGGCCTCTGAGATCTCCGGATCGTTTTCAAATAAACCCTGTTGCTAAGTTTATTAGCGTTTCACATTCCGTTGCTGCAGTTTTATGCAGTGTATTAGGTTAAGGTTTTCTTAGTTACAATACTATAGTTTTAAATGCCGTCCATGTTATCATATATGTTGTGGCCTTGGTAGCTAGCTAGTAATAAATACTACTACTACGACGACTAGAAGATATGAGAGAACTTTTACAAATAATGAGTAATGATTTAGTTAGTGAACATGGATACAATCAATCAATGTGATGTATCTATTGTTAAAGTTTATGCAAAGTTGTCAGCTAATTGGGATGCTACTATAAGCCTGTTGGTAGTGTTAGCAAAAAATTACTCAAGGGAGCAATAATTTTGTAAACCAGAGTTTTTCATAACTTGTCTGAATGTTTACACGTATAGATTTTATGTGGCATTATATGATGTAAATTCTACCCTAATTTTTGGGAAACTTGCTTCATTTCACAACGAATCATAACTTTCAGTCAGACGTTGACTGGAAGAGATGTAATGTGGAATTTCATGTATGTCCATTTTCGGACAGATTTTAGTTAGAAGTGATATTCTGTTAAATGTATACATTAACTCTCCACAGAGCGGGTGTGTGTAAATTTGGAACCAAATTAATATAAAAAATTTTAAATCATACAAACTTTCGATTTATAGAAAATAATTCATCGTTAAGCATCCTAAATTCTAATTAATACTACAATTTTATTCATTATTCATTGGTGTCTTAAAATGATAATAAACTGATTGGGTAATAAATGGCGTGAGTTTCAGTCTCGATTTTTATTTCATTGGTAAAGACTATATAACAAAAATCATCAATAACCTAATTGTTATGCTTAAGTAAATAAGTTAGTTGGCATTCATCTTTTAACTAGATTACATGACACATCATTTGTTAGTTTCTTATACAGGGAATCGACAATTTCGTCAGCAAAAAAGAACGACTGATCACCAAAAAGCGTATTATATAATAGCACAATCAGCACGTTTCTATTCAAATTAAACAATGCCCAATCCTATCAATCTCATACACCTTAATACTCCGTTCGTTAGTAAAACACATAAATAAAGGATGAGATAGAGCTAAAGTAAACCGTAACTATAACAACAAAATTATGCATCTGGCACCAAGATTTACGCTTGATAAAATCAAAACAAAACTTCAAACCGTCAAAGTTATACATAAAATACGAAAACTGGTAAAATACACATTCAACTGTGCAAAGCCTAAAAGCCTCCCTCGAAAACGAGCGTATTTTTAACTTATTAAGTCGCGATTTTTGCTTTTGCAATAGTTTCCCAAATTCTGGACAAAAAAAACAGTACCGTACCGTTACAGTACCGTTAAATTATTAATAAGTATGGTGTATGGAAGGAAACCTCGGGATTTCATTTTAATAGTTAGTCCGTTAGTATTAATAAGCTTTTGGATTCCGGTTTAATCGAGAGATTTACTAATACCCATAAACATAATATACTTTCTTTCAAGGAAGAAATGGAAAAAATTCGTTTATCTTATGCCATATTGTCTATGAAGGCAATATTAATGCACATCGTTTAAGAAATCAGCATTTAATAAGTAAGTTTTTTCCTACGACGTTTAACTAGCCTAAATCGAAAGATGAACATCTTAATGTGCTCGTCACTTTTGTTCTACTCGTTATACATACCTACAAATAAAATATATTGAAAAGTAAAAAAACTGCGGATGGTCCATTAGTTATTGCTTACAAACTGTAAAAACGTCTGTCATAATGTCGCTTATACTTTGTATACGCAATAGAGTAATTTGGTCCGCCAACATGGCGATTCAACTGAACACATAAACATCAAGATGGTAAGCTAAAACAGCTGGTAAATGAATACTACAAGTACAATAGCCACCATAACTATAACTATGATATAATAATGTCTAATTAAAGCATTACTAATAATCTAAGGAACGGATTTAGGTTATTTAAGTAGCAGTTCATTCTTCCCGCCTCCCGCTCAGGACCTAAAGTTCGGTTGCTTCTGGCTGGCGCAATTTCACATACAAACAAACAGAGAAAATAATGCCGATAATTTGCAGAATGCACAGTCCCAAACCAGCAATTGTCAAGTATCCCAACTGGTTCTTCACAGTTTCTGAAAGTCTGTGAATACAGCCCTGAAATGACAAATTAAAACATTGTTAACTATTCAACATCCTTTCCTTGTCTGATCTACGGAGCTTGACATTTATTTCATCATTTACAGTATAGTATATGTTGTTCGGTCCATCTCTGACACCACATCCGAGACTTTCTGTTTTACAACAGGAATCAGGAGCAAGATTGTTGCCCGCCAGTCCATTCAACCTCCATTTACTGAATCTCCAATCCTCGAACGATGCAGAGCCACAGCATTTGAACTATCCAATACATACAGTGCAAACCATTAAGTTTGAAAAATTCAATCCAACGTGGAAACAACCCAGTGAAAATTGTCATCTTCGTCAAAGTATAATATATATATATATATATATATATATTATATGTATATACATGACCAACCTCTCTTTGCATGTCATTAATGGCTTCAGTTTTGACTTCATCAATCCCGTAAGTGTCAACAAATGTGGTATTCAAATGCGTTTGCAAGTCATTGAATGCTTGCTCCCGATAAATGAATGCGAGAATTCCAGCTTTGGCTTCCAACAAAAATACAAGGAGCAGCAATAAAATGTAGACCAGTAAATAACAACGGTCACTATTACGAAATCCGCAACATCCAACAACCGAAGCTATGAGGACCAAAACTCCTGCTCCGACTAAAAGATAACTCGTCAATGGATAACTCACTGAAGACAAGAGGGATACAAACTTGTACTTGGCCAAAATGCTGTATATTCCCACTGCCAGCACGATTGCCCCTCCACACTATAAAGTAAATGCAAAGCTAATTAGCTTTTATTAAATAATAAAATATTCCAAAAGTCCCATTTTAATCCATTTTAAATTATTTTCATCATCTTCATACGAACCAAGAAAAACATGTTGAAAATGTACAAGTAACTCTTCAAAAGACTTCGAGAGCACCATCCTTCATCTTTATGGTATTTTGCATTCGTTGCCATGATTGTAAGTTACTTGACTTTTCTAAAGATCAATTAACTTCACTAATAATTTAAAAAACACTGACTGGACGTCCTGTACCTCTGACGGATAAAAACCAAGTACTTAAAGCAAAACTGCAGGAACAGCCGATAAACGAGGGCAACAAACAGGACTATATAGCAGATGTAAAGGGTTCATTTCATATAAAGCGCTCTAAAAGCATCTAAAATCTAAAAGCAACTCAATACTTACACAACAACACAATACTGTTCGTCTATTCGTCGTAGCTAGTTTCATGATGCTCTTTCGGTATTATACACAGCTCGTATCTCGCATATGGCATCCATCCAAACTCCATATTTTGGTAAACTCCAATGCATGTTTATATCTCCAACCCATGTTAACCAACTCAAAGCATTTGCTTCATTTCATGCTCTTATTTTCATTACACGGTAAAGACAGATGCTAAAAAAAACGTGTCTATATAACAATCGTAGACCTAAAATCAAAAGTTTGTTGTTATCAATTTCAGCACCAGTGAGTGAACATTCACATAGACAAATCCATGTTGATCAAATATAACATTTATCCACTGGACCGTGAGCCAGACATGGAAGGCACAAAGTGTAGTAAACACATGATTACATGAATGCGTTATTCATTGTTTATTGATCAACAATGTATCCTTTTAACAAGGTAATTACACTTTGCTTATAATTTAAATGGTATCTATCATTAATTTCACAATCATCATAATAATACAAAATTCATTACTCACTCAAAAATAAATAGCTTATCATTGCTATGAAGTACCACTGGTTTAAAATAATCGAAAACTTGGTATGGCATTTTATTTGTTTGTTTTTAGGGATGATAAGGTCAGGTCAGGTAGGTAGGTAAGATAGGTCTTAAAATAGCTTCAATTGTAAACTATAGGTGGATGATAATAGGATAATAGGAAGGGCAAATAACATACAGTAAAGATTGTTTTATTTGCTTCTTGGTTTCCCCTTGGGAGAAGGGCCGGCCGATAAAACTAATTTCATTAAGTCTTATCAGCTAAACTCTCGTACATGTTATATTGAGTTCTGGATTCCAGCAAAACTATGTAAACAATACTTGGCTCACAAAAATCATACACTAATGTACAAATAGCATTACTGTCTTCAATAACATTTAATAAAATACATAGGCAAGTATGTAATGAAGACCTGAAACTCTTCCAGTATAGCTTCCCCGTTATCCCGTTACAACTTTGTAAACACTTGTTTTATAAAAGTTAATTATTTTCCACTATTCATTCAGCCCATTCTATAAAAATGAGCCCCCTCTTTGATTTCAATTCATGTTCATTTTGAATACCTATCCGGTATGCGGAGCATATAGAACTCATTTAGTGCAAATAGTGATTCCAACCAGTTATTATGCAAGCATAATATTGTACAAGAGAAAGGTTTGAACTGCCATTCATAAATTTTAATGAGAAAAACATGAATTTGACTGAAAGGGAGAAAATAAGTTTACAAAGACGATCATCATCATTCAGTGCATGATTAACGCAAAAAATACACTCACTCTCACTATACGCATCGTGTGCTTAGTGATAGCTGCAATGTATGCTCATGCTCTTGTAGATTTTTTTCTACGATACGCAATCTATATGCTAAAAAGGAATATTCCCTTGCCCAAGCTCCCTATGCGTTTGGCTGTGTCACGCAAAGAATGGAGATTCTAATTGTGAGACGAGTAGATTTATGAGCACAACTTCCGCATCCATGAGAGAGAGCAATATTTAACTCAATGCCAAATGATCACTTGTGAGCCCTTCATTTTCCTGTGCTTTCTACGAGCGTTGATAAGCAGATGAGCACATTTTTTTCCTACACACGACTACAGATCACTAGAATCTAATAATATGTTTTTGTGTACGTGTCTCGTTCACAAACTGTTCTTTAGAAATCCTTCCATTTTATTCATCCGTTTCTTGGCTCATTTATTTTCTAAAAAATTTCCTTTCACAAATGCCATTAGCATGGGATAAAGAAAACTGTGAGCTTCGTTCCAGTCTCCGGTAGCAAGCTAATGCTCCAGTGCTCAACATTGAATGAGAAGTAGTAACAATACGTTTTCTGAACTCATTTGAATCATATCACAAACCAACTTACTTTTATCTGTACCCGCTTTTCTCTAACAGCTAAATGGGTGAGTTAAATATACTAATCAACTGGTACTCAATTTTTCAAGAATTTTCAAAATTACAATATATTCCAATTGGGTCCAAACTTCGGCTCATAGGTGTAAAACAGATGCCATGAGAAAAAAGGAAAATATAGCAAATACGATATCTTATCAATGCGCATATAGATGGCGCATCACTACTGAGTATGGATGTGAGGACTTTGTGTGGTTGACAAATACCAAGACGGGAAAATACATTTTTGCCATGCCGTCTCACCATTAAACTGAGAAAGAACGTATAAAAATCCAATTATCCTAAAACAAACCTGAAGACTTTATTATTCTTTGAGTCTCCTGAATTGGAAAGAGGAATCCGTAGAACTGTTTTTCGGCTGTCGGCTATTTGTAATTTGAAGTAAACTCAGGAATATTTATTATCTTAGCTATAGTTATTATAGGTTAGAACTAAAATGGTTTAATCAAGTGCTGTGTGTGTGACATGTTGTGTAATTTTTAGTTTTTGCAAATAATCAATGTATTACTAAAATTGATTGCAATTCACCAGACTGTGCAGGCTTGAAAACTTGAGCACCAGCCGCATTATTGTTTCCCTTTTACAACTGTAATACGTAATTAATTAACCGGTCGCGAATAGTCGGAATTGCAAAGTTTTCAAAGCGAAGCAAACTGATATTGAGATAATCTGAAAACGCACAACGTCTGCAATTGGATTGAACTTTTGTGGGCGAGATCTTACCAGTTTGGACTGGAAGCAAAGTGAAAAGTACGGCTCAACGGTGAAATGGAAAAAGAAAGGAAAAACATGTTCCTTTCTACCACTCAGGGCCGTATATTCTGTTTACGCACATCATCATTATTCTGCAGCACTGAAGTGAAGCTTTAGTCTTCCACTTATTTGTACATACTCTTAGAAACATGAAATTCCTTTTCCCGTGAATCCGAGCTCCGAAAGTGAACTCCTGCATGTTTCACCATGCAAAGAAATAATGCCCAGCAAGAAATTTGAAATCTGCATCGTTCATTTGAGCTCATGTCGTTTTCCAGCACTCTGCAAAAGTATCAAGTAATAGTTGTAATTTGCAATGTAACAGTAGTAGTAGTCTTGGGAGAAATCTTTTACCTTTTTGGGACCTAATGCATGTCGTTTCAAATGTCTTTCCATGTGCTCTTGCAGCCTACTGGAATAAACAAAAACGAGCCAGTTTGGAGTCTGGGTAATCTGGAGAACTCTTAAAGTGTATCAAAGCAGAGGATAAAAACCATCTGCAGAAATAGAATTACGCTCATTAGGAACTTTCATTTGTTTTTCTTTACGATTGTATTTGTATTGCATGCTAGCTTTATTGGACGAGTTCAAATAAGGTTGAAAATAAGGTATAGAACATACAAACCTAGTTTAATGTTACGTTAGACGGACTCTAGCCACTCTACATAAACCTTGAAAGACTTAACTTTAATGCATATGAAATTTTACACCCTCTAGAGTGTACAATAAAGCGAATTTATTTCCAATTTATTATCAGATTATGGACTAATTTGCAGCATCAATGTACCAGCATGTATATATTGCTAATTAGAAATAATTTTTTCCATTTTAAAAGTGTCGACAGTTTTTATAAAACTTAGAATATTGATAAGATTAAATTGAAAAAATATTTCGCAAAAATCTTTTTTTTTTCATCGAAAATTAACTACCTCTCCGGATTATGAAAGTAAATATGAATTGATATTGAGTGCCAAATCTGGGTTGCCTGATATCAGGTTGCAAATATAATTTTTTTTCAAAACTCATAAATTCACAACACTGACATGCATGCCATTTGCAAATGTATGTAACTTGATTTATTCAAATACAAAAATCTCAACACAAGGGGGTGTATTTTCTAAAACAGTTTTTCTGTCTTTTTTCCTCATTTCATTAATCTTCGTTTTCCACAGAGCAATACATTTGTGTGAACGGGAATATCACGCACACAAAACTCCATAAATTTCTTATACTATAAATATAAGAGACACCACAAATGGGAAGTCATTTATTACCCAAAAGAAGATTGAATTGTACATCTTTGCCAATTCAATTTAAAATTAAGTTATATGCCAATGCAATCATATTAATTTTAGCCGATACCGAAACAAAAAATACCAAATCGAAATAAGTTAATGTTATTTTTAAAGATTCTTACAAGTTACAAGAACATTGCAACAACAGTGGCATCAGAGCATTTTAAAAGTCTGTGATATAAATTTTCTTTGAATTGTTATTAACTAAAAACCTATACAAAAAAGCTGAGATTGAAATTCTAAGATTTAAAAAAAAGACAAACACAAGATTCGCATAAGTATAGCTCCATACTTGATAAAATCTTGTTAAACAGTACGAAACTAAATCACATTTGAAATGATTTTCATCTTTTGGATCCTATTTTCTTCCTTTTATGATTTCAGAGAAGCATCAAGTAGCAGAGAGCCAAGTAGGTTCCACTTGATAAGCATGTTGATGGTTTCAAATTAAAACGCTCACCTATTGCTTTCGTCTCTGTCAAACACTCAACAACCCCTCCATTTAACAAACAATGCATTATACACACAATGTAGTGTGTGTTCATATTTCACAGCAATTCCAAGGATGATACAATAGTGATCATATATTGCATCCCGGGAATTCCTAAATGAAATATGCAAACTTAATATCCTTGAGTAATACTTAAGAGCACTTGAATCGCTCCCCGTTTTCATGCCATTTGAGCTCATTATCTCCACGCTACATAACTAACTACGGCAGCACACTTTACATTCAAGTATGTACAGTTCTATTCATGTTACCAATTAATGTTTGTTTAAAAACTCTTCCAAATTACCGTATCATTATCAAAGATACCAACAACTCTAGCGAGTATTGTAATAGCATTATTACTACAGTTGATTATGTAACGTCAGTAAGTATAGCAATTGTGTCGCAAATTCAAATAACTAGTTGGAAACTTTCAATCATTTTATAATCAAGTTTATAGAAGTGATAATTGTTTTGATGACAAAAAATAGACTTCAATTGTCCAAAAGTGTTCAAACTACTTATCCTCCTAGCGTTCATTACAACTAACTATGAACAGAATAAACTTTCTAGAATTGCATCTTATCGTCATTGATCCAATCACTTGAGTATTGTTCCAACTAAAATGCAAAGGTTGAGCAAACAACTTTTTGCAAGCAATGAAAATCAGACGAGATGAACGGTTTCCCCTATCGTTGAACAACAAATGAACATTTGTGAACGAGTAGCCGATCAATTTTACATGGTCCACATGCTATAAAAACAAAGTTGTTAGTAAAGAAATGGTATATAGTAGATTATACACCCAAAAATCCTATGCACTTGGGATGATGCAAGTTTGCCAAGTAATATAACCATCTAATGTCATTCCAGCTGAAACAAATTAAAGGACTTAATAGGGAGTGAGAGTGGACCGGACAGACTCTCTATGCATTATGCGTGCTCAGATTGTTGCAGTCACAGTCAAACAGTTTTAACTAAATGAGAAGTACAAGTATACTGTGAACACGCATTTATGGTTCCCAACATGCATATGTACAAATACAAGTTATTACTCCTCCTTTCACCCAGTCTCAGTCGGTCAGTGTACTATAACTATGTACCAGAGCCCACCAACTCGGGGGTCCATATGTGCCATGAGGATAAAGGACATGACATGAATGCGGATATTAAAAGAATAGCTTTTTAAGCTCAAATCAGTCGAGTGAAAATGAAAATACTGGACTTTGCAGAATGCATGGCAAGCTGTTGTTACACGCAGCGTAGCCACAACTTGTACTCTCGGATTAGGAATTCGGCCAACAATTGGTGGTGCTGGTGTATGCATTGCAGTTCACCTCATATTAGATCCAGCTGTGCGTCTTAGTTTGTTAGTTAGCTATAGTTTTAGTTAGTTGCTCTGTTTGTAAATATAAAGGAGGATGAGCTGGGAAGACCTGAGTTCGATGCGGGTAATTAGAGGCTATTCAATGTGACACATGTACTAGACTCTCTCTCTCTCTCTCTCAGTGACTGTCGATTGATCTATGAGCTCTAATAAATCCCCTCATCTGGGCTCACTCCTTCTGTCATGATTTCGACCTAAAAAACCAAAGAAAGTAAAGGGAAAAGGCATTTATCTACCCATTATAACTCGCTCGTTTTTATCCGCGTATTCACATGAGTTGAATACCGTGAGCATTGAGCATCAGGGAAAGAATCAAAGAATGGAAATACACACACACAAACATTGCTGACGGAAGGACTATCGATTAGGTTTTTCGTACTTGATGCACTACTCTAATACTTGCATTGTTATTCTTAGAGAGAAAATCTCTTCGTCTTTCTTATTCTTCCTTTCCAGTGTCATCTCTCTCTCTCTCTCTCTACTTGTGCAGCTTCCCACTAATGATGAGGACTTTCTCATCATAACTGTAATGTTGTAGAACAACCTCCCATGGTATGATGATGAAACCAGATGATGATGTTTTCATTTTTGTCAACAAAATGTTTTCATAGACTCTTAGTTGGAACTGCGTCGCGTCTTGTGCAGAATTTATGTAGCTGGTTTCCACAATGGGAACCTATAGCTGTGAGCTTGCTTTCTTCTTTGTGGATTCAGCATACAGTTGGACGGATTGGATTTCCTCTTCTCAAGTACAAATTCGTTCCCATGAAATTAGAACTGTCAGGTTGTCCTCATACACAGAGACAAGTCAGATTTACTTTCCAAGAAAGGAATATAGTTTTGTAGTAAATGGGGTTCTTATATATACTGACGCTTAAGTTTAGCAGTCTCTCGGAAGGGTATGCAAGATCATCATGCAAATCACATAGACATACAGGAACTACCAAGTTTAATCTCAATGACTAGAATAAAAACGCCTAATTCACAAAGCTTGGGAAAAATATACCCAGTCGAAGAAGGCCTGCTATAGAAGGAGAAATAAATTTAGTAAACTGTACCAGTAGAAATACGAAAGGTATCTTAAGCACACGTACGAATTTGGAGCTTCAAGATGAAAATAAGAACTAGCTAGTAGGAAATGATTTATGAAAGGAGTTAAATTGCATTCTCAAACCATTGACTATGGGGTAAAATATGTAGATGGGCTCATGATAAATGACATTAGGTTGGAGAGGCTCCTTACTTACATTATTGTTGTGATGTGATCCTGGTTGCCAACATGGAGAAATAGTGGAAGAGCCGAAAAAAAGAAAAAAGAGCGTGCAAGTGACTGATCATGGGAGGACGAGGACATAGCTCATGGCATCAATCCCTTTTGTTTACACAAACACGGGTAAAAGACGAATATATGGCACAGGATACCCATTAGTCAGATGATCATATGCAGGCCCATTATGTCCCATATGTGCTAGCATGGAGGATTGAAACGGGTGTATATGTTCACTCACAGGCAGTAGAACCGACTGTGCTTTACACGGCTTGGTGTTCGGTTCGGTCTAGTGCCGTTGAGCCGAACTGGGCCGAAAGCTGAACTGACCGAGCCAACCAAATTTTTTACTGATAGCAATTATATGGAAATCCACATTATTTTCTATAATAGCACTTTTTCTATGGATGGGCGAGCGTGAGAGTATCTCACCTGTCCTTATGTTTTTTGCTGGAAAAAAACATTTCATAGTATGGAGTTACCTCTCTCGAACAAAACTTCAAATTGTATCTCCTCATGCAGTTTTGAAGCTAGAGCTTCGATTCAAAAAGGTTTTGGTAGGTCTGCTCCGTGTCCACAACTTAATGGGCCACTTTTTTAAAATTCGTCTTAGTTGGGGAGTTATTTAGGGAA
>Ga0210040_10008844_pt1 | contig 11830 bp, 11 predicted proteins | sample CryGeyCG12114_NA_FD_185462 | JGI IMG/M metagenome (GOLD analysis project Ga0210040, IMG submission 185462) | Groundwater microbial communities from aquifer - Crystal Geyser CG19_WC_8/21/14_NA (SPAdes) (version 2) | ecosystem: Environmental > Aquatic > Deep subsurface > Groundwater | place: USA... | reverse complement strand
GACAAATTGTAATGACTGAAACGTATTTTTATGTATTACAGACTTATTTTCGTAGTGTAATTATAAATTCTTGTTAAAAACCGTTAAGAATACATGACCTTTTGAACTAGATATTGAGATTGTTCAATAAATGAATGTTTAAATTATATTTATCAATACAAATGCGTACTTCTTCAAAACTAAAAGATTATTAGTCCCGTATACAATAAGTTGTTTGCAAATGTAATTCACAACTTGGTTACAGTGTGGAACACAACACAGACTCGAATTATGATGATTGCAAATAGTACATGTCTAAAGACAAATAAGCTACTGTGTAGGATTGTAATCCCTTTTGAGGACAAGAGTAAAAAATTTACGAAATGATTTTACGCATTTTTCTAGCGTTGCTTCAATTTCCCATATTTCAAATACAAGCCGCACACCAGGTTAATTATTCTCCCCAGAGTGTTAAGTTTTATCCACAGGACAGTTCAACGTCTACACAGTTTGGTTCACAATCTTCAAAGAATCGTAAAATGGAAAGGAATGAATCTCCATCACAGAGCCACCAAACTATTCAAAATAAGAATTTAGTGTTTCTCGCCGATGTGTATGGAAAAATTAGTGGAGGTTTGCCATATTTCACGCTAACAAAGCAATATATACTAATTAATAAGTTTCAATTATAAATTACTGAAAGTAAATACTTGTGATGAATGCATCCAAACTCAATGTACTACACAATGTTAGTTGCACATGCGCAGTATAATACACGCTCTCAAACGTCATTTGACAGAATGTTCCTTTTGTCTCACTCAATCATAAATTGCGCTAGAAAAACCTATCTCAAAGTTTAGAAAAGTGTAATCTATTGTAGTTTAAAAAAAGTAATTAAATCAGATGAAATTAAAACTGCGAGTTCAATTCAAAGCTTAAGTAAATCCAAAATTATTATATTCTAGACGATCCCCATCCAAACCGAAAACCACTGCCGATTCCTGGACTGCCACATTCTAAAATCCTACCTACTGTCGACTACCAAAACCTAGCCAATCTAGTCGAGCAAGTAAAATTAAGTGAGAATCAGGATGACAACACTTCGTATGGATTGAATTATGAAGCACAAAAAGCCTTGATTCAAGCATACAATGAAATCTCAGCACTCATCGGGTTTGAAGACTTACGAGATTGGTTTGGTATGATATTTATGTACTTTTCCTTGGGCCCAATATTCATCCCTTTGTTATGGATGCCAATTGCTCTCATGATTATTGGAGCTTACGCTACACCAGCGCTTTACTATAATCCGCCATCAGGATCCCCGCCATTTGGGAGAAGTTTGACAACCAATGTATCAGTGGGTCGCAGCATGAGAAACATGGAAGAATTGGAAAATGATTCAAGTGAAGAAGAAAGTCATTGTTGGGATATGTTCGCATGTGAGATGGATAAAGTATTTAAAAGTAGTAAAGTTCTCAGCTGGATAACTCGGTAAGGAAAATATTGATATTTAAAAAAATCGAAATTTTCGTACATTGACGTAACATAATCATTAGGAGCACTTTTTACACTACAGGAATTGGGGCATAGGTGAAAACATTGTTTGGGCTGCTAGGCAAGACTACAGTTACGATGATGAAAATAACTGTACAAGATTTCATTGCTCAGTACTGTCACCGATCCATAATTTTTTCCGAAATAATTTTGATTACTTTTTCAATTATCGAAAATCCTATGTTCCTCGACCAAATAGAAAAGGATGGGTTAAATAAAATTCATAAGGTTTTTAGGGTGGTTTATATAGAAAGTTGGTGACATATTTATATACTCAGTCTAATGGCTGGGACTTTTTATCTTCGTTTATAGTATTCTCATTTTTATGGGAAGATCTTTAGTTGTAGCAAATGTTTTATTCATTATGCGATATGAATAAGAGGCGGGTCCTCATTACTGCCGTTTTATAGCAAAATGGGATAATTTTTCACTATTAGGGCCATTATTTCACTAATTTTAACCGGGATGATAAATCATCGTAGTTACTTTCATCATCAGCGTAAATGATTTTATGACACTGTGCTATACACGCTCCCACTGACATTATATAAACTATTTATGTATAACAGTGAACCCAAATTTTCGGGCCTTGTATATAGTTCAATAGTATCATCCTACCCCATCCATGTATTCATGACCAGAATGTACCAAAAGGTTGGGATTTTTTATCCACAAATAAATTGCTGCAATAAAGCAGAAAAAGATCTTTTTTCGTCCACACCCACTTATAATATTTTATTCCGTATCATATGAATGAATGAACGAACCCACAAAATTGTAATTCAATTACCTCCTTAGTTCACCAATTTTTTCCATCCCTTGATTTTTTGTAGGAGGGCCTACCATGATAAGAATATGGCTTTATCAGACCAACAAACATTATAATTGGGAGAAACTAACTATACAATCATTACGCAGAGAAGAAACCAACTGTATCATGAATAATTATGCGTCCATGCGCTCGGAAACTAGTTCAATTCCATTTTATCTAACTAAAAATGAGCATTCATAAAAACTGGCTCTCATTTAAGACAAAATAGGAATCAGCCATCAATGCTATAATTTTACAACTGAACTGTTGCCATCGTGTCCAACCTACGATACTTATCTCATTCCTGTCAACAGCAATCTCGCCATTTCAAAGTTGTAAATCAAATTGTATATAGTGCCATTTTCATCCGAGCACAAACCATACAAAAAACTACTTTTATATCCGAAACTCCCTTCACTACCCCATAAGCCCCATAATGGCGAAAAAGCGCAAGAAATCCCGAGCCCGCAAGTTCACAGCGATTAAAATTGAAGCAGAACCAAATGAAACGGAAGATGCGGATCTCAGTTCAATGGCAACCCCAGAGCCCCTATCACTCACTGCCGCCGGTACAGAAACGTTAAAAAAACATGTGGAAATTGACGAGCAAGTAAAAGAAGAAGCCAAGTCCGTGCTACAAATGCTTCACAAATCCGTGGCGATGCTCCCAACCAAGAAAAAACTCCCATCCCACCTATCGGATCGAAATGATCATTTAGTGCGTGGCTTCGGGATTGCCAAAGGGGCCCAGACTCGGACCATCCAGGACGATTTGATCAAACAAGATGCTTCCAACTTATCCGAAGAAGACGAGGTCATGGAGTACACTGGCAAGAAACATAAACAGAAGTGGAGTAAACATTACCTACGTACGATGGGTAGAATGTTATTCTACTTGGTCATTTATACAAATTTCTTCGTCGCTTTGTACGATGTGTAAGTTAGTACACCAAAATGAGAAATCCAATAAATGGCCATAGTTACAAGATAATTTTTGATTGCGTCTAAACATGTTAATCCGCGGCGCTTCATTTGCACCAAAAATACTCAAACGGCGTTTACCTACTACAGTTTTGTGATGACAATCCAACAAGCCAAAATTGACTGGTTGTACTACACGGATGTATATGACTGCCCATTCCGAATCCGCCATTCCGATCACGTACATTACAGTTTACGGATTATGCATGCTGTGCTATCGGTCTCACTGTTGTACGCACATTACTCTAATATGGCCACAGTGTGTTGGGGATTCATAGTCAGTGAAATGATCAGCACTTTGATGAACAGTTTCCAGCTCTTTTTCAACACCAGACATAATACACTCTCCGACTGGATGATTATTAGTGTAGTACTCAAGATTTTCTGTTTTGATGTCCTGTGTATCCTAATAGTGCTTCATCGATTTTACGGGTTGACTGATTTTCTCAAGTTAAGGAATGAAAGCATTTCTACCAAAGCTTATTCCGATCGTATTTTGAATGATCAAATCATCTACAAGAATTCATCGGTGTTTCTGCAGCGGAAACATATTGTGAGGCAAGCGGCTGCAATGCAAACTTTTTCTGTGATCAAGAAGAAAGAGATTTGCGACAGTAAACATGTGGCTTTTGATCCGGAGACTGAGGAAGCTGAGACTGTGGCTGCCCGGGATATTTTAATGTGTAAGCTTCGGTAATTTGTGTTAAGTAGTTGTTTAGTTTTTGTAGCATTACAGTTTGAGATTACTTTTAGCTGCAAAAAATCATACGGGGACAGAGATGTTGAAATACTTGGATCGGATCAACTATTTTCGAATGAAACAGTTCACACAGAGAGTTTCGAATGCCAGAAAACATCGAGGGTTTGGAAGAGGTCATCAGAGGAAAGCAAGGTTGCATCACGATCACGAGAAATCCCCCAAAAGGTTTACTTTTAAAAATAAGTCAAAATAGTTTTTTTTTGCTATGATTGGTGCATAATTATTGTCTCCGTTAAAGAAATATAGGTCCTAAGAATAAAGCGTCCTATTGAAATTGAATTCTGAAAAAGAGTGAATGTTTGTATATATCATGCGTAAACTGGATAAAAAAGCAATTTTCCCCTGATTCCCTATATTCCCACTGTCTATTGCCAGAAAAAAAGAACGAAAAGGCGGAATAGAGTAAAAAAATACTACGGCTGTCAAAATGTCAACCCAAAATTTAACAAGTGATGACAGCCCTATTCAAACAAGCTCAAGTTGAGTATCTTGAAAACTTGAAAGTGAACGAAGGAAAGGCGGTTATGCATTTGACGACGTAATTTGAATTAACATTTTTTTCATCTCTGCTCATCCACATAAATGGTATCCGGTCTTTAACAACCACCCAAAATACAAACGTATATAAAAAAAGATAAAAAAGTTTGTTCTTATGCTTAACAATCCGAAGACGCTTTTCCTAGACCTGATTCCAAATTCTGAATTCTAACTGCCAACTAACTACAAGGAAGTGAAAAGCACTATGGAGAAAGTTAGTATGGCCGTAATAGTTTAGTTATCGTAAATGACAGCCAACCAAAACTACAATGATAATTGCCTTCATAATTAATACATTCTGTCAAGTAAAGTGCACAAACTTGGATAGTATAGTTGGCTCAAATATTCACACTTTCCGTTGGTTAATTTTGTCACTCTCGCTTGAATTGTTTTGCCTACATTACCAAATCGGCTGTTTAGTTCAGTGAGTGAGTGGAGAGTATTCAACATTTTTTCCAGCTGTCAATCAAAATCAAAGTGCCGAGGTAGATATTACTTTGTTTGTACACCAAGTGGATTTGGAACAAAGTCTAAACTGTCCAAACCACAGTACCGTAAACTTTGGTTTTAAAAACTCTTTTGTGCATTGGTACACAACATTTATTCTATATTTTGTCAGTTTCTCTGCATACCATGTGATTGACGAAAATTAAACTTTAAAATGCGGCATTCAACTTTGTGATTTACCTATTTATGTTGCCTACAAAGTTTCACTAAGAAATCAGAGTTTATAGTTAGTTCAAGTTAGCGATAGCGTAAATGAAATAGGCCACATTGGGTGTTGTTGTGAGTCAGTCAAGTTTGCATAGTATCATATGACAGGGTGATACTACTGTAATAATCATCATTGTGTAACTGTCTCCAGCGGAGTTCAAAACTACAGTATATAGAAGGAAAAAGTGAATGTGGAAGCACAGGAACTACCCTTTGCCAGTTCGGGCTCAAGTCTAACTCACTGCACACAGGAGTGCAGTGGGTAGACTAATCTGAATTACAAAAGAGTTGTCACAAATGGAATTGTCCTGTAACGAATATCGTTTTCCGATTCGCTTCTTTTTTTCCGCTCTCTAGGCCCAACGATGATATGATTATGAAGATTAGTTAGTTATTAGTTAGTTAGTTAGTTAGTTAGTTAGCGGATGAATTGCAGTGCGTAAATAAAGGGCTGAATTTTATTCCAAAAGATGAAAATACTTTTGTACTTTGTATACAAACTTTAGTTTGTCTGCCGTGCTAAAATACGGATTTTTAAACTAACAATTTGTGAATGATGAATTTGAATTCAAAGGACTTTTTAACCTAGCTAAAAATGCAAGATGTACTTTCAACGATACTTACTTACTAGGCACAGAAAAAGAGGCCACAATGTACGGTAATTCGGTGTTCCGCCTCATGCCATATTAATTGACGGTTCATGTACCGTTTTGACTTCCCCTATTGTGCACACCATTTTCACTTCCAATTCGGGAATCATTGTTCACTACACAGTGATTGTTTGTCGGCTCCTTCTCTCCTGTGTATCAAAGAGAAAATTAGTTGACATTTTCTATGATAATTGAAACCAATTTCCTGCTTATTGTGTTCTATTGCTAACATTTTACTTAAGTGCCATGAAATAACTTGACTATACGTCTCTATGCTAAATTATTCTGACAATCAAATGTTCCTGCAAACCTGCACTTACTTACACTTACATTACGACCAACACCAACTGACTTGCACTTTGCATCTGCATAAGGTTTCAATTCCAAATAACCCAAAAAAAAAACACCTACATACGAAATTTATTGTCATGCAATTCATTTCCTACCGTACATTTCATTTGATGGCGTGCTGCTGCTTTGTTAAATTGGAGCATTAAAACATGCATGTTTTTTAAGCAATAACTAACTTACTTTATGTTTAACAACACATAGCAGATGATGATAAAGGCATCGTTTTTAGTATCTATCATCAAATCAGACTAGAACTGTTTCCATTCCACATGGTGGATTCTATATACTCCACATTGCATGTTGATTGCATTGATAATCCACAAAACCCGAGTTTGTGTTGGATGAAACAGGTGTCACTATGATGTTTTGTTTAGTTTTCGTGTCCACTTAATTTTAATTGATAATCAGAAGTACAAAGTAACCTAGCTGCACCTGATTCAAAATTCACTACATGGTACTTTTTTTCTAGCTCTAGAGTACCCTATTCTACCCTGCATTTTCCCTCTAACCAAAAGTACTTTTTAGATTTTTCAGCAAACAGGAAACAGAAGGCTTTGGGCATTCCCAACAAAATCAGGAGCATTTTTTTAGCATGCAGGTAAAAGTTGATAATGCGGCATGAGACCTAAAGCTTTATTGTATGCACAATGTGTGTTCGCTAGTGCCTTGAACTTCTTATTCATCTATACCCGCAGCTTGTTAATGAAAGTGTAGTTTTCTAATTACTGCTAAATTAAAATTAGTATGCACTTTGAATACAAGCACAATCTTAACGGCTTCTCATAGTGTTAGTTCGATTGCTCATTGAAAAGAAAAAAAAATACAAATTACTCAATGCGTATATATTGAATGAGTGTAACGTATTCTCACGCTTCGAGTCTCAAGTTCCGGCCAGATGACATTTTTTATGACATTCACTCATCTCTCACCATTCATTAAATATGAGTCAGATGAGGCAATTATAGTGCAAATGAGTGATGACTGACTCACAAAATTAGCATGTAATTATGTCATTTTTTTGAACTAGTTAGTTAGTTAGTTTGTTAGTAACTTTCCGTACTACAGTGTCATTTGACTACACTCGCTACATAATATTTTTCCTGCCGCGCTATAAGGACACTACACAACAATATTTTTTCTTTAGCAATCCAACACATTTATTGTCAGCATGTAGTAGTAGTATGTAAAAGTTAGAAAGTAAGTCTTGTACACTCAAAAGAGAAATAGGGGACAATTTCTCATCCAACTACATACACGGAAAGGCATAAGTCAAGTCGGTTCCGCAACTGTGGTTTTCTCGCCTTTCCGCTTGTCATGAAGACACATATTTATACCTCCAGTTAGTTAGCCAGCCACAAACTATGCAATATTTCATCTCTTCACTGGGTGTGATTTCATTCGTCTGTACAATGGCCTATAATAAATCCAGTACAAGTTTCCCGTACCAAACAAGCGATCAAATATCATGCTATGATTGGTAAGGTTTTATCGGTGGTTTGGACGTCATTGACCCAAACTTTTATGTGTTTACTGTACACTTTTTTAAGGCAATGCTGGAAAAATTTGCCTGCATAATCAATGTGGGTTACCAGGAATGCTGCGTACCTTTTTATACACAATAATTCTAACAGTGCTTACAATTCTTTATGTTCATGTCCACGATTTTGAAGTAATAGTAAATTGTAAGTTTAATAATATTTTTAGCGTTATAAAGTCAAACCGTTCTAACCATTTTAACTTGACTATTGTGATTAATCATGTTCTTACTTACAAAGCCCGTTTAGCACTGTATTACAATGTAATTGTAGCAACCTAATCATTGTTTAATCATTAGTGTTAAACACAAGTATAGCATAGGGGTAGCTATTATTAACTAACTACTATGCTCTCACCATGGACCAGACTATTATTTATACAGCCGATGCGAATGACTGAAATTGCTGAAGCAGATCGTAGTTACAGACTCTGGAATGTTTGGCAACCAACCTATTAGTTGGTGCGCAAATATACTCACTGACGGACTATACTATAACTACAAGTGAGTTCAAGTGTGCCAAACAGAGCTATTAGATGTGAATGGTGCTCTAATATGGCCAGTAGTAGTAAATTAGGCTTGGCACATTTCCTCCCCAACCACTCATCCTCATTATTACTCACTAACGACTGAGCGAACGTCGTGTTCTGAACATGAGTGTCTCTTTAATCGTCCGTGAAACTGTCATCTCAAGTCTTCAGCACTTTGTGTGTGTATATGTGTATGGTGCGCACCCCAAAAAAGCTTGTAAGTAAAAAAGTGGCAAACAAAGTAAGAAAATAATCTAAAGCGATGCTAAACTAAAAACTGACTAACTACATAACTGAGTAACTCACATAACACATATTATAATTCCCTTCTTTTTAATGCTTTAATGTTTCTATTTGCACTGCAGCAAATACAGATGGAGCCTTTCACTTTTCACCCTCTATTGTGTTGAGCAGCAGAGTAAGCTATAAGTAAGTTCATAGCTAGCTGGGCTGTGGTAAACCCAAATTATCCAGTTTTGAATGTTCAAAATGGCTTTTTAGACCACCCTTACTGCAACTAACTAAAATATGGATTTATGAATCATGCTCAGAGTTCTACATAACATGATCATAGACAGGAACAAGCTTTCGTCACAGTTGACTTGAGAATGGCCTTTCACTTGTGCCCGTTTTCAGTCACTGAAATGGAAAACACAAAAGCTCCTGCACACTCGCCCAATAATACAAGGGTGAGCGGCTCAATACGAACTAATTTATGTGTAGAGGAAATACCATGGACCGCAGAGCACACCACAAGCATTTACGCACTGGCCCCAAGTCATGATCTCAAGTGTTGTTTCCCTATGCACTTGAAAAGGGAATCCGAAATTGGCGTATTAGTAAACGAGCCATCAATATAGGCACGCTTATTGTATGAAAGCCTGAGATTTAGTTAGTTAGTTAGTTGGACGGACTCTATCAATCAATTATGGATCGTATGCATTTCACTTACATACACAGTGAGTCCAAAGTGGTTTGTTTTGTGTGGATTCTTAAATGTGGGGCTACAATCATCAATCATTGAACTTTGTGTGGTGTGCATGCTCACTACCAGAAATCCTCAATTTAAAGCATGACACAACACATTGAATTAATTGTCATATTACACACTATGTAGGATTTAATGGTAGGTAGTAGTGTATTGGGAGCTTTAATGATGAGAATAATATTTGCTCTTGTGGTCAAGGGTCTGCATATTTTCATGATGTATAGACAAACTACATTGAAATTAATTTTTCTTCAGTTTTAAAAAGTCTCCTGTATTCAGAATTGTCTGCTTAGTTGAGTGAGTTTAAAAGTAAATGACTGGAAAAGTGGGTCGTCATATACGACCAAACATACAACTAATTCATACATCGACTGTGCTGTGCCTCCAATTTAGATCCATTTTTGTTGACTAACTGAACTACTACTACTTAACTATTTGGCTAAATAGCTAACGAGCTAACAAATGGTGATGCACCCATATGGTGCTAACGAATGCATAGGTTCATTAATGTTGCCATTTCCATTCACACTCACTCATAACATCCTATAGTTATAGTTATAACTACCGGCTGTACCGGTTACAATGACAAATTCCTACTGGGGCGTTACGAGAATGTGGCTCTGCCTACAGCTGTACATTATCTGTATTATTCTTTCCAATCAACTAAATACTCAATTGTGCCCTTTGATAAAACCAATATTGCAATATGAGACAAATTATCTTTGAATATTACTATTACTACTACTCTTGTATAGAAGCCCATATGCGCAACGTAAGCCGCCCACTAATTCGCCGTCCACTGTTCAAATTTGTCGGTTTTTACAACCGCAGGGTATAAAAATAATGTGGCAGTAAATTAGTCAAGTCTCTTATACGCTGTGTAGCATTGCATTGAAAAAATAGCATTTGACTGCTCATAAGGTGCCCATCTGCTTTTATGATCCGTCACTCAACATTTACGTAATCAGGGCGCATTTGGCACCAAAGAACTAACTTGTTCAATGTTTTTGAAGCAATCAAAATATGAATTATAACTGCATTTTTATTAGGTTTGACATTGAAAACATCTCGCATGCATGCATTATATAAGTACGTCACAAAATGAACAATTTGTGCTTATGAGCAATCAACGTTTCCCATAATTTCTTGTTGCTCACTCTTTATGTAATATGAAAGTTGCCCACTCCCTTCTCTGTTTTCCCGCCCCATCCCAAAAACAATCGAAAAAGACAGTATGCCAATTATGAACCAAAGTGGTTCCCATCAAGCCAAGTGCCGTTTGTCAATGTGCCGTGAAATAAAATCATTAACTCTCAGTCAGTCAGCAGCAGCCTATAGGCACAATTCCGGGGGAAAGTAATTTACATGTTTCATATGGGACAAGTAAATTATTTATAGCTAAACTACTTACGAAGGACTCACTTGCTATACAGATCGTTTTATGTGGCGATAAGTCTATTTACATTACTACACAATGCCGGGGATCGTATTTTCTCTCATAAAATTAGTTAGTTAGTTAGTAAATCAGCTCAAATTAACTACATTTACGCTTGCTAACTAAGCTACTAATACTATATACTATGCTGTGTTTCCTATAGGACATCATTTATTGGTGTTAACCAGCCTCGTGAAAAGTTGAGCGTGAGCCACATTTTTCAGTTGCGTAACACGGTTGATGAGTTTACAGTGCACAGATGCCAAGTAAATGAGCGAGCATGTTCAAAACCAAGTAATGTATCATTACATGCTATGTGTGCATTAAGAGGATCATGTGAGTAATAGCTCTAGTCACTAACTAACTAACTAACTGGTGCACTTGCGGCCTGAGAGGAAAAGGAGGATATTTTGGACCCAATCTTTCCGTTCTGGGTAGTACATAATTTTCCGAATTAATCACCGTATCGGACGACAAACATCCCTTCACCATTGCAAGACATTGTACGTTACACACAACAGTGAGTGAGTCAGTATTACCCACAGACTTTTTCCTCCTTATCTGTTTTTGTGTTTTTGTCGGCACTTCTTCATGATACATGCTATTTACTCGTGTATGCTATGTAGCCAACAAGACATTAAGAGTGTTGTATTCAGTGCATTGTGCCAAATTATTTTTTACTGTCATTAATTTCAAGCTGATATGAGCTGGATACAAATTCTTGGGTAATAGCGCAGTTTTAAACGGTTGAACAAAAATTAGTGTGCAAATTATTGATATTAATGTACGAGTATGCTCTGGGCTATTTTCTTATTTTCTTTTAGTTTTCAATGATAAAAAGTTTAAAATGGCTATTTTTATATCCAAAAGTTGACTCGATACAAAGTTATACAGAGTTAGGGTGAAAATGTATAGCTAAACTTTAAAGCATTTCACGGTAGAGTAGATTCAATGAATACAGATGAAGGAATCTTAGCACTTGAGAGCTATTAGGTGTTTAAAT
>Ga0210040_10008843_pt1 | contig 11832 bp, 18 predicted proteins | sample CryGeyCG12114_NA_FD_185462 | JGI IMG/M metagenome (GOLD analysis project Ga0210040, IMG submission 185462) | Groundwater microbial communities from aquifer - Crystal Geyser CG19_WC_8/21/14_NA (SPAdes) (version 2) | ecosystem: Environmental > Aquatic > Deep subsurface > Groundwater | place: USA... | reverse complement strand
CGATGTCGGCACCGACAACTACCGCTCGCCCGAACACCTCACCAGGGGCGCCATCCCGACGCTCGCGTCCGACGTGTTCACCTGCGGCCTGATCCTCTACGAGCTGCTCGCCGGGCGGCATCCCTATTGGTCGGAGGACCAGGCCGATTATGCGCGCCTGGTCCAGGGCTACAATGCGGCGGCGCCTGCGCTGCTGGGGCAGATGCCGTGGCCCGCCAGCAATGCCGATGTCAGCGCGGCGCTGCACCGCTGCCTCGATCCCGATCCTGCCAAGCGGCCCACGGCGGCGGAGCTGCGCGCCACGTTGAGCGGCCGCGACCGCAAGCCGGCGCCCGCCGCGCCCACCGCCAGGCCGGCGGCTCCCGCACCGGTTGCGAAGAGCGTGCCTAGGCCAAGTGTCCCCAGGACGGCTGCTCGCCCGGCGGGAGCCCTGCTGGCCTCCGACACCGTGCAGCTGGTGGCGTCCAGCGGCACGGCGCTGCGCCTCGGGATCCGAACCGAGCTCGGCAAGATGCTGATGCGCCAGTTCGGCCCCGATGCGGAGTTCTGGGACGAGCGCCAGTGCGTCATCGAGCGCAATGCCGCAGGCCAGTGGGTGGTGAGCCCGACCGGCGCGACGACCAACCAAACGCTCGTGAACAACCGCGCGCTGGTCGGCCCGCAGCCGCTCCGCGAGGGTGACCAGATCGCAGTCGGCAACGAGGCCAGGAAGATCGCCAAGCTCCCGCTCACCGTGCGTGCCGGCTGATGGGCGAGGACTCTGAACCCGGCACGCTACCGGAAGCCGAACCCGCCACAGGATGCGACGGATCGGCAGCGATCATCCCGGCCGCGGAGCCCGCTCCGGTGCAAGCGGACACGCCTCCCGAGGCTCCGCCGCCGATCGGGCTCCCGCCGGTCGAGGATGTCCGCGATCTCGACTGGAACGCCATTCGCGAAGCCGTCGCGCCGGCCGCCGTCCGGGCGCGAATGCGCGCGACCGTCGAGGCCTTCGAGACGCTGCTCGACAGCGAGGCGCCTGCGGGGCTGCTGTTCGACAGCGACCGCACCGCGCCCGACGAGCAGGTCATCAAGGTCGCCGCGATCGACCCCGCCCGCCCGCTGTGGATCATCGGCGACCTGCATGGCGACCTGCTGGCGCTTGAGGCCAGCGTCGCGCTGATCGACCGGCGCGCCGCCGAGGAGGGCTCGGAGCCGCCCGCCATCATCCTCCTGGGCGACCTGTTCGATGACGAGGGGCTGGGCCTCGAGCTTCTGCTGCGCGTGTTCGAGCTCATCCTGGAGCGGCCCGGGCGCATCTGCGTGGTCGTGGGCAATCACGACGAGGCGCTGTCCTTCGATGGCAGCCGCTTCGCCTCCAGCGTCTCGCCAAGCGACTTCGCCGACTTCCTCAACGCCAACCGCGCGCACGAATGGATCGAGCGCGCCGGCAAGCTCGCCGTGCGGTTCTTCGCGCAAGGCCCGCACGCGCTGTTCCTGCCCGATGGACTGCTGGTGGCCCATGCCGGCTTCCCGCTGGTCGATCTCCACGCCAGGCTGGAGGAGACCGGCGACTGGAACGATCCGGCCTGCCTATCGGACTTCACCTGGACGCGGGCGCACCCGACCGCGCGCAAGAAGATGCCCAACCGCCACACGCGTGGGAGCACCTTCGGCCACGAGGATTTCGCCGCCTTCTGCGCACTCAGCGCCCGCATGGGACGGCCGGTAACGCACATGGTGCGCGGTCACGACCATGTGGAGGACCGATACGCGGTCTACCCCGCCTATGCGGCGCACCCGCTGCTGACCATTGTGGCCCTGTCGCGGCGCCTGCCGCGCGAATCCTTCGGCCCCTATGCGCGGGTCCCCACGCTCGCCCGCTACGTTCCCGGCGGCCTCCCGCAGGTGCATCGGCTGCACATCCCCGCCGAGGTCGTGAATGCGGTCTTCCCGCAACCCACGCCCGAAGCCGCCCCCGCAGCGGGCGCCGGCGAAGGCTCGTGCGAGGCATGAGCGGCGTCGTCCTCAGATGCCCCAATTGCGGGACCGTCCACCCCGAGCCCGGCGAGTGCGCGGCGTGCCATGAGGCGCAGGTCCGCTATTTCTGCACCAATCACAGCCCCGGCGTGTGGCTTGATGCACAAGCCTGTCCGCAATGCGGCGCCCGCTTCGGCGACCCGGCCCCCAAGCTGCGGACCCCGCCTCCCGAACCCGCGCCGGAGATCATCCAACCCAGGCGAGAGCGCCGCGGCGATGCACGCCCCTGGGCGCGACCCGCAGCACCGCCACGCGAAATCGAGGAGGCGGAAGAGATCTACCCCCCTCCCGCTGCTGCCCCAGACCCCACGCGCATCCTGCTCGACATGCTCGGTGCTGCCGCCCGGAGGCGGGCGCCACGGGGCGTGCGCCCGGACTATGAACACCCGCCCGTCCGCCGGCGGGGCGGCTGCATCCGCACGTTGGTGACGCTGGTGATGCTCGTGATCGGCCTGTTTCTCCTGTTGCCGGTCATCCTCAGCATGTTCCTGGGCATCGGGTGAGGCGCCGCCCAGCGTGGTCCGCCGCTCGGCATGGCCGGACGAGGATGTGGGCGCCGATCCAAGTGCCCAGGGGCACACTCCCGCATGACGACGGCCTTGGATCGACCTGACCCGGCAGTGTTCAGGCTGGTCGGCCGAAAGCTGTGAAAAAGCCGTTCGCTCAGGTTAGGCGCACTATTTTCGTGGAAGTACTTCGTCGTTCCCTAGGCATCCAAATGCACGGAGAACGACATGGCAGCCAAACCGCTCTGGTCGTCGGAGGAATACGAAAAGCACATCCGTGCCTATGCAAGCTACGCAGCAAAGCAGCGGCTTTCCAACGGCGGCCCCGCTTACTCATGGCTCAGACATGCGGGAGCCCGGCTGGCACCGCGGTCCCGCGCGACACCCTCGCGACCGGTTCGCGAAGGCAGCGAGCCTGCAATCCTGCCGGCGCTATGGGCGGACCTTTGCGCTACCGCACTCATCGGCGAGCGCTGCCCTAGCCGTGTTGCGCGGCTGGGCGCGCTGCCGGGCGTGACCGCGCTCGCTGCAAGGCAACCCGGCAGAGGTGGAGATGATCAGCCACCAATCTCTGATGTCCCCGACCGGGGGAGTGACCATCGGCCCTTAGCCACGAAGCCGCGCAGGAACTACCTACGCGCTTCACAGGCGGAGATGGTCGATCTCTTCGCCGCTTTGGGGTCCAGCTTGACACCATGTCGATCCGGGCGTGCGGTCCAGCCGCTTCGCTGCCCGGCTGGCCAAGACAAAGCCGAGCGCGCTCTGATCGACATGAGCGCTGTGTTCGGTCCTGAATAGCCATTGGGGGAAGCCAGGGACCTCACAAGTCAGACCACGGCGGCAAGTTCTTCATGACGCCGAGGCGGGTCATAGCAAAGCCTGGCGCTTCCTGGCGGTGCGCGGGCGGCCGTGTTCGCGTCGAAGCACTCTCGCGGCCGCGAGCGAGGCTGTGCAGCCCTCCTGGCCAACGACAAGGGATGGTTCGCAGCCGAGGTCGTCGCCCAGCTGCCAACCTTGCCGACCGATCGCGAGAACGCCGCCAGCGATCCGGCAGCAAGAGCTCGCGCCGATGCTGTCTGTGCGAACGCTGCCCAGATCAACAATGACCAGGCTGAAGCAGTGATCGCTGCGCAGAAGAAGGCGAGCGGGGGCCAGCATGGAGGCCAACAACCGAACACTACGAAGGGAGGGCAGGCACGATGCCCGACGCCACGCAAACGATGGAAGTGATCAGGCTAATCAGTGTCGCCGGCGAGATGACCCTTGCTGCGACCGCCGACCGGCTGGCGTGCCTCGACCTTGCGGCTGAGAATCAGGCCGTCGCCCAGCTGCAGGCCAAACTGGAGGAACTCACCGCCGCGGAGGAGCGCGCGCTAGCGCATGGACGAGATACGATACGTCGCCTCAGCACCGGTGCTGCCAGACGCGCAGTCCGTGGCGGATCGGCTGCTGGCAGGGCAAGACGTGGTTGAGATTGAAACGTCATCGAGGGAGCAACTCGACAACGAGCGCCTCGCGCTCGAGCAGGGCATTGGAGAACTGATGAAGCGCGCGCGCCACGCGCCGGAGCATCGACAACGCGGAGAAAAGCGCAAACCAGAAGCTGGCGGAGGCGCTCGGGGAACTCAGGGACGACATCTATAGGCAGCCAGTGCTCTCAGCCGTCGGGATGGCGGCCGGCTATGCCGCGCTGGAAGCGATCAGCGCGGCAACGCAGCAGGACTCGGCCGAGGTGCGCGAGGCACGAAAGATCGTCAAGGAGTCCCTCGGCGGTGGCGACAAGCTGCTGAAGTCGGTGGAAGCACCGGTCCCCACGGCAATTGCGGACCTGCTTACAAGGGCCGCGGAAGCAGGCCTCGCGATGCGCCCGGCGCTGATCAGAAGCGTCAAACTATCGACACCAGGATACCTGCATTGACCGGGCCCGGCCTGGTCATCGCCGCGCTGCTTCTCCTTGTCTGAGCAGCGCCGGCCGGGCGGCAGGGGTTGGGCCGCTCTGCCGCCCATCCATTTCTCCACCTAAGAATATGCCTCGCTCAGGATGCGTTGCGGTCTATCCCCGCGCGACGCCATCCGGTCGTTGCCGGCCATTTCCATCCTCCTCATTGGTCAACATCGATGTCGGATCGGACGACGGCGGTCTCCACGAACGCGCCGAGCCGGTCGCGCAGCTGATTGTAGACATCGTCGCCCTCGTCGATGCCGCTCAGCGATAAGACGAACACCGCGTCGAGCGGCGGGATCTGGTCCGCGTTGGTATAGCCATAGACATAATGGTCGCGGGTATAGATGCGCGCGTAGATCCGCAGCGTGTCGCTGTCGACACCGTGGCCGCGGCTTGAAAAGTCCTTGGCGTGGTTGCGCGCCGTGTACCATTTATGGTAGACCGCGCGGGCGATCGTTTCGGGTACCTTGTCGGTGTCCATCGAGCCGAGCAGGTTCGAAAAGCCTTTGCCCTTGGGATAGTGCACCGCGGTGTTGAGCCGCGCGCTGAAATAATCGGGACCGGCGAACTCGTCGACCATCGAGTGTGGGTTCAGGACCGCGGTGAGTCGTCCCTTCCCGCGCAGCCGGCCTTCCTTTAACAACGCCGGCGGGATCGGCGATTCCCAATAACAGGACGCCCGGTCCCTGAGCGACGCCTTATCAATGGAGGGTCACCGTGCCGGGCCGGCACTCCCAGGGCACATAGGCGGCTTCGGGCGTGCCAAAGCCCTTGCCCGCATCGAAGCCGTCACCATCGGTATTATGGATGAGCAAGGCGCGGACCAGGTCGGGGTCGGGCTCGCGCAGCCCATCCATCATGTGCGCGGCAAGGGGGAGGCGAGCGCGGTCGCGAAGCTCGAGCCCGAGATCACCGCACCGCCCAGCGCCCGGACATGCGAGAAGTGGGAAATGTCGGGCTTGAGCATGCCGCACGGGCCTGGCCTTGTGAGGCTGACAGTGCAGGTCGCGCCTGAATTGCCGCCTTCTCGTGCAGGCGCCGACCGACGGTCAGCGCGGCTTCGCAATCCGCGGGGCGCTTGGCGCAGGCGGCCGGCACATTGCCGATCGAGTTGACGAGCAGCACGCCGTGCTTGCGGGCCAGCATCGCCAGCGCATGCCCGACATAGCTGACCGCGTCGGCATTGCACGCCAGGTCCTGGCTAAACGACAGGTTGCAGACCTTGGTCTCGGGGTGCGCGGTCATCACTGCATCGAGATATTCGACCAGCTCTTCCTGATCTGGACTTGGATGGCCACGCTTGGCGATCGCCGGCACTGTACCCCCCGGCAATGCAGCGGCGGCAGGACGAGATTGTTGTTCCACTCACGGCCCTGGACGACGAGCGAGGTGATGCAAGGCTTCGGGGCTTTCGACGATCACCGTCGTGGGCGCACGCTGGTGCAGGCGATAGTCGCGCATCGCATGGCCGAGCCGGTCGGTGCCGCTGATCGCGCGGACCGCGCGGGCCAGCGCGGTGTCCCCCCCCCCGCACTCTTGGCGGAATCGGCGAGATCGAGCACCAATTGCCTGGACGGCGGCAGGATCGTGCCGTCACGAAGGCCAGCGAAGGCCTGCAACAGATGCTCAACGGCGCCCCGGTCCCTGAGCGGCATAAGCGACACGAAGAAGGCGCGCCCAGTCGCCCGGCGCCGAGCCTGAGCCCACAGCCCCCTCGCTCGAGCGGTCGCACCAGCGCGTCGGTCTCGGTGAAGAAGCGCACCGCCTCGACCCGCGAAATGTCGATCTGATCGCGCACCGTCCCACAATTGGCGACCAGCGCGGCAAAGCGCGCGATCGCCAGCGCTTCCATCTCGGCCAGATAACCCTGCGCGTACGGCGCCACGAGCCGCACCATGGGCGGGCTGGAACAGGTCGCCCGGGGTTCAGGTAGGCGCCAGCGAGTCCTCAATCATTGAAGCATAGACCACCGCGCGGTCACCGAAGCGCGGCTGCTGGGCAAGCCCGTGCGCCATTGCTAGGATTTCGCCCGACAGCTTGGCGCGCTGCCGGTCGAGCCGGTCGGCTTGGTCCCGGCGAGCGACTTGCCGCGGCTGCTAATCGATTCCGGGCGCGGCTCCCTAATGAAGCGCAGCACCGGCTTAAGCAGAGGCGCCGGTCGTCAGCCATCATCACCGCCCTTCAGATAGCGGTGGACCATCTGCCGGCTGACCCCGAGCGTCTTCGCGATATCGGTCTGCGGCATGTTGAGCGCGGCGCCGTGCGGCATGCGCGAAGTTCTCGATATCGGCGCCGGTCATCGCGCCCGTGAGGCGCGCGAGCACGGCGCTGGCGCCCCCGTCGTCGCCGTCCTGGTAGAGGAGATGCTTCCACATCGCCGTGCGCACCACAGCGTCGGGAACAAGCAGTTCGGCCTTGTAAGGGAAGCGCCGCCAGATAGCGGACCGAGCAGATGCGGATGGTTCGTCGCGCGGATGGCGATCACTTCATCAGCAAGCGAATCGAGGCCTTGCAGCACCGTGTTCACGATGCGCTTGAGCTCGCCTAGCTCGTGACGGTCGTCGCGCAGCTTGGCGATGGCGTCCATCTCATCAAGAAACGGCACCGCCTGCTTAGTCGGGGATGAAGTCAAACACGCCGCGGATGTTCTTCGACGTCTCGCCGAGCCGCGACGAGCTGACCGAGTCGGGGCGAACGACATAGAAGGGTCGGCCGAGCCGTGCGGCGATATGGCCGGCCAGAAGCGATTTGCCGGTGCCCGGTCGGCCATACAGCAGGATGCCGAGGCGTGCCGAGATGCCGTTTTCGGCAAGAAGTGCTATGTTGTTCGCGTCCTCGACAAGCTGCTCGATCGTCTGACCAGCATCGGTGTTGAGGAAGAGTGGCGAGGTTGGCCAGGGCATTTCCTCAACCAGCGGCAAGCGGGAGTTTGCATCACGCGGCACGGCTTCAACAAAGCCCGAAGCCTGAAGGGGAACGCCGCGCTTGCGCAGAAGAGACTGAAGCACCCTGGCGCGTCTGCATCATCTTTCGCAAGGCGCCGCCTTTTTCATCCCCGCAGCTTGGCAGAGCGCCCTGGTCCTCTCCGTCCGCACGGCGTTCTCGCCGCTCTTCGCTGCGCGAGGAGCAGGACGGCGCGCGGATGCTGACCCCGGCCCATGGCGGCCATGCGCTCGTCATCGGCCGCCGTGTGGCGCCACGAAATCCGATGACCCGCTTCCGCCGTATTGCAGGTGGCGGAGGCGTCTTTCTCAGGAGTTGCAAGCACATGAACATATTTCCACGAATCGGCGCCGCTATCGCCATCGCCGTTCTGGCAGCGGCCCCCGCGGCGGCCGACGGATTGCGCGTCGAGGCCCGCGGAGGCATCTTGCTGTCCCCCGGCCGCACCGATCCGGTAGCCGGCTTCGTCGGCGGCTACGAGATCGACCTGGGCGAGGATGCCGTGATCGGGGCGGAGATCTCAGCGGACAAGGTGCTGGCCGGGTGGGCAGACACCTTCGTCGGGCTAAGCGGCCGTGGCGGGGTGCGGCTCGGCGCCGACGGCGTGCTGTTCGCGGCTGGCGGCTATACCTTTCGACCTGGGGACGATGCGTGGCACGCGGGCGGGGGTTATGAGCACATGTTCTCGCAGAACGGCTATCTCAAGGTCGATTACCGCCACTGGTTTGACGATCTCGTCCCCGCCGATCAGATCTCGGCTGGAATTGGCCTGAAGTTCTGAAGCCGTACCGGTCAAGCTCAACGGACGCCGCGACATCGCACTAGCCGCGCGCTCCGCGCACGACGGCCCTGATCCTTTCGATAGCCTTGATGCCGGGCACGCTCTTCCAGCCCCGAGAGGGCATCGAGCGGGGCGCCGATCTGGCGGATCGCCTCGGCCATGCACTTGGCTGGCGACACCGCTCGCCTACTTGAACCAGAACGTCGGAGATGGGTGGAACGCGAAGGCAGATTCCACAGATGGCCAGCCGAAACACACCCGATCTTCCTCGTGAGACTACCCCTAACTGCCCATAACGGCGATGCTGGCAACGCTGAGACAGCGCATTCCGCGGGCGACCCATGCAGCTATGTCATGCAAGCCGGCATTGCCGGCGGCTCGGAGTGAAACCTACTCCGGTGCATGTATGGTGTATCAAGCACAGGAAGCAGCACTGCGAATGAAAGTCGCGATGTCACTAACGTACTGAAAAGATTGGTGCGCCCGGAAGGATTCGAACCTCCGGCCCCCAGATTCGTAGTCTGGTGCTCTATCCAGCTGAGCTACGGGCGCCGCGAGAGGCGCACTTAGGGGGGTGCCACGCGGATGGCAAGCGCGATCCTGACCCGTCATGCGCCACGACCCCCTCAGGCCTTCCAGCACAGCCGGTCGAGCAGCGTCCGGTCCATTGGTGCGAGATCGCGCTGGGTCGCCTGCGCACGATCGTGCCAGGCCCAGGCCTGGCCTTCGAGCCCCGTAGGCATGCCCTCCCAACGGCGCGCGGTGTAAAGCAGCAGGACAATGGGCGGAGTGCCCGGCTCCTCGGCCAGCAGCGCGGGTTCGAGGTCGCGCGGGTCGAGCGAGATCGCCAGTTCTTCGGCGATCTCGCGCACCAGCGCGATGCGCGGCGTCTCGGAAGCCTCCACTTTGCCGCCTGGGAACTCCCAGCATCCCGCGTGGCGCTTGCCCGCGGGGCGCTGCTGAAGCAGCAGGCGGCCGCCTTGGTCGAACAGCGCCAGGGCAGCAACCGGGCGCCAGCAAAGGGACAGGAGTTCGGTCAAAATCGCGGCTCGCTAACCAGACCTTAAAGATTGGCTGCCAGCCATTTGGCGAACGTAATCGCCAGAGGCAGCCCCGTGCGCGTCATTCTGTTTACCCAGTGTCTGGCGCGCGACGAGCGCGGCGCGACGATCGTGGAATACAGCCTCATCGTGGCGCTGATCGCCATGGGTCTCGTCCTCGGGCTGCAGGAGATCAGCTCCTCGACGCGCGGCAATCTGACGGCCGCTTCGGCTGAAATGAATAGCTCGGCTGATTAGCATTTCATCAACTATTTCCGGTTAGAGACACCACCAGCCCCAAGCGAAACGGCGGCGGGCAGCCCCGGTTACAGGACCCTACAGGAGAACAGATCATGCGCTTCATCAAATCCATGCTTCGCGACGAGGCCGGTGCCACCGCGATCGAATACGGCCTGATCGCCGCCCTGATCGCCGTTGCGGCGGTTGGCGCGATGAGCAGCCTTGGCGATCAACTCGGCACCACCTTCGGCGACGTCAAGACGTCACTCGCAGACGCCAACGACGATGGAACGGGCAGCGATACCGGCGGCGATACCGGCGGCGATACCGGCGGCGAATAAGAGTAAGTAGAATTGCGGGCGGCGGGTTTCTCCTGCTGCCCGCTTTTTACGTAGGACGAGCGGCGCCCGTGGACAGCGGCAGATTCTTGGTGAGTCGGGTCTCGCCATCGTCGCCTTTTTCGCTTTCTGGCGTGGCGAGTCCGCGATTTTCTAGACTGCTCTCGGCTCATTTCCGGGGCGCCTGATGCGAACCAGCCCTGAGAGTGCCTCACGCGGGGGAGTCCAAGCCGGCGGTCGTCAAGAATCCTTGACGGCCTACATCTCGAGGGCGCGACCGGCCGGCGTTGCGGCGGCTGGTGCGATTGTCGGCGAGTGCGAACCAGTCGCGGCGGCGGCTGGCCATTGCGCAGATCCACGATAAAGGCAGCCGGAGCGAGGCGGCGAAGATCGGAGGCGTGACCTTCTGATGATGCGTGCCCTTCCACAGCCTTAGGAGGGTGGTCCGGGTCAACGCCCGTGGTCCGATGGCTTGGCTGGACGGCAAGGTTTCGGGGCAAGCCGTCGATTTGCGATGACGCCCGGCGCTGGGCCCTCGCCGAGGCCGTCGAGCGCGGTCCAATCCAGCCCGGTTCCGGCCGAACAAGGGTTGTTCGCTGACGCCTGGTCGATCTGGTGCAATGGCTCCACAAAGATCTCAACGGGCTGCGGCTCGTCATCACCGCAGGCCGGCCGGCGGAGTCACGCAAGCACGGCGCTGCTCGACGGGCAGGCTGGCGCGCCCGTGCTCGCCTACCAAGCCTATGAAGGCAGTGCCTTACGCGCGGTGATCGCCGGCATGTACGCTCAAGCGGCGATCCCTTCCAACCACTGCCGCAAGGTCACGATGTTGCACAGCGCTATCGCGTGCGAACACCGCTACCACATCCGGCGATGCTTCAGCAGGCTCAAGCACCTGCGCCGCCTCGCCAGCCGCCATGACTGGCGTACCGCCCACTTCACCGGCTTCGCGCACGCCATGATCTGGCTGCGGCTAAATGTCGATGCGCGCTAGGACACTCCTCCCGCCGCGCGACAATAAGCTTGATTGAAGCCTCACCTGCTCCCTGCGCAGTGCTCTCGCGGACCGTCACAGAAGGCCGCGGGCACCGGTTCTAGAACGAAGCGGGCTGATCGCTCTGGTTGGTTGAAGAGGCAAGCTTGGCCTCCAGCGCCATGAGCCTGGCCTCCAGCACCTCGGCCTTTTCGCGCGCGGCGGCCGCGAGGTCCTTCAATGCGTCGAATTCCTCGCGGCTGACGAAATCCACGCCGCCCAGCGCCTCCCTGAGGCGCTCGCGCGCCTGGCCCCGCGCTTCGCGAGTCATGCCCGCAAAGGTCCCCGCGGCCGCATTGGCCAGCTTGACGAAATCGGCGATCATCGGGTTCTGGCTCTGCATAGCCACATTGTGGTCGCGCCGCCCGGCGAAGGCAAGCGCCTAGGCGGTCATCGCCTGGCTCGCAGCGAAGCCGGATGCCGAGTCGGCCGGAGGATTGTCCGCCAGCAGCTGCCAGTTGAGCCCGCTCGCGAACAGTACCCAAGCCAAATAGGGCGCGAGCAGCCAGGCGCTGCGCCGGTCGACCCGCCCGAACAGCACGATAGTGGCGACGAGTCCGGCGTCGAGCGCGAGAATCACGCCAAATGCGAGGCCGAGCTCGTGCGCGGCGAAGAACGCGGGCGACCAGGCGAGATTGAGCGCGAACTGCACGAGGAAAGCGGCAATGGCCCAGCGCCTTCCCGCGGAGCGCGGCGCCGCAACCACAAGCGCGAGTGCGACGCCCATCAGCAGATAAAGCGCCGTCCACACCACGGGAAAGGTCAGCGGCGGCGGGTAGAGCGCGGGCTTGTCGAGCGCGGCAAACCATGGATTCTCCGCCCCGCTGCCCGATGCGATCCCGGAGATCATCCCGAGCAGCAGCACAAGTGGCGCAAGCAGCACGGCCCAGCGGACAAACCCGGGCCGAGGCCGGGAAGGAGTGGCGAGGCCAGTCATGGACAATGGAATGTCGCTTCCAAATTCAGAGCCTGCACTTGGCGTTCCGC
>Ga0210040_10008842_pt1 | contig 11834 bp, 10 predicted proteins | sample CryGeyCG12114_NA_FD_185462 | JGI IMG/M metagenome (GOLD analysis project Ga0210040, IMG submission 185462) | Groundwater microbial communities from aquifer - Crystal Geyser CG19_WC_8/21/14_NA (SPAdes) (version 2) | ecosystem: Environmental > Aquatic > Deep subsurface > Groundwater | place: USA... | reverse complement strand
TCTACGACGAGTACGACGCGGACGTCACGCCCGACTCCGAGGAGCCCGCCGAGGGGCCGCACGAGGTCGACGGGCTGTGGAACCTCGACGACTTCGTCGAGGCGACCGGCCTGCAGCTGCCGGAGGGCCCCTACGAGACCGTCGCCGGCTACGTGCTGGCCGAGCTCGGCCGGCTGCCGCTGGTCGGGGACACGGTGGACGTGGAGGGACGCACCCTCACCGTGCTCGAGCTCGACGGACGACGGATCGCCCGGATCTCGGTCAGCGCGGCCCCCCAGCCCGACGAGACCGAGACCGAGGCCACCACCTCGTAGGTCAGCTCAGCGCTGGGCGAACTCCCAGGCGTCGGCGACGATCTCGGTCAGCGCGGTGTGCGCCGGCTCCCAACCCAGGTCCTCGCGGATGCGGGCCGAGCTGGCCACCAGCCGGGCCGGGTCGCCGGCCCGGCGGTCGCCCTCGACCACCGGCAGCGCGTGTCCGGTCACGGTGCGGACGGCCTCCACCATCTCCTGGACGGAGAACCCGGAGCCGCTGCCCAGGTTGTAGACCCGGTGCTCGCCGGGCGCCGGCGCGGGCAGGGCCAGCAGGTGCGCGGCGGCCAGGTCCTTGACGTGCACGTAGTCGCGGATGCAGGTGCCGTCGGGCGTCGGGTAGTCGTGGCCGTAGACGGTCAGCGCCTCGCGGGTGCCGGCGGCGACCTGCAGTGCGATCGGGATCAGGTGCGTCTCGGTGCCGTGCCGCTCGCCCAGCCCGTAGGCGGCGCCGCCGACGTTGAAGTAGCGCAGGCTCACCGCCGCGAACCCGTACGCCACCGCGTAGGAGGTCAGCATGGCGTCGACGGCCAGCTTGCTCGCGCCGTAGGTGTTCGTCGGCCGGGTCGGTGCGGTCTCCGGGATCGGCACCTCGTCGGGCTCGCCGTAGGTCGCCGCGGTGGAGGAGAAGACGATCCGCCGACAGTCCGCGGCGCGCATCGCCTCCAGCAGGGCCAGCGACCCGCCCACGTTGTTGTGCCAGTACAGCTCCGGGGCCTCCTGGCTCTGGCCCACCAGGCTCTTGGCCGCGAAGTGCAGCACCGCCTCGGGGCGCACCTCGGCCAGCACCGGCGCGGAGTCGTGCAGCGAGGCCTGGACGAACCGGGCCCCGGCGGGGACGGCGTCCTCGTGGCCGGTGGACAGGTCGTCCAGCACGGTCACCTCGTGGCCGCCCTCCAGCAGCGCCGCGGTGACTACGCTGCCGATGTACCCGGCGCCGCCGGTGACGAGAACGCGCATGTCGCCAGCCTAGTGACGCCGGTCGAGGTCGCCTCCGACCGGCCGGAGGAGGAAATCGTGGTCAGCGCACGTCCCGCCGTGGCCGCCATGCCGGCCTACCGGCCCGGCCGCAACCCCGCCGACCTGGCCCGGGAGATCGGCGTCGAGCGGGCGGTCAAGCTGGCCAGCAACGAGGTCGCGTTCCCGCCGCTGCCCGCGGTGCTGCAGGCGATCACCGCGACCGCGGGGGAGACCAACCGCTACCCGGACAACGGCGCCGCGGTGCTCACCGCCGCGCTGGCCGACCGGTACGGGGTCGAGCCGGCCCAGGTGGCGACCGGCTGCGGGGCGGTCACCCTGTGCCAGCAGCTCGCCCAGGCCTACAACGACCCGGGCACCTCCATCGCGTTCGCCTGGCGCTCGTTCGAGATGTACCCGCTGCTGGCCCAGGTCGCCGGGGCCGCCACCCAGCAGGTGCCGCTCGTCCCCGGCACCCCGGGGGGTGCCCCCGACACCCACGACCTCGACGCGCTGGCCGCGGCGATCGACGACACCACCCGGCTGGTCTTCGTCTGCAACCCGAACAACCCCACCGGGACGGCGGTGCGCCGGCCGGAGCTGGAGCGGTTCCTGGACGCGGTGCCGGCCAGCACGCTGGTCGTGCTGGACGAGGCCTACCGCGAGTTCGTCACCGACCCCGACGTGCCCGACGGCGTCGAGCTGATGCGGGGGCGGCCCAACGTGGCGGTGCTGCGGACCTTCTCCAAGGCCTGGGGCCTGGCCGGCCTGCGGGTGGGCTACCTGCTGGCCGAGGACCCGGCCGTCGCCGACGCGGTGCGCCGCACCCACGTGCCCTTCAGCGTCTCGATGCTCGCCCAGGCGGCCGCGGTCGCCGCGCTGGCCAGCGAGGACGAGGTGCGCCGTCGCTGCGCCGAGGTCACCGCCGAGCGGTCCCGGCTCACCGGGCAGCTGCGCGAACGCGGGTTGTCCGTCGCCGACAGCCAGGCGAACTTCGTCTGGCTGCCGCTGGGGGAGCGGACGGCGGAGGTCGCCGCGGCCCTGGAGGCACGAGCTGTGATCACCCGGCCGTTCGCCGGCGAGGGGCTGCGCGTGACGGTCGGTACGCCCGAGGAGGACGACGTCTTCCTCGGCGCGCTGGACGCCGTCCTGACCAGCGAGCGAACAGCAGCAGCGGCCACCTGAGCCGTGGCGCGTGGGGCGCGTGGTTCGATGTCCGACGTGCCTGCCCCCCGCGTGCTGTCCGGCATCCAGCCGACAGCGGACTCCTTCCACCTCGGCAATCTCCTGGGTGCGCTGACGCAGTGGGTGGCTCTGCAGGACGACCATGACGCCTTCTACTGCGTCGTCGACCTGCACGCGATCACCGCCGAGCAGCCCGACCCCGCGGTGCTCCGCCGGCGCACGCTGGTCTCCGCGGCGCAGCTGCTGGCCCTGGGCGTCGACCCCGACCGCAGCGCGCTCTTCGTGCAGAGCCACGTGCCCGAGCACACCCAGCTGTCCTGGGTGCTGGAGTGCCTGACCGGGTTCGGCGAGGCCAGCCGGATGACCCAGTTCAAGGACAAGAGCCAGCGCGAGGGCGCCGGGACGACGTCCGTGGGGCTCTTCACCTACCCCGTGCTGATGGCCGCGGACATCCTGGTCTACCAGGCCGACCGGGTGCCGGTCGGTGACGACCAGCGCCAGCACCTGGAGCTGACCCGCGACCTGGCGACCCGGTTCAACAGCCGGTACGGGGCCACCTTCACCGTGCCTGAGGGCTTCATCCCGCCGGCTGGTGCGCGGGTGCTGGACCTGCAGTCACCGGACAAGAAGATGAGCAAGAGCCTGCCCCCGGCCGGCTGCATCAACCTGCTCGACGACCCGAAGGTGACGGCGAAGAAGATCCGCTCGGCGGTCACCGACACCGGCCGCGAGGTCGTCGCCGACCCGGTCGAGAAGCCCGGCGTGACCAACCTGCTGACCATCCACGCCGCGCTGTCCGGGCAGTCGGTGGCCCAGCTCGAGCAGCACTTCGCCGGCCGCGGCTACGGCGACCTGAAGAAGGAGCTGGCCGAGGTCGTCACCGAGGCGCTGGCACCGGTCCAGGCCCGCACGGCCGAGCTCCTGGCCGACACCGCGGAGCTGGAGCGGGTGCTGGCGGCCGGCGCCGCGCGCGCCCGCGAGGTCGCCGCGTCCACCCTGGCCACCGTCTACGACCGGGTGGGGTTCCTGCCGGCGGGTGGGGCACCGGCATGACCGAGCGTCCGCTGCGCGCCGACGACACCTTCATCCACCGCCCCGGCGACGCCGGGCGGGTCTCGTCGGACACCGCCGTCCTGGGCGTCGTGGTGTCGGTGCCCGAACCGTGGTCGCAGCTGCTGGTGGAGTGGCGGGGCAAGTGCGGTGACCCGCAGGCCAGCCTGGTGCCCCCGCACGTGACGCTGCTGCCGCCCACCGAGGTGCCGGTGGCCCACCGGGCGGCGATCAGCGCCCACCTCGCCACCGTCGCGGCGAAGCACGCCCCGTTCGACCTGCGCCTGGCCGGCACCGACACCTTCCGCCCGGTGTCCGAGGTCGTCTTCCTGGCCGTCGTGCGGGGGATGGCCGAGTGCGGGCGGATCGCCGAGGACGTGCGGCGCGGGCCGCTCGCCCGGCCGCTGAGCTTCCCGTACCACCCGCACGTGACCGTGGCCCACGACGTCCCGGCGGACATGCTGGACATGGCCTCGGCCGGCCTCGCCGAGCTGCGCGCGGAGTTCCGGGTCGCGTCCTTCACCGAGTTCGAGCAGCTCCCCGGCGGTGCCTGGGGGGTGGCGCGGGAGTACCCGCTCACCGGCCCGTCGGCGGCAGGTCGTCCGGGCGTCTGACCCCCGGGTCGGCGACCGGCACCGGCCGCCGCGCACGCTGCCGGCCGACGAGGGTGGCCGCCACCACCAGCAGCGCCGCGCCGGCCAGCACGGCCGGCACCGCGATCGAGGTGCCGTCGCCGGCCGAGCTGCCGGCGGCCGGGCTCGCCGGTGCCGAGGACACCACCGGCGCCTCCTCGCTGGCCAGCGTGCCGTCCGCGGCGCCGGACGGTGGCCCGGCTGTCGTCGGGGCCGTCGTCGGGGCGGTGGCTGCCGGCACCTCGCCCGGGTCGACCAGCCGGCCCACGCCCGGGGTGCCGGGCACGGTGCTGAACCCCCAGTCGAGCATCCTGGTGGCCTGCTCCAGCTCGTTCACCGGCCGCCGCTCCGCCTGCATGAGGGTCACCACCAGGCGTCGCCCGTTGCGCTCGGCGGCCGCCACGAAGGTGTGCCGCGCGGCGTCGGTGAACCCGGTCTTGCCGCCCAGGGTCCCGGGATAGCTGTCCAGCAGGGTGTCCTGGTTCTGGATCTGGTACGGCGTGGCCAACCCCGGGACGCCGGGGATCTCGGTCGCGCGGGTCTGCAGCAGGCTGAGCACATAGGGGTTCGCGACCAGCTGCCGCATCACCAGGGCGAGGTCGTAGGGCGAGGACGACTGCCCGGCGACGTCCAGGCCGGACGGCGTGCCGGCGACCGTGTCGTAGGCGCCGATCCGCTGGGCGGTGGCGTTCATCGCCTGCAGCGTCGCCGGCACCCCGCCCGCAGCGCGGGCCAGCGCGTTCGCCGCGTCGTTGCCCGACTGCAGGACCAGCGCCCGGAACAGCAGGTCGACGCTGTACTGGCCGCCGTGCACCAGGCCCACCCGGCTGCCCTCGATCGCCTCGTCCTCGACGGTCCCCTCGACCACCAGCGAAGGGTCCAGCACCGGGGCCAGGGTCAGCAGCGTCAGCGTCTTCAGCGTGCTGGCGGGGTAGTAGCGGCCGTGCGGGTCGAGCGCGGCGAGCACCTGCCCGGTGTCCAGGTCGGCGACCAGCCAGCCGTGCGCGTCCACGCCCGGGGGCAGCGCCGGCGTGCCGGGCGCGACCACCAGCCCGCGGGTGTCCAGCCCCGGCCCGCCGACCGTGCTGCCGTCGGGCGCGCTGCCCTGCGGTGGCAGCCCCGGGTAGGGGGCCGTGGGCGTCGGGGCCGACGGGTCGACGGTCGGTCGGGCCACGTCGGCCAGTGCGGGCCCGGCCACCGTGAGGAGCAGCGTCGCGGCCGCGGCCAGCGCGGCCGTCAGCCGGCGCAACGGGAGGGGTCGGCGCACGCCTGGACGCTAGCCCCGCCGGCAGGAGACCTCGCGCCGGGCGTGTGCCGCCGGTCTCGCTCCGTGGTCGCCGTGTGTGCCCGGTGTTGCCCGTTGGCAACGATCGGGTCTCTATCCGCTTCCGGGCTGCCCTGTCCAGGAGAGCCGCAGTTAGCGTGCCGGGGTCGCCGTCGCCTGGTCGACCTGCTCCGAGCTCGTCTCGGGTGCGGGAGCCGTCGGACGGCGGGAAGCCCGGACCACACCGCACCGGGGCGCCGCCGGCGGACTGCAGGCAGCGCCCTCTGAGAGAGGAGACCGTCTTGCGCCGAGTGCGTGGGATGAAGGCCGCAGCCCTGCTGCTGGCCGGGAGCATGGCGCTGGCCGCCTGCGCCAGCGACGAGGACACCAGCAGCAGCGGCGGAGGCAGCAGCGACAGCAGCGCGTCCTCCGGCGACCTGCAGATCGGTCTCGCGTACGACACCGGCGGCCGTGGCGACAAGTCGTTCAACGACTCCGCCTACGCCGGCGTCGAGGCCGCCATCAAGGACCTCGGCGGCAAGGTCACCGAGCTGACCCCCAACGCCGACGCCTCCAACCGGGTCGACCTGCTCACCCAGCTGGCCGACGACGGCAACAACCCGGTCATCGCCGTGGGCTTCGCCTTCGCCGACGCGCTGGCCGAGGTCGCCCCGCAGTACCCCGACACCCAGTTCGCCGTCGTCGACTCCTCGGTCGACGGCACCGGCCTGGACAACGTCACCGGCCTGCTCTTCGCCGCCAACGAGGGCTCGTACCTCGGTGGTGTGGCCGCGGCGCTGAAGTCCACCACGGGGCACATCGGCTTCGTCGGTGGCGTCGAGTCGCCGCTGATCCAGGAGTTCCAGGCCGGCTTCGACGCGGGTGCGCGGGCCGTCAAGCCCGACATCGTGATCGAGGACCAGTACATCTCGCCCAACGGCGACTTCTCCGGCTTCTCCGACCCGGCCAAGGGCAAGATCCTCGCCCAGGGCATGTTCCAGAACGGCGCGGACATCGTCTACCACGCCGCCGGCGGCTCGGGTCAGGGCGTCTTCGAGGCGGCCAGCGAGGCCGGCGCGCGGGCGATCGGCGTGGACTCCGACCAGTACGAGACCGTCGGTGACACGGCCCTGCAGGCCGTGATCATGACCTCGGTGCTCAAGCGGGTCGACAACGCCATCGAGGCCTACATCAACGACTACTCCGAGGGCTCGGTCAAGGGCGGGACGGACGTCGTCAACGACCTGAAGAGCGGTGGCGTGGGCCTGGCCACGTCCGGTGGCTTCATCGACGACATCCAGAGCCAGCTCGACGACTACACCAAGAAGATCACCGACGGTGACATCGAGGTCCCCACGACCCCGTGACACGGTCGTCCTGAGCAGTGCTGGACGACGGCGGGCCCGGGGGCGGTACACGCCCCCGGGCCCGTCGTCTTCCGTGTGTACCGTCTCCGCGTCAGGACGAGATCCACCCGACGCATGTGCGTCCGACGCCCTCCTGACCGGAAGACCTCCGGGCAGGGCCCTCCTGTCCCGCGCCCCACCCGGCTCCCCGAGGAGAACCCGTTGACCGAGTCGACACCGCTGGCGGTGGAGCTGCGCGGGATCACCAAGCGCTTCCCCGGCGTGGTCGCCAACAAGGACATCGAGCTGCGCGTGGCGCGCGGTGAGGTGCACGCGATCGTCGGTGAGAACGGCGCGGGCAAGTCCACGTTGATGAAGACGCTGTACGGCATGCACCGCCCGGACGAAGGGCAGATCCTCGTCGACGGCCGTGAAGTGCAGCTGCGCAGCCCCAACGACGCCATCGCCGCCGGCATCGGCATGGTCCACCAGCACTTCATGCTGGCCGACAACTTCACCGTGCTGGAGAACATCGTCCTGGGCAGCGAGCCGACCAAGGGCGGCCGGCTGGACCGGGCCACCGCCCGGCGACGGATCGCCGAGATCTCCGACAGCTACTCCCTGGGCCTGGAGCCCGACGTGCTGGTGGAGGAGCTCGGGGTGGGCGACCGCCAGCGGGTGGAGATCGCCAAGGTGCTCTACCGCGGGGCGACGATCCTCATCCTCGACGAGCCCACCGCCGTGCTGGTGCCGCAGGAGGTCGACGAGCTGTTCGGCAACCTGGCCGAGCTCAAGCGCGAGGGCCTGACCGTCATCTTCATCTCGCACAAGCTCGACGAGGTGCGCAAGGTCGCCGACTCGATCACCGTCATCCGCCGCGGCACCACGGTGGGCACCGCCGACCCGGCGACGACGTCGGCCCGGCAGCTGGCCGAGATGATGGTCGGCGCCGAGCTGCCCACGCCGGCCACCCGCGACTCCACGGTCCGCGAGACCCCCGTGCTGCGGATCAGCGGCCTCACCGTCCCGGGCACCGGCGGCGGGCGGGCCGCGGTGGACGACGTCACGATGACCGTCCGCGAGGGCGAGGTCGTCGGCATCGCCGGGGTCGAGGGCAACGGGCAGTCCGAGCTGATCGACGCCGTGCTCGGTCTGCGGTCGCCCTCGGCCGGCACCGTGGTGCTGGGCGACGAGGACATCACCGCCTGGAGCACCCGGCAGCGCCGGGAAGGCGGCATCGGCTTCATCCCCGAGGACCGGCACCGGCAGGGGATGCTGCTGGAGGCGCCGCTGTGGGAGAACCGCATCCTGGGGCACCAGACCCGGCCGCCGGCGGTCAAGGGCGCGTTCATCGACCGCAAGGGCGCCCGCGCCGACACCGCCCGGATCATGGCCGAGTACGACGTGCGCGCCCCCGGCCCCGACACCCCGGCCGTCGCCCTCTCCGGTGGCAACCAGCAGAAGCTGATCGTCGGCCGCGAGATGAGCGCGCACCCCCGGGTGCTGGTCGCCGCCCACCCCACCCGCGGCGTCGACGTCGGCGCCCAGTCGGTGATCTGGGAGCTGCTCAAGGACGCCCGCGCCGAGGGCCTGGGCATCGTGCTGGTCTCCGCCGACCTCGAGGAGCTGATCGGCCTGTCCGACACGCTGCACGTGATGCTGCGCGGCCGGCTGGTCGCCACCGTCGACCCCCGGCAGGTCACCCCCGAGGAGCTCGGCGGGTACATGACCGGTGGCACCGAGGCGGGTGCGGCATGACGCTGGTCCGCCGCATCGGCACCGTGCTGCTGGCGCCCGCGCTGGCGCTGCTCATCGCCGTCGTCATCTCCGCGGTGGTGATGGCGCTGCTCGGCGTCGACCCGCTGCAGGTGCTCAAGGTGATGGTCGACCTCGGCGACACCCCGAGCCAGCAGATCACCGCGGTCGTCGCCATCCTCAACCGCTCGCTGCCGCTGTTCCTGGCCGGCCTGGCGGTGGCCATCGGCTTCCGGATGGGCCTGTTCAACATCGGCGTCGAGGGCCAGTACCGGATGGCCACGATCATGGCCGCCACGATCGGCGCCGCGGTGACCCTGCCCGGCCCGCTGCACGTGCTGCTGATCATCGTCGTCGCGATGGCGGTCGGCGCCATCTGGGCCGGGATCGTCGCCGTCCTCAAGGTGACCCGCGGCGTGAGCGAGGTGATCAGCTCGATCATGCTGAACACCATCGCGCTCGGGTTGGCGTCCTACCTGCTCACCGGCCCGTTCCGGGGCAGCCCGGACGGCGCCTCGATCGTGAGCACCGCCGAGATCGGCGAGTCCGGTCGGCTGGGCGGGCTCAACGGGGTCTTCGACCTGCTGGGCCTCGCCAACCCGCCCCGCCAGCTCTACGGCTTCCTGCCGATCGCCGTCCTGGCCGGGATCGTGGTCTGGGTCCTGCTGCAGCGCACCCGGTTCGGCTTCGACCTGCGGGCCACCGGCCTCTCGCCGTCCGCGGCGAGCGCGAGCGGCGTGGACGCCCGCCGCATGGTGGTCAAGGCGATGCTGCTCTCCGGCGCCATCGCCGGCCTGGTCGGGCTGCCGGACCTGCTCGGGCGCACCTACGAGTACAACTCCGACTTCACCTCGGGGCTGGGTTTCCTCGGCATCGCCGTCGCGCTGCTGGGCCGGAACAACCCGGGGGGCATCGCGCTCGCCGCGGTCCTCTACGCGTTCCTGGACCGGGCGTCGGTGCCGCTGCAGGCGGCCAGCCTGCCCTCCTCGGTCGTCACGATCATCCAGGGCACGATCGTGCTGGCCGTCGTCGTGGCCAACGAGATCGCCCGCCGGGTGTCCCGCCGGGCGGCCGAGCGCAGCAGCCGCCAGTCCGGCGGCCCGGTGCCCGAGGGCTTCGTGACCGCCACGGCGCACTCGCCCGCCATCGCCTCGGAGGGGACCTCATGAGCACGGCAGTGACCACGGGTACGGCCGCCCCGCAGCGCCCGCCGCTGGTGCGCCGGCTGCTGGGCGCCCGCGGCGTGCAGCGGCTCTGGCTGGCCGCCGCCGTGCTGTTCGTGCTGCTGTCGCTGGTCCGGGTGGTCAGCGGGCAGGACGCGCTGACGTCGTCCTCGGTGATGACCGCCGCCCTGCTGCTGACCTCGCCGCTGCTGTTCGTCGCGCTGGGCGGGTTGTTCGCCGAGCGTGCGGGCGTGGTCAACATCGGCCTCGAGGGCATGATGATCCTGGGCACCTGGGGCGCCGGGTACGCCGGCTACCAGTGGGGCTGGGCTGCGGCGATCGTCGGCGGACTGGTCATGGGCGCCCTCGGCGGCCTGCTGCACGCGGTCGCGACGGTGACCTTCGGCGTCGACCACACCATCTCCGGCGTCGCGATCAACATCCTCGCCGCCGGGGTCGTCCGCTTCCTGTCCGAGTCGCTGTACACCGGCCGGGACGACGGCGCGGGCATCACCCAGTCGCCGTCGCTGTCGTCCAAGCCGCCGTCCTTCTCGCTGCCGGTGCTCTCCGACGGCCCCGACCTGCTCGGCAAGCTGGAGGGCCACCACTGGTTCCTGGTCAGCGACCTGGCCGGGATCGTCCGCGGCTTCACCACCGACGTCGGCATCCTGACCATCGTCGCCGTCCTGCTGGTGCCGGCCGTCTACCTGCTGCTGTGGCGCACCGCCTTCGGGCTGCGGCTGCGCTCGTGCGGTGAGAACCCGGCGGCCGCTGACTCCCTCGGCGTGCCGGTGTACCGGATGAAGTACATCGCCGTGGTGCTCTCCGGCGCGCTGGCCGGCCTGGGCGGCGTGGTGCTGGTGTTCGTCGCCAACATCTACCGCGAGGGCCAGACCAACGGCCGCGGCTACATCGGGCTCGCCGCGCTGATCTTCGGCAACTGGCGGCCCGGGGGTCTCACCGGCGGCGCGCTGCTGTTCGGCTTCGCCGACGGGCTGCAGCTGCGCAGCCGCAGCGCCGTGGTGGCCCTGCTGCTGCTGGTCGCGGTGATCCTCGTGGTGGTCGCGATCGTGCAGTTCGTGCGGCGGCGGGTGCTGCAGGGCGCGCTGGCGGCGGTGTTCGCGGTGCTCTCGCTGGTCGGCTACCTGACCATCGACGAACTGCCCACCGGCATCGTCTCCTTCACCCCGCACCTGGTCACGCTGCTGGTGCTGTCGCTGGCCTCCCAGCGGCTGCGTCCACCCAAGGCCGACGGCCTGGTCTACCGACGAGGAGAGCACTGATGGAGGTCGTCCCCGCCGTCGACTGGGACCAGCTGCGCACCGCGGCCCGGGAGGCGATGTCGCACGCCTACGCGCCGTACTCGCAGTTCCCGGTCGGCGTCGCCGGGCTGGTGGACGACGGCCGCCTGGTCACCGGCTGCAACGTGGAGAACGCCTCGTACGGGCTGGGACTGTGCGCCGAGTGCGGCATGGTCAGCGACCTGGCCCGCTCGGGCGGTGGCCGGCTGGTCGCCGTGGCCTGCGTGGGTGGCGACGGTCAGCCGCTCATGCCCTGCGGCCGCTGCCGGCAGCTGCTGTGGGAGCACGGCGGCGCCGAGATGCTCATCGAGACGGTGTCGCTGGGCATCGTCCCGATGCGCGAGGTGCTGCCCGACGCCTTCGGGCCCGACGACCTGGTCGCCGCGGCGGCGCGTCCGTGACCGAGCTCGCGAGGTCACGCATGGGCAGAGCGACGGGCGGCATGTGGTGGACGAGCGCCAGCGAGGCCATCTCATGACGTCGCCGTTCGACGCGATCGACGTCATCCGGGCCAAGCGGGACGGCGTCCCGCTGTCCGCCGAGCAGATCCGCTGGGTGATCGGCGCGTACACCGGCGGGCAGGTGCCCGACGAGCAGATGAGCGCGCTGCTCATGGCGGTGTTCTTCCGCGGCATGTCACCCGACGAGCTCGCCGTGTGGACCCAGGCGATGATCGACTCCGGGGTCCGCAAGGACCTCTCGGCGCTGGGCCGGCCGACCGCCGACAAGCATTCCACCGGGGGCGTCGGCGACAAGATCACCCTCCCGCTCGCGCCGCTGGTCGCCGCCTGCGGGGTGGCGGTGCCGCAGCTGTCCGGCCGGGGGCTGGGCCACACCGGCGGCACCCTGGACAAGCTCGAGGCGGTGCCC
>Ga0210040_10008841_pt1 | contig 11836 bp, 11 predicted proteins | sample CryGeyCG12114_NA_FD_185462 | JGI IMG/M metagenome (GOLD analysis project Ga0210040, IMG submission 185462) | Groundwater microbial communities from aquifer - Crystal Geyser CG19_WC_8/21/14_NA (SPAdes) (version 2) | ecosystem: Environmental > Aquatic > Deep subsurface > Groundwater | place: USA... | reverse complement strand
TGCGCTGAGCTGACCCGCCTGCAGCAGGCCGCTCTCGCGTCGTGACCCGGCAGGTGGTGCTGGCCACGAACAACGCCAAGAAGCTGACCGAGCTGCGTCGCATCGTGGCCGCGGCCGCTCCAGACGTGGAGGTGCTGGCCCTTTCCGAGGTCGGGACCTACCCCGAGCCGGCGGAGACCGAGCTGACCTTCGAGGGCAACGCGCTGCTCAAGGCGCGGGCGTGCGTGGGGGCCACGGGCCTGCCCGCGCTGGCCGACGACTCGGGGCTAACGGTGGACCTCCTGAACGGGATGCCCGGCGTCCGCTCCGCCCGCTGGTCCGGCCCGAAGGCCACCGACCGCAGCAACAACGAGCTGCTGCTGGCCCAGCTCGACGACGTGCCCGACGCCCGTCGCACCGCTCAGTTCCGTTGCGCGATGGCACTGGTCCTGCCGGACGGAGCTGAGCACGTGCGTCTCGGCAACCTGCCAGGACGGCTGCTACGCGCGCCGGTGGGGGAGAATGGCTTCGGCTACGACCCGCTGTTCGTGGCCGACGGGTACGAGCGGAGCACCGCCGAGCTGGACGCCGCCGCCAAGGACGCGGTCAGCCACCGCGGTCAGGCCATCCGGGCCATCGTCCCCGTGCTGATCGACGAGCTGCGCCGGCGGCAACCGGCCGACCCGGAGGGCGTGCGGTGAAGACGTACCTGGACCTGCTGCAGCATGTGCTCGACACCGGCGTCCGCAAGGGCGACCGGACCGGTACGGGCACGTTGAGCACCTTCGGCTACCAGATGCGCTTCGACCTCCAGCAAGGGTTCCCGCTGCTCACCACCAAGAAGGTGCACGCCCGGTCGGTCTTCGCCGAGCTGCTCTGGTTCCTCTCCGGCGCGACCAACGTCAAGTGGCTGCACGAGCAGGGCGTGACCATCTGGGACGAGTGGGCCGACGCGGACGGTGAGCTGGGCCCGATCTACGGCTACCAGTGGCGGTCCTGGCCCACTCCCGACGCCGGCCACATCGACCAGCTGGGCTCGGTGGTCGAGGCGATCCGGACCAATCCCGACTCACGACGGCACCTGGTCAGTGCCTGGAACGTCGGTGAGCTCGACTCGATGGCACTGCCGCCGTGCCACACGATGTTCCAGTTCTACGTCGCCCCGGGGACCGGCGACACCCCTGACGAGCGCGGCCGGCTCTCGTGCCAGCTCTACCAGCGCTCCGCCGACGTCTTCCTCGGCGTGCCCTTCAACATCGCCTCCTACGCGCTGCTCACCCACCTCGTCGCCCAGGTCTGCGACCTGGAGGTCGGCGACTTCGTGCACACTCTGGGCGACGCGCACCTCTACCTCAACCATCTGGACCAGGCTCGGCTCCAGCTCGAGCGGGAACCCCGACCCCTGCCGCGGCTGCGCCTGAACCCCGAGGTCCGCGCCCTCGACGACTTCACGATGGCCGACATCGCCCTCGAGGGCTACGACCCGCAGCCGGCTATCCGTGCCCCGATCGCGGTCTGAGCCGGTGGCTGCCGGGTGACCGCCGGCGAGGTCGGCAGCGCCCAGGTGATCGCCATCGCCGCCGTGGCCCGCAACGGCGTCATCGGGTCAGGTCCCGACATCCCCTGGCACATCCCGGGTGAGCAGCGGCGCTTCAAGCGGCTGACCCTCGGCCATCCCCTGGTCATGGGCCGCCTGACCTACGCCTCGATCGGCCGCCCACTGCCGGGCCGCAGCACCCTCGTCGTGACCCGCGACCGCTCCTTCGCCGCCGAGGGTGTCGAAGCCTTTCCCAGCGTCGCCGAGGCTCTCGACCGCGCCGCCGAGCTCGACGGCGAGCAGATCTACGTCGCGGGTGGCGGTCAGGTCTACCGCGCTGCCTGGGACCGTACGGAGGCCCTCGAGATCACCGAGGTCGACCAGGACCCCGACGGCGACGTCACCTTCCCCACCATCGACCCGGAGGTCTGGGCGGAGACGAGTCGGGAACCGCACGACGGTTTCTCCTACGTCCACTACACCCGCCGCAGAGTCGCGCCCTGAGCCGGTCGAAGGGGCCACGCCCCACCACATGCCCTAAGCCCGTCGAGGGACCGGACCAACCAGTGCCCTGAGCCTGTCGAAGGGCCAGACCCCATGTGCCCTGAGCCTGTCGAAGGGCAGTGAAGCGACGCGAATCTAGTGGCAAGGCCCTTCGACAAGCTCAGGGGGCGGTCCGCTCCGGCAGGCGCTGGGGCGGGGCCCTTCGACAGGCTCAGGGAGCGGCTCGGCCGGCAGGCGCAGGGGCGGGCCCTTCGACAGGCTCAGGGAGCGGCTCGGCCGGCAGGCGCAGGGGCGGCCCCTTCGACAGGCTCAGGGAGCGGAGGGGACGGTAGACCTCGTGCCGAAGGAGGGACTCGAACCCTCACACCCGAAGGCACAGGAACCTAAATCCTGCGTGTCTGCCATTCCACCACTCCGGCGCGGGCGGCAGCCTACCCAACGGCCCGGCCGGTGGCTCAGAAACCGAGCTCGCGCCGCAGCTTGTCCACGTGACCGGCCGCCCGCACGTTGTACTGGGCGACGGTGACCGTGCCCTCGCCCTTGGCGTCGACGTCGACCACGAAGGTGGAGCGGATCACGCCCTCGACGAGCTTGCCGTAGAGCAGCTTCTCGCCGAACGCCCCGTAGGCGCCCAGGGCGCTCCGCTCGGTGTCGGAGAGCAGGGGAAAGCCGACCGACTGCTGCTCGCGGAACTTCGCTAGCCTGGGCTGGGCGTCGGGCGAGACGCCCAGGACGTGCACGCCGGCGGCACTGAGGTCCTCCATGGCGGCGGTGAAGTCGACCGCCTGGGTGGTGCAGCCCGGGGTCATGGCCGCGGGGTAGAAGTAGACGATGACCCGCTGACCGGCGAAGTCGCTGAGCGAGACCGCCTGGCCGTCGGCGTCCGGCAGGGTGAAGGCTGGCGCTGCGTCGCCGGCCGACAGTCGAGTCGTCATGGCGTCGACCCTAGCGGTGCGCAGGCGTGGCCACAGACCCGATGCGGCTGCCCACCCGCGGGTGCTGAGTCCCGTCGAGTCGCCCTGCCATACGCTGAACCCCCTGACGCCCGGCGACGGCTCGGCGCAGCTGTATCGGTGAGGGGTGATGATGGTGGCAGGCAGCAGCACGGGTCGACCGGACCGCGACCAGGACCAGGTCGACGCGGACGTCGCCGCCACCCGGGACCGTCTCGTCTCCGCTGTGGAGGCGCTGGTCGACCGGGTCCACCCGCAGCGGATCAAGCAGCGCGAGGTCGCGGGCGCCAAGCGGTTCGCCCACGTGGAGCTGGAGAACCTGCGGCTCCTGGTCTTCAACGCGGCCGGTGACCTGCGAAGGGAGCGCCTCGCGAAAGCTGGTGGCGGGGCCGCCGGCTTCCTCGGCTTCCTGCTGGTTCTCCGCGGCCTCGTCCGCAGGGGTCGACGTGGCGCCCGAAAGGACAGCCGCCCCGCACCCGGTACCCCCGCACCCGGCACCTCGGCACCTGCGGCGCCGGCACCCGGTGCGCCGTCAGCTGTCGCGCCGTCATCGGGCAGCTCCCCGAAGGGCAGCCGGGGCGAGGAGTCCGGTTCCAGCCAGGCCGCAAAGCGCGTCCGCGGGTCCGGTCGCCGCGGCCCAGCAGCACCCGAGGTCCAGGTCGCTCCGGCGACCTCCCGCCGGCTCAAGCCGCGTCCCGACGCGGCTCCGGTGGGAACCGATGACGTCGAGGCCCGGGTGCGCCGGGCCCGCAAGAAGGCCTGACCGACAAGCTCCACCTCGTCACGGTCTGACCCGCTCCACAGTGGCGGTGACCTGTTCGCGGAGGGTCGTCCGGGCGTGGTCAGGAGACGGGTCCGGTGGTGCCTCGGACCACCAGCCGGAACGGCAGATTGGTGTTGACGGGGTCGTCGGTTCCCGAGGCGAGCCGCTCCAGCAGCAGGTGCGTTGCCGTCCGCGCCTGCAGGCGCACCGGCTGGGAGATCGTCGTGAGGTTGACGAACTCCGCCATCTCGTGGTCGTCGAACCCGACGACGGAGATCTGACCGGGCACCGAGATCCCCGCTCGCCGTAGCGTCTGAAGCGCGCCGATGGCCAGCTCGTCGCTCATCGCGAACAGTGCGGTCGGTAGCCTGGGCTGGCTCAGCAGCTTCTCGGTCGCCTTGACGCCACCGGCCATCCGAGAGCCCGCGGCAGCGATCACCCATTCCGCGGCGACGGGGACCCCGGCCTCCGACAGGGCGGACTCGAAGCCACGTCGCCGCGCCGCGGTCGTCTCCACGCCCACCAGGTCGTCGGGGTCGAAGGAGATCAACCCGATGTCGCGGTGCCCGAGACCGATGAGGTGACGGGTTGCCGCCTGTGCCGCCGTCTGGTCGTCGATCCCGGCCCGGGTGAGTCCGGGCGCGTGACCGCCGATCACGGTGATCGGGATGCCGAGCCGGTCCAGGGCGGCGCGCTCGCGGTCGTCGAAGGACGACGACAAGATCACGAGGGCGTCCAGCTGGCCGAGTGGGACGACGTGCTCGAAGAAGATCCGCCTGCTGGTCGGGTCGCCGACGTTGTGCAGGACGAGCCGGACGTCGGATGCGGCGAGGGCCTGTTCGATCCCGGTGAGAGCCTCGGCGAAGAACCACTGAGCGGGGAACCGCGCGAGGATGCCGACGAGCGCCGGTCGGTCGGGGGCTTGGGGGAGGCTGTAGGCCAGCTCACTCGCCGCCCGCAGCACCCGAGCGCGGGTCCCGGCTGCGACGGAGGAGGACTTTCGCAACGACCGTGACACGGTCGAGGCCGAGACGCCTGCTCGGCGCGCGACGTCCCGGATGTTTGCGCTCCGCATGCCAGCCGCTCGCCGCTCGTCGTCGCTGGCGGTTGCGGCTGTGGCTGCAGTGCGCTGATCTTTCGATGCCGGCATCGACGTCGCCCCTCTCGGGCATCGGTGAGCCCCGATGTTAGAGGTTGTCGCTGGACAGGAAGCGAACGGCCCGAGAGGAGGTGAAACAGTTGCATGGGCCGCGACCTCTTGTCTGTCTTCGCCTCCCATGTCACAGTCAGGGGTCGGATCGCGCACCACCCCGCAGCTGGGACCCAGCACGCCGGTACTTCCGATGGCACTGTTTCAACGGACGAGGCCGAGCCGGCTCGCGGCACATGATCGGGGTGGGGGCGACCTGTGAGTGACCTAGATCATCTACATTGACTCAGGCACCAACGGATGGGTGCCCTCAACAACGAAGTGAGGCCTGAATGACTTCCGCTCGTCCCGCGCGCCGCGTGCTGATCGCCGCCGCATCACTCACCGCACTCCTCGCCGCTGCCGCGTGTGGTGGCAGCGGCGGAGACTCTGCCCCGGCGGCGTCGGCCTCCGGTGGCGCCGACTTCAGCAAGCAAGGCGACGTCCAGTTCTGGGCCGGCAAGGACAACACCGGCGACGTGAAGCGCATCCTGGACGCGTTCAACGCCCAGCACCCCAACGGCAAGGTCACCTTCCGCGAGCTGCCGGCGCTCGCCGACCAGCAGCGTCAGCAGATGATCCAGAACTTCCAGATCAAGAACCCCAAGATGGGCATCGTCAGCATGGACGTCGTCTGGGTCTCGGAGTTCGCGGCCAAGGGCATCGTCGAGCCGCTGCCGGCCGAACAGTTCCCCACCGAAGGCATGCTGCAGCCGGTTGTCGACGCGGGCACCTACTTCAACAAGCTGTACGGGTACCCGGCGTCGACCGACGGCGGGCTGGTCTACTACCGCAGTGACCTGTTGAAGAAGTACGACCTCGAGGTGCCCACCACCTTCGACGAGATCAAGGCTGCCTGCGACAAGATCAAGGCGGGGGAGAACAACAGCAAGCTCGAGTGCTACGCCGGCCAGTACAACAAGTATGAGGGCCTCACCGTCAACATGGCCGAGGCCATCAACACCGCCGGCGGCACGATCGTCGGTGATGACGGCAAGGTCGCGGTGAACACCCCGGAGGCGGCCAAGGGCATCCAGCAGATCACGGACTGGTTCAAGGACGGCACGATCCCCAAGGGTGCGATCACCTGGGCCGAGGAGGAGGGTCGCGCCTCCTTCCAGGCGGGCAACTTGATCTTCCAGCGCAACTGGCCCTATGCGTTCTCCCTGTTCTCCAAGGACGACGGCTCGTCGAAGGTGAACGGCAAGTTCGGCGTCGCTCCGCTGCCCAGCTTCACCGCCGGCCAGCCGGGTGTGTCCAGCCTGGGTGGTCACTACTACGCCATCCCGACCACCGCGGACAACAAGGGCACGGCGGCGGACTTCCTGAAGTTCGTGGCCACCGACGAGCAGCAGCGCCAGAGCACCATCAAGGCCTCGACCTCCCCGGTGCTGGCCAGCCTGTACGAAGACCAGGAGCTGGCCAAGAAGTACCCCTATCTGCCGGTGCTGGCCAAGTCGGTGGCCACGGCGAAGGCCCGGCCCAAGGCGGTGGAGTACGGCGACGTGACCCTTGCCATCCAGGACGCCACCTACCCGGCCATCCAGGGCAAGACGCCTGCTGACCAGGCACTGCAGGGCCTGCAGGACAAGCTGTCCACCCTGATCAAGTAGTTGCTGGTACTCCGTGAGGTCGGCACCGCGGACGCGGTGCCGACCCCGGAGGACCTCACCCTAAGGAGGTAATCGCATGGCAACTGCTACAGCACCGGCGCGGAGTGCGCCGGCAGCCGCGGGGAACGGCCGCAAGCAGAAGAAGAACGCCCTCAGCGACGGCCAGTCCCGCCTGGCCTGGATGCTGCTGGCCCCGACCCTGCTGGTGATCATCGTGGTGGCGGGCATTCCCGTCCTCATGTCCGTCCGCGAGTCGTTCTTCACCACCAACTCCGGCGTGGACCCGAACACCGGCATGATCGCGCGCGGTGACACGTTCTCCGGACTCAAGAACTTCACCGACATCTTCTCCGGCCAGAACCTGGTCGACGGCAGCTACGGCCAGATAGGCCGCTTCTGGAACGCCTTCCTCAACACCACGTTCTTCACGATCGTCTGCGTGCTGCTGGAGACGGTCCTCGGGGTCGCCATGGCCCTGATCATGGCCAAGGCGTTCAAGGGCCGCGGCATCGTCCGTGCCGGAATCCTCGTCCCGTGGGCCATCCCGACCATCGTGTCCGCGCTGATGTGGAAGCTCATCTTCGACGAGGCCGGCGTGGCCAACCGGATCATCGGCAGCCAGGTCCTCTGGCTGGCCGACACAGGCGCTTCGTTCTGGGCCATCGTGCTGGCCGACGTCTGGAAGACTGCTCCCTTCATCGGTCTGCTGACCCTGGCGGGGCTGCAGACCATCCCGGCCGAGGTCTACGAGGCCGCCAAGGTGGACGGTGCCACCGCCTGGCAGCAGTTCACCCGGATCACCCTGCCGATGGTCAAGCCGACCCTGGTGGTCGCGGTGCTGTTCCGCACGCTCGACACCCTCCGGATGTTCGACCTGCCGTACGGGATGATCGGCGCAGGCAAGTACCGGGTTGAGACGCTGTCGATCTTCTCCTATCTGGAGGCGACCCAGCAGCGCTACGGCCCGGCCGCGGCCTACGCGATCGTGCTCTTCATCTACGTGCTGCTCGTGGCGTTCATCTTCGTCAAGCTGCTGGGTGCCGACGTGATCGGCGACAGCGCGCCCGCCAAGGCCAAGAAGAAGCGGGGCGACCGAGGCGCGAAGACCGCTGAGGCACCGGCCCTGGAGATGATGGGGGGGAACCACTGATGGCGACCAGCATTCAGGCTCCGACGACCTCGCAGCTCAGTCAGGAAGAGGTCGCGCACCTGGCCCGGCCCAAGCGCAGCGCGAAGGCCCGGTTCGGGGTGATTGCCTCCTACATCGGCATGGGGCTGATCGTCCTCTACTGCATCCTGCCGTTCTACTGGATGATCGTCTCCTCGCTGCGGCTGCCGGGTGAGGGTCGTAGCACCGAGTTCATTCCCAGCCCGGTCTCGGTGGCCAACTACGGCGGCGTTTTCGGCGGACAGAACGCCTTCGGACGGTCGCTGATCAACTCGTTGATCGTCTCCGGTCTCACCACGGTCCTCACCCTCGTGTTCGGGATCGTGGCCGCCTACGCCCTGGCCCGGCTGTCCTTCAGGGGCAAGGGCGCGGTGCTGTGGGTGATCATGGCCTGCTCGATGTTCCCGCTGATCATCCTGATCCCACCGTTGCTGAAGATGTTCTCCTCGACCGCACCCTTCGAGTGGTTCCCGAACTGGATCAACACCTACCAGGCGGTGGTCGTGCCGGGGCTCAGCTTCGGCCTGCCGCTGGCGGTGTGGAACCTGACCGCGTTCTTCCGGCAGATGCCGGTCGAGCTCGAGCAGGCCGCGATGGTGGACGGCTGCACGCCGGCCGTCGCCTTCCGCAAGGTGATCCTGCCGCTGGCCGCTCCGGGTGTCTTCACCACGGCGATCATCGTGTTCATCGGCTCCTGGAACGAGTTCCTGGTGGCGCTGACCTTCCTGACCGACACCAGCCGGCAGACGGCCACGGTGGCGATCAGCAAGTTCCAGGGCACGACGGGCTTCGACACCCCGTACGGGACGATCATGGCCGCCGGCGTGATCGTGACCGTCCCGCTGCTGATCGCGGTGCTGCTCTTCCAGCGCCGGATCGTCGCGGGCCTGACCGCGGGTGGGGTCAAGTAGTCCCAGACACCACTGTTCGAGGCCGAGCTGGCGCAGTCGCACCCGCGACTGCGCCAGTTCTGTCGTCCGGGACGGACGCCCGTTGCCTGAGCTTGTCGAAGGCCCTCTGAGAAGGCGAGGGTGCGGTGTTCAGCTCTGTCGTCCGGCGCCGCCCAGCCGTCGCATCAGTGTCCTCGATTCGCCCTGTCGGCGATCCCATCCGTTGCCTGAGCTCGTCGAGGCCCTTCGACGGGCTCAGGGCACAGAGTCTTCGGACAGGCTCAGGGCGCGGTGTTGGGCTGCCGTGGGCCGGTCCGAGCTCCCCTCCGTCGGCTCCTCGCCGTCGGCCGGGGCCGACGCGGACGCCCGGGTGGCGCTCCGAGCCCGCCACCAGCCCCACAGCTTGCGCAGCTCCTGCACCAGCGCGCTGATCGAGACGGCGAAGGCGATGGCGATCACCATCGCCCAGACGGGGTGGTTCGCGATCCGCCCCCCGATGGAGCCGATGGTGGAGTAGACCCCCGCCCACAAGGCGCAGGCTACGGCGTCGATCATCACAAAACGGCGCACGGAGAACCGGGACAGCCCGAGCGCCACGATCACCGGCGTCCGCCCGCCGGGCAGCAGCCGCCCGGTGACCACGGCGTTGAAGGCATTGCTGGCCAGGGCCTGCTGGGCCGAGTCGACCTTGCTGCCGAAGGGCCGCCGGTCCAGCCAGGCCTGCAGGCGCCGACGCCCCAGCCGGGCCTCGACCAGCATCAGCGTGTCACCGAGGACCGAACAGACCCAGGCGATCAGGAAGATCACCAGGACGTTGAGCTTGGAGTGGGAGGCGAAGGCGGAGGCGCCGCTCACCAGCTCCCCGGTGGGGACGAAGGGGAGCGCCGAGCCGACCAGCACCGAGCCGGCCAGTAGCAGATGGCCGAGCAACTGGTTCACGCTTCAACGATACGCCTGCGCAGCGACCGGTCAGGCCCGACCCGAATGCGGTCCGCGCCCGGTCGGGATCCGGCCGACCGCAAGGGCCAGGTCAGCCGGCCTGCGACGGGACTGCCGCCGGATCCGCGCCCGCAGGGGCGTCCGGAAGCAGCCCGATGGCCTCGCGGTAGGCGTGCTTCTTGGCGGTGAAGGCCACCAACCCGCCCACGGCAGTCACCCCGAGCACGATCAGGGCGAAGTACCGCAGCACCGGTTCGGTGCCCTCGGGATCGAAGATGTCCTGTCGCGGCCAGGCCAGGTTGATCGCCATGGCCAGCCCGTAGACCACCGCCAGCAGGTTCACCGGCAGTCCCCAGCGGCCCAGGCTGAACACCGGCTTGCCGTCCTCGTCCACCTGCTCGCCCAGCTCGCGTGGCCAGCCCTTCAGCCGGCGGTAGAGCATGGGCCCGGTGACGCAGAGGTAGGCCAGGTAGAGCAGCACGATGCAGGTGCTGGTCAGGGCGGTGAAGACCCCGGCGTGCCCGTAGTTCACGACCAGCAGCGCGGTGGCGAGCACGCCGACCAGCACCGCCGCGTTGACCGTCGCGCCACGGCGGGAGACCTTGCGCAGCCGCTTGGACATCGGCAGCACCTCATCGCGGGACATGGAGTAGATCATCCGCGTGGTCGCGGTCTGGATGGCCAACGTGCAGACGAACGCAGCCAGCACGACGTCGAGCAGGAAGACCCGGCCCCAGAAGTCGCCCAGCCGGCTGGTCACCACCCAGGCGAGACCGCCGCTTGACAGCTGGTCGTCGAGCGCCGGAGCAGCCATCAGGGCCGCGATGATGATCAGGGCGCCGCCGACGCCGGACACCACGAGCGCGCGCAGGATGGTCCGCGGGGCGGTCTTGCGCGGGTTGTGCGTCTCCTCGCTCAGCTCGCCGGCCGAGTCGAAGCCGACCAGGACGTAGGCCGCCATCAGCGCGGCGGCGAGCAGGGCCCCGGCCCCACCACTGAGGCCCGAGGTGTTCAGCACGATGCCCGGGCCGCGCTGGGCGGTGGAGAACAGCGCCACGATCAGCAGCAGCGCACCGACCAGCTCGGCCGTCACCCCGGCGGCGTTGACCACAGCCATCACCCGCACGGCCACCGAGTTGATGATCGTCGTCAGGGTCAGCACGATCAGCCCGAGCACGATCGCGTTGGTCGCCCCGGTGACGGAGGTGATCGACGGGTCCCCGCCGACCAGCTGGAAGCCGCTCCACACCGCCGGCAGCACCGCCTGCATGGCGATCGCCGCTGCCGCCACGGTGACGCACTGGGCGATGATCATCGTCCAGCCCGCGAACCAGCCGATCACGTGCCCGCCGAGGCGGCGGGACCACTGGTAGATCGCCCCCGAGATCGGGTAGCGCCCGGCCAGCTCGGCGAAGCAGAGGGCGACCAGGATCTGGCCGACGAACACCGCGGGCCAGGTCCAGAAGAAGGTCGGGCCGGCGAAGCTGAAGCCGAGGCCGAAGAGCTGGAAGACCGTGGTGAGGATGGAGACGAAGGAGAAGCCGGCCGCGAACGAGGCGTAGGTGCCGATCGAGCGGTGCAGCTCCTGGCCGTAGCCGAACTCGGAGACGTCGGCGGCGGAGGGTTCGATCTCGAGGGCGGGGGTGGTGGCCATGAGGCGCTCCTGGCGGTCGGTCCGTGAGCCCGTCGGGCCGGTGCACCGAACCCGGGGACCGAGCCGCTGTGCCGCCGTGGAGCAGACGTGAAGGGAAGTCGTCGGCGTGCCACGGCAGGCCCGGACGGCCAGGACGGCCGTTGAAGACCCTGGTGGCGCCCGCGCTGCGGGGCCGAGTCCATTCCACGCCGTCGGTGTTACAGGGCGCCGTCCGCGACGTTAAGGCCACCGAACGCCGGACGCCGCCGTGTTACGAGCGCGGTCGGTCGGCCCACGCCGCGGAGCCGCTGGGTGCACCGGTCGGTGCGTCGTCGGCGGGCCGCAGCGCCTGTGGTTCGATGCTGGCATCAGCGGCAGCCGAGGCAAGGAGCAATCGTGAGCGAGTCCGACGACCAACGGGTGGACCGGCAGGGCCACGCGGCCCAGCAGGCAGAGGCGCAGCTGTCCAGCCGCCGCTACGCCGAGGAGCTCGAGCGTGGCATCGCCTACGGGCTCGAGGCGGCCGACTCCATCACCGACCGCAGCCTGCCCACCTTCTCCCGCGGCGAGATCCCGCACTTCGCGGGCGAGCGCGGCACCTTCATGGGCTGCCCCTTCGTCGAGGACGTGCACGACGTGGGCGACGCGGAGGTCGCCGTCTTCGGGGC
>Ga0210040_10008840_pt1 | contig 11838 bp, 3 predicted proteins | sample CryGeyCG12114_NA_FD_185462 | JGI IMG/M metagenome (GOLD analysis project Ga0210040, IMG submission 185462) | Groundwater microbial communities from aquifer - Crystal Geyser CG19_WC_8/21/14_NA (SPAdes) (version 2) | ecosystem: Environmental > Aquatic > Deep subsurface > Groundwater | place: USA... | reverse complement strand
ATATTGAGATGAAAAGATGGTAGCAGCTTCCTTAATACCAAGACCTGTGTTAGTTAGCTAGGAAAGTTTGTTGCTTTGGCTGCAAATGAAAACTTTTCCCTATAGAATAGTAATAGGAATAATCTTAAACTTCCCCCATCTTCCTGTATAGTTAGAGAGTTGTGGAATGTTAACTAAGAATCTCTCATATGTTTTAATTTCTCATGGTTTCAATAATAATATAGAAATCTTCTGTGATGCTAATTAAACGAAAGGATAAGCTGCAATCCTGATATAAAAAATTTTAATCCTTAGAATAAAACTGAGTTCCAATGCATAAAAGGTGGGAGATTTAATCTAAAAAATGGCGAAATAAAAATTGATATTACGTTGTAAGTTCTACAAAGTCAGACACAAAAAAAGTTTGGAGCCGTTTAAAATAGGCAACTTTCAAATATTCATTCCATTTTGATTGGCAGGTTTGCCAGACATAAAACTTTTAATTGGACTGGCCTTCTTTTTTTAAACCGTAAATTTTTAGGAATATTTCTGAAACTTTGCAAGTTTCAGGATGTGTGTAACAGATCGAAATTTAATACTTCTTGTAGGATGGGATTTAAAACACTAGCTGTGCGAGGACAAATAAGATACAAAATTCCAACACATGGATTTAACCTACTATGCACCCTCATCTTATTAAGATTATACAAATATCATTAGCGTAAACCAAGGATACATATTATAAATTGGACTTGCACAGCATTCAACCTTTTCCTTGCCCAAGGATTCAAGTTATAGCAAAGGCTCAACTCGTTTACTAACTAAGCCTTACTTTAGTATATAAGGAAATTTTCCTTGCAACTACTTTATTTCCCCATTTTCACTCACTTTAGAAAGCCAAATAAGTATCTGATTTCAACCTTGTGGTTTCATCCTTCTACGTCTAGGTAAGTGAAAAGGATGCACAACTCTTATGCCCACTTAAAATGCAAAGAAATCCTCTTACAGTATCTTATAAGGATCAAATTGGGAGATGAAATCTTTGAGGAAACAATAATGTCTTCAGCTCTTCTTCTTTTAGACTACAATTTGCATTCCATTTGGCTCAGTCAGTCACTCACTTTGGGACGATGACGAACATAGGATAAAGAAAGTCTGTATACCAACTCCCTGTCCCAACAACTAAATTTATGTGCACAAGAGTATATATGTATCTTCTTTTCAAGTGGTACAATCCAAGGTATATTCCTTAGCCTGGATAGTATTCACACAGGGATTTACATAGTCGTCCTCCTTTCTTTTAAGGGAAAAACCCTTCTGGCATACATTTTAAGATTTGTGGTACTAAATTTTGTATGTGAACTCATTAATTCATCTGCATTCACTCATCCTTTAAGTTGGTGGATAGAAAAATTCAAATTTCGTACTCTAGATAAGTTAGTTTTTTGGTTACAACAAAAGTGAATGAGGATGTTAAAGGTATGATGATATTTATGAAGAAAAAATAATGTAAGCAATAAAGTTGAGATTATAAAATAGGGAAATAGCAGCTTCTTATACTTGCACTGATGGAAACTTGTGATTTATAGTGTTTATGTGACAGATACAGAATAGTGAAACATTGGTTGGCAGAATAAACTTAACTAACTACACAGCGGTAGCTGACACATGAGCCATATATAGTTTTTGAAAACGTTCTTGTTAGCCGACTTGAACAAGAATTCGCCATGTTCTGGTATAAGTAGTACTTGTGGAAAATACTAATGGCCATTTCATTATCCAAATGTTGAAAACAAAAGCAGCTGGCAGGAACAAAGAAATATGTCAAAAAAGTTTTTGGCATTTGGCACACAAATTTCACATGGGTTGGAAGAGAATTGCAAATTATTTGCTGGAATGATTTATCGTGCAATTTTTCTTTCCGTGCTAGAAGGTACACAAAATTTCATCTGTGGTGAAGTTTTGCCCAACAGAATCACATGAAATGGTTATAAATCTTGTGTATATCAACAGCTATAGAAAATGAAAAAAACAAACCCATTTAGGAAGGAAATTTTTTCCCCTCATATGCTTTGTTTTTCTTTTTTTGTGACACAGATTGATGATTGATTTTGCGTTTTTCGATTTTCTACACCAAAATAGAATCAATGTTTACCACCTTATGGTTTCACATTGTAATAGCTTATCAAATAGTCTAAATCTGTGTAAAACAGATAAAATCGTTTTTAAAATCCTATGTACTACGTACGTTTCCATTTTTTGTTATGTTCAAAATGCTCTACTGTCTCAATACATCATTATTTTACAAACTAGTTACAACCAAAACGAGTATAAAAAACAGTCATTGTTTTTCTCGGTTAAATTTGAAAGGTAAACTTTTCTCATTTGCATTTTTTAACCGTCTCCACCCTACTCTGTGTTATCAAATCAGAACGAAAGATGTGTTTCCTAGATGCATTCTACAAACGTCAAGTGGTTTGCCAAGCATGTTGTTCAAACTATTTACAGCTCGTCCTTCCTTTTGTGCCTCCATACCCTATAGCCTGGATCCAATCTTTATCCAGACCTTTCCTCACACACACAGGCATAATAATATCAGAATATCAGATAAGAAAATCATCGATCTCCTTAAATGGCAGGATTCCAGTTTAATAATGAGACACAACTCAGAGGGGCTTCAAAACTATTTTTTCACCAAACTCAAACAAGAATACATCAAATAAATAATTTACTTCTAAATGAAATAATGCACTAAAAGTAGTGATTAAATTGAATGGACAATTAATAGGTTTAACAAAGACGAGACTGAGAACTCTATCACAATCTAAAAGATAGTAGAAACACGGAAAGTTGGAAAAGCCGAAATGTCGCCAAAGTAGCACAACCACATAATTACTTTTCCAACACTACAACAGTGGGTAGACAAGTTCCCTGAACTTGCGTACATATATTTACTATCAACTTTGACTTGTGTCAATTAAATATGAAAGGAATGGAGACACACCCCAGAATATATTCAGTATTTAGAGCGAACATCATCAACAACTTTAATCTGCTAATTGACGCCACAAAACTGGATCCCCAACTGTGAGTTTCGGTCCTTAAATATTATATTATGTTTTGCATAAGTGGGGAACATATTCCAATATTGTGTTCACCACAGAGCAAACAATACTAATAGAGGAATTCAACGTGGTTTGGATAATGCTATAGTACAACTGGATTGGATTGAAGAAAGAGTGGAACAACGGGCACATGGGGAGCAACTTGAGGGAACTGACAAAACCACGCTGTCATCTAAAAACTTTCATCTCTACTTTGGAACAAGGCTTGCTTAACTCCTTAATTTGTGTTTACGATCTCATCATAACTACCGGGGATACTCAACAGGATTTAACTTTAGCCACTAAAGCATAGCTTTCAGATTCGTTTGGTTTGGTAACTAACTTTGCTTTGTTGCCTATAAATTTTCCTCGTTCGCATAGTAAAATCCTATTACTAAATTTTGCTTAGTAGTGAGTTACAGTTGGACATTGTATAGTTTTTCTGAGTCCCTGTACACTTTAACTACACTCAAAATTTTACAGTTTGTCACACACATTTCTCAAAGTACAGAAAACACATTATTTCTATAGCTGTCCCTTTGTACAAATACAACGTACAAATGTTGCTTGACCTTTCTTTCTTACTTTCATTGCATTTGAAAAATCGCATGCTATTGTTGTAAGATAAAGCTTACCTTTCTTTAGTTTATTCACTTTCTTAAGATTTGAAAGTGTGACCGGAAGTGGCGTGGCAGCCAACATGAGCCCACTCTCATTGTCCACTGAAATCATGAATATCTTCGTGTCTTTCACTCGCACACGCCGCATGCAAAACCTTTTAGACCCAATTCTATTTTTCCCAAACCCATCAATTACAATCACTGCATTCTCCAGCCCACGATCACCTTTGATTACACGCTTAACACGTACACGAGCAGCAAATCGATCTGAGCTAAATAATGTCCCTCTTTTCATTTCCCTTTTTCTGCGTCTCCTTCCAATGAACAAATTATTGCCATCCTTAATTTCAGTTTCTTCACTTGTACTAGTTTCTTCATTATTGGTAGCTTGCCGTTCCAGTACATTAGTAGATTTGCTTGTCGAAGAGATCTTCAACTTTCCAACGGGCATTCTAACACTACCAGTTTCTGTTCTGTTACCATGTGTATTATGACCAGTAGGAGTAGTCAATCCATATTCGTCAATGTCGTATAATAAGTCACTTGCTTCCGTAGGCAAAGCAGTGGAAGTTATATCAGTGGGTTTCATTTTTTCAGGATTCATGACACCCTCAACCCGACCAGTGAATATCAGTTGTGCTTTGTTCTCCTCCAGTGCCAAATCCAGAGAACAAGAGTGTTTCATCACTCTTCGGTGACGAGATTTTAAAGCTAGGCTGAGCCTACTGTTATTTTTAGGATTAGGGGACGACCATGGTGAAAAGTTTGAAAAAGAATTGAGCAGAGAACTACTTGCACTACTGTGATTGTTAAAAACATTTTCAAGTATAGGGAATCTCCGAGAAATGATGGATTGAGATCCAAATGGCAGTTGCAGTGTAATGAAAAGAAAAGCTAGTGATTTCACAACGGCTTTCATTTTGAATTTTGTTAATTTTGCACGCACATAGACACAACATAAATCAATAAACTCCCCAAAAATGAAGCACTAGGGATACTCATTTACTCACATATACTCAACTAAACTTAATAGGTGCTACAAATGGGAGGAACAGGAACTAAAATATAATTTATGGTCAAGAATTTTGGTTCTAATGTGCCGAAAAACACATTTTTACTATTTAATTTTTTGCATCTTAAATGGATTCCCGGGGATGGAAGATTTGTTGGTACACGAAAGATTGGAACTGACACAACAGGATTTTGAAACGGAAAGTGATGAGCATAGACTAATGTTGCTCAGTGAACTGAACTGACTGTAATGAAATGATGTGCCTAATAATAACAACAATAAAGGGAGCGAAGAACGAACGTGCGTACTTACTTACACATGAAGTCAACTTAAACTGACCTGTAAGGAAAGAACCTGTTCCCTTTTCCTTTCCTTTAGACAATGGATGATATAGTTTGTGTTGTTGCACAGCAAAACTGACTAACTAACTAACGTTTAGAAATAAACATGAATTTTTTTCAGCTTAAAAGGTTCAGCCCTAGCGTAATACAACTAACTACTTATTAGCTTTACGCCTTGTAGTATGCCTGATTCCAGAAAATAAAATGCTTCCGAGTGTTTACTATTTAGTGCGGCGCATACTTTTGGGTCCAAAGGAGACTCAATTCTCAACTATTCATAAATGCAGACTTGAGGAGTTTACAGTATATTCTAAGGTGATAATAGCACAGTTTGTGTATTTATTGCCACACCAAAATATTTCTTTCATATTGATGCTTCAAAAATAGTAGCTTTCGTTCGCTCCATAAATCTGGTGACTTTGTTTTGTGGTTACCTTTTCATGTCTTTGTAAATATAGTATCCAAAAGTCAAAGAGTACCTGAAGAAATGTATGAAATGAGCAAGGCATTGGGCAAGTTAAGTTAGCTCACAACAGTTGTAATGTATGTAATGTCTCTGACTTGAGAACCCAATATTGCTGGCTAAGAAAATGTAGCACACAATACGTTGAATAGGAGGTAAACTACGCCGCTCTCTAAAGGAATAGCAGCAGGTACCAATGAAAACGCCATGGTTTGCCTGATTCTTGTTAAACTTTTGGCCGTATGACTTAAAAGGAGAGACGAGTTGGAAAAATAAGCCCACCCTGTGAACCTTATAGTATACAAAAGACGGAGTTTTGCCATGTACAACTTATTGCCATTGTTATTTTAATGAAAAGGATGATGTAAGTTACCGAGAAAATGAATTTTCGGACTCTGTGTGCACATATGTGGGCATATTTATATTTGAATGCGTGTATTTACGACTAGGAACAATCATAAACATGGCATTATATAATTCTTGACAGGATATGAAATGTACGAAAATATATTACAAGGGAAAAAAGCAGCTCATAAACCTGTTGTTGTTATTTACAAATGTAGTAATGATGACGGATGACCACTTTTGCTTCTTACTTTCTAGTCGACAAAGTTAGTTTCATCCAAATTTAGAAACTTGGAAATCACTGGCTGCTAAGGAGTTTTAGACTCAATTATTATTATCCCTATTATTAGGTTTCATTTATAGTCAGTTAGTTCCACATAAAGCACTACGAACACAAAAAAAAAAAAACCGTGCGTACAAGTTTCCTATTATTATCGCACGCACTGGCTAAGTTTAGTGGCTTTCGGTCATTTATGCTGCTATGATGATCATTATTTGGAATGGAGATGAAGTGCGTGACTTGTTACATGCAAAGGCCACCTTATAATGCTCGTTAACGTAGACTGCATTGAAATTCCATTTGCCTTGTAAGGGAAAGTGCAGTCAAGTTCATCTCGCAAATGAATTACTCACTTCACTTGCTTGTACACAATACTTACAAGGGGGAGAAACTGGAATTAAGATGAGTATAACTCTCACAGTCGTCAGGTTTATGCTTAATGTGTGCAGTAATGGTTTGGTGAACTAATTAAACTCTATCCTTTAGATTGTACTGCAAAGTAGTGAACTAACGATAGTATTAACAAATATCTAAATACTGTACAATCTGGACAAAAGCTGAATCATTGCGCTAAAATAGGTTTTAATGTTAATTATGGAAAATGCGATAGGCCAGATAAGTAATCCATTTACATTTTTCTGTCATGAATGTCAACACAGTGTACTAATACTGTTCACTTCACAATCTAATGAAACCCACTAAAAATTATTACAAATACAAGTGCTGCATGCATTACCCGTACATCCGCCCTCACTTTTCTCGCAAATTGTAAGGTAACTAACTTGACTAACTACGCCTGCATGTTATTTCGTTGAAAGGTTTCCAGGATCAGTCATATTAATCATATGACAAAAGCCATCTCAATGCATTAGAGTAATCTTGACGGACATTTACATCAACTTGGGAGATTTATTTACTTTTCCACAGGAGAGTTATATAGTTATAGGACCAGTTGTACATTTTCATCTTTTCATAGTGGACTGTCAGCTCTTCTGTCACTGGACATGCTTTTCTGCCTTTGTTATAAACTCATGCATTTATTTACATTTCCCCTCTGGACACATTAAGTTTCCACTTTCACAGCATAAGCTTGAACGAGAAAGTTTAAATATGCTGTCAACTAGCAAATGCAAAACTAATCATCCCCATGTATGATTTCAGTGTTGAAATGAAATGCCTGGCTACAACATAGTAAATGTCTAGCAACGTTGATAGATTCCAACAGCGTATTCATTTTTACGACTTTTTAAACCCCTGTCTCATTCTGGATAAAACTGTCTGTATCTGCCTGCATAAATATGCAAATAAGGAACAAATTCAGGTAATGAGCTTTGCACGTTTGGCGTCAAAGTCATTCATGATAAAAAGTGGATATAAGATAACTTTTTTCCAGACTTGATACAACTTTGGAGTCTTCTGAAAACGGGGATTCAATATAACAGTAGAGCACAAAGCATTCCGTATTTATTTATATAACTCGGTCACCATTGTGTAAGAGAGGAATCATCTAACTCATTTGCATATTGTGGTAACCAAAATTGAAATTGGATTAGATGAGGACTCCACCTTTAAAAGCCTTTTCCATTAGTTGAGTCATTTCTGTTTGTACCTTACAAAGGAAACAGTACTACATGGATGGATTGAGAGTGAAACAAGCAATTAGGACCACTAATTGGTTAAAAGGTTCTATAGGACAGGTGAAATCAAGAGAAATAATAATAATCGACCCGGTTTATGCATGTAGTAACAAGGAGGACATGACATACCCGAAAAGATAGCGCAGACAACTTGTAGCTTATTGTGCATACATATTATGTAGACAGACAAGTTTCAGAAAACTCTCTCTTCTGGAATGGGAGCAACACCTAACCTATTATGCTATATACGAAACTGTGAGACATGGATATTTCCTGTGACCAGCTGTCCTAATTGGTTCATTGTTACAGTAGGCTGAATGTATACAAGAAAGTCAGTCCCAGTCAGTCGTCAAATTTATCATTTGTTCTGAAAAACAAATATAATTATATCGTGTGTACGCTATAATCGACATGAAGATGGCATTTTAATTGGTAAACGTTTTTGGCTGAGATCCCACCAAGTTCATTAAGTTAATTTTAACTGGAAATAACTGCACACATTCACTAACTTGTGATAGTCCATTTTGAAAAAAAAAACTGTCAAAACTGAATTTATTTGGGTTGACTTTATAAATATTTATGACCGGTAAAATATTTAGTAATTGAAAGCGGCTGGACGTAAAGGCGTGAAGTTGTGATGGGTATCAAAAAATGGTGAAGCTAAAAAAAGCATTCATGTCCACCATTACAAGAGGAGAGGACAAGGACCCCCTCAGAAGATCCTTTTTGTCCATCTTCATTTTTTTGACATGAAGGATAAAGATCAGAAAAGAGGGAATGAAAAGGTGAGGTTTTTTTTAATGTCATTTTTGTCGGACGACCAATGATTACACATACCAAATGGTTTTAGACATGAGAAAAGGAGTAAAGACGCATTATTTACTTTAGACAATATAATGAAGTGAATAGTAGAGTTTTAATACAAAGATAGTGATAGTAACAGCTATGGTACAAAACATACAATTTCCAGGGAACACGGAATAATAAAAGGGTTCTAAAATTTCTTTCAAGACCTACAGCAGCATTGTACTAGTATATTATCAAATACTCGTCTTATTTGACAAGTTTATACGTTGGAAAGAATTTAAAATTGTTTTCTACGGTCGTTTTTCTCATTTTAATGGTGAGAAGCATAGAACCAATGGAATGACTCGAGTTTTCATTTTGGAACTTTTAAGAGATCTCATACGGAAAAGCAATACCGTTTTACTGTCGATCCTTCTTTGGAAATATTGTAGGAAGGTGCTTTTTAGGTAAACTCAAGTGCATTCTTTAGCAGCAGGAAATCCGTGATAGTTGATTGTTACAAAAGAAAAGTCTCCTCCTATGGCCTTGTATGCAATAGGTATTTGGGTATATGTGATCTGATGGGTGCCATATAGAACTGTTTATTGTTGAGGAAAAACTGGTGGACAATATTCACGTTAAAAATTTGAAATGCTCACAACTCTACATGTCAGATTTAACGGGGCAATAATAATTTTGTCTTTGGTGCTGTGAAAACCGAGACTGTCTGTTATTTATATTATTTTGGTCATCCTGCAAGTTGAAATTTTTTTAGATTTTCTTGGTGGAAATATGAAATTAATTAGTGTAATAAATAAGTTTTTTACACTATCTAATATTCGAACTGTTTTATTTGAAATGTTATATGGACACCCATGTCCATCAAAAAGTTACTTTTTCGTCTCCCACAGTCCAGCTAAACTCATTATTATGTCCAGTCACAAGAATTGGTCCCTTTCAGTTTTAGTTCTTATGGTTATGACCTTCACACATGGCGTCAGTTCACATTCTAAATGATGTAAACCAAACAAGAGATGTGAACAAAAACAGCTATCTAACGGCATAACCATTAGTGGACGTAAAATTTAGTTATGTGCATGTGTAGCTGACGTCAATAAATTACGAAATAGAAGACACACATGTAGAAATAACAAATGGAACGAGATGAAAAAAATTGAACCACTTTTAAAATCATGTACTCACTAGGTCGTTATTATATGCAACGTTCAATAGTAATACCTACATTGTTCCATTTATTTTTTTCTTCCATGAATGTCCATCAACTGATTAGAAGGGTTTTCAGTTTTCAAATTAAAAATAGTTGCTTTGTTAGCTTGAAAAAAACTGAAATACATACTTACTACTGCTCTGTGATAAACAATCTTACTTTCATTTTCACTGTCATTTTAAAGACGAAAATTTTATCACAGCACATGCCTTGCAGAGCAAACAACTCACACAGGATGAAAGCTTCAATTTCATAAACGATTGACTACATTAGAAAACCTAGGCTACTAAAAACTTGCATAGGTCATCTCCACTATCTCAAGGGAAATCACAAACTTGTGTACACAAAGGCCACATGGAAGGCAAAAAATGAGTATCACCTCATTTAATGCATACATAACCAGCAGTAGCGTTAAAAAAGAGTAAGATGAACAGAAAAAATACATCCTTCAAAGGTGTAATTCTCATTCATTTCTCCACATGGCATTTCAAACCCACAGTTGAACATGATTAGAGAAAAAATGAAAAATCTCTGTCGGTCAGTTAAATCGTCATAACTTATGCGAACAAACTAACTAAATATTTTGATTGCATCCAAAGCAGTAGAGTTTTTTTCTGCCTTCTTTTATCTCCCATCGGATTATTTCTGGTAAGCCTTTGATGTCCGTCTGTTGGGCAATACAAATAAACAGCAAGCTATATTTTCTCCCCTTTTAATGGTATTGATTCCTATCTTGTTCAACTTGAAAGCTTGTCTGGACTCACAATATTTAAGGCTACTGAAAATTAACCTTTGGATCAAACTCTGAAGGTGTTAGGAAAATTAAATGAATCTTGAAACATATTAACATAGCTACGTACAATGGATCGAGTACTCAAACATTTGCTTTCTTAGCTTGCACTCCCTTCATCAAGAATTCTGGCCTAAAGTAAACGAAAGGAAAAGTTTCTTGCAAGTTTTAATGAGTTTTTGTCTTATAATAAGGAAACCATTTATACTTTAATTATTGCAAATGTTTCCCTGCTCTCTAACTAAATCAACACTAATTCATTGCGTAGGGAACATTGTGTCAACAATTTCCCATTCTAATGCTCAAATATTTCCGGGCGCACAAAATATAAGGCAAGATCAGTTCCAATGTTTTAAATATATAGCACACGCATTGCAAATTCTTGGGCACTAAAGGAGCATTTAAAGACTTTATTTTCCTTTACAGAGATGCATCATTTATCAAGCTTTAGTGTATTTTCTTCTTCGCCAAAGAAGATGAGCAATACTCTAGGTAAATATTACAGTGTGTCTGTATCGTTAGTCAGTTTGCCGTGAAGGACCCAAAGCTTCACATCACAGAGTCCTGTAGTTAGTTTTAACTCATATCAATGCTAAAAGCTTTCAGCTCATGCATATTTAAAAGAGGTCCATGATACTCTACTGTTTTTTGTTAGTCCTCCGGCAAGGGAATTTATTGTGCCAGTGTCTTTCTCCAAACGTCAGGGGTAAGATAGTCTCCCATCATCCTTTTCTACGCGTTCCAATTCCAAAGAGTATATAAAAGGAACGTTCCTGTGCGTTACTTTTACGATTCTGCCGCATTAGATGTTATAAAAGTTTTGAATTTTTGAGAGTATATATACGTAAGTTTTAATTTTTTCCAGGCAAAATTAAAAAAATGAATCTAATAATAATAGTGATAATTTAACGAAATAATAGTCAACACTTTTGATTACACTTGTAAGTGGGAACTTACTTGGGTGCATACAATATAGGGGTGCGCGCGGCTATTTAGGGTAATGTTCGTAGCCTACATGAGCAAAATGACACAATTGGGTGGATAAGGCTTTAGATTGTAGGATGTTTTTAGGTAATTGTGTAATTTGCTAACTACGAGAAGTCCTATTATTTTAACCCTATACTGAAAATAAAGAAGAAGATGCCAAAAAGTTAACCTAATAACGCGCAATGACAACTACCAAGGTACGTCGTGAGTTTATATTTGTAGTTTATTACCCCGTAGATAACTAACTGACTAATATTTTCCCTAAT
>Ga0210040_10008839_pt1 | contig 11839 bp, 9 predicted proteins | sample CryGeyCG12114_NA_FD_185462 | JGI IMG/M metagenome (GOLD analysis project Ga0210040, IMG submission 185462) | Groundwater microbial communities from aquifer - Crystal Geyser CG19_WC_8/21/14_NA (SPAdes) (version 2) | ecosystem: Environmental > Aquatic > Deep subsurface > Groundwater | place: USA... | reverse complement strand
CTGGACGCCTGGTCGGCCGAGACCGACGGGGTCGAGGTGACGGTGCGCTGCACCCGCGAGGTGCACATCGCCTTCGACTGGCTGTTCCTCGGCGGCGAACCGCTGGAGCGGACCGCGGTCGCCAGCGCCCGCGCACCCACCGTCGGCTGACCCCGGGACGGAGAAGCCCCGGGACGGAGAAGCCCCGGGACGGAGAAGCCCCGGGACGGAGAAGCCCCGGGACGGCGAAGCCCCGGGACGGCGAAGCCCCGGGACGGCGAAGCCCCGGGACGGCGAAGCCCCGGGACGGCGAAGCCCCGGGACGGACGACGGCCCCCGACCGTGTGGTCGGGGGCCGTCTCACCGGGTGTGGCGGGTGAAGGATTCGAACCTTCGTAGGCTAAGCCGACGGATTTACAGTCCGCTCCCATTGGCCACTCGGGCAACCCGCCGCGTGCTGGTGCCGGATGAGCTTACAAGACGGCGGACGGGGCATCGGGGAGCACCCGGGGCGCCGGTCCCCAGCGCGAGGAAGAGGAGACAGTCATGGCCGATGCGTCGTTCGACGTCGTCAGCAAGGTCGACCGCCAGGAGGTCGACAACGCCCTGAACCAGGCGGGCAAGGAGCTCTCGCAACGCTTCGACTTCCGGGGCGTGAACGCCACCATCGCCTGGGCCGGGGAGGAAGGGGTGACCCTGCAGGCGGACACCGAGGAGCGGGTTGCGGCAGCGCTCGAGGTCTTCCGGGAGAAGCTGGTGAAGCGGGGCATCTCGATGAAGGCGTTGGACGCCGACGAGCCGCAGTCCTCCGGGAAGGTCTACAAGATCTCCGCGACGATCAAGCAGGGGATCGCCTCGGACAAGGCCAAGGAGATCGCCAAGGCCATCCGGGACGAGGGCCCCAAGGGCGTGCAGGCGCAGATCCAGGGCGACCAGCTGCGGGTCAGCGGCAAGAAGCGCGACGACCTGCAGGCGGTCCAGCAGCTGCTGAAGAGCAAGGACTTCGAGATCGCCCTGCAGTTCGACAACTACCGCTGAGCTCCGGGTGGTCCGGCCCCGACGAGGGGCCGGACCACCCGGCGGCAGGTCAGCGGCGCAGGTCGCGTTCCCGGACCCCCGACCCGACCTCGACCCACTCCAGCTGCTTGCCCGTCCGGCCGGCGCTGGACGAGCGGCGGGCGATCCGGCGGAGCAGCCAGGGCAGCACGTGCTCGCGGTAGTAGCCGGCCTCGACGCGCAGGCTCCGGCCGACCACCGGGCCGGGGGCGACCACGTGCGCGGCGGCCGGGTGACCCAGAGCGGCCAGCACCAGCCCGGCCACCCGCCGGTGCCCGGCCGGGCCCAGGTGCAGCCGGTCCGAGGACCAGTACTCCGGGCGGTGCAGCTCCGCATCGTTGAACACGTCGACGAAGAGCACCCCGGCGCGCTCGGCCAGCCGGGCGGTGAGGCCGACGCCGCGGCGGTGCACCACGGCCCCCAGCGGCAGCCGGGCGGTGGGGTCGGCGCCGCTGAGCAGCACCAACCGGACGCCGGCCTCCCGGCACCGCCGGACCGCCCGTTCGACCAGCTGCACCAGCCGGTCCTCGTCCCGACCCGGCCGCATCAGGTCGTTGCCGCCGCCGTTGAGCGTGACCAGGTCCGGCGCCGGCGAGAGGGCGAGGGCCGCGTCGAGCTGACCGGTCACGATGGGCTCCAGCAGCAGGCCGCGGACGGCGAGGTTGGCGTACTGCACCGGCTCCCCCGCGGCGGCCAGCCCGGCGGCGACCAGGTCCGCCCAGCCCCGTACCGATCCGTCCCCGGGCTCGTCCCCCATGCCCTCGGTGAAGCTGTCCCCGACCGCCACGTACCGCATCGCCGCCTCCTGTCCTCCAGGGCAGCGTAGGCACCGGGGCCGGTGGGGCCGGCGGCTCAGCGCTCGCCCGTCTCCCGGGCCATCTGCTGCAGCCGGGCGATCCGCTGGGCCATCGGCGGGTGGGTGGCGAACATCGAGGCCATCCCCTGCCCGCGGAACGGGTTGGCGATCATCAGGTGGCTCTGCGTGACCAGCCGGTCGTCCTGCGGCAGCGGCCGGGCGGCCACCCCCCGCTCCAGCTTGGACAGCGCACTGGCCAGCGCCAGCGGGTCGTGGGACAACTCCGCCCCGGAGGCGTCGGCCTGGTACTCCCGGCTGCGGCTGACCGCCATCTGCACCAGCCCGGCCGCGATCGGGCCCAGGAAGACCAGCAGCAAGCCACCCACGGCGCCACCCTCCCGCTCCTCGGAGCGCCCGCCGAACAGCGAGGCGAACATCGCCATGTGCGCCAGGTAGGTGATCACCGTGGCCATCGCACCGGCGACCGAGCCGATCAGGATGTCCCGGTTGTAGACGTGCGAGAGCTCGTGCGCCAGCACGCCCCGCAGCTCTCGCCGGTCCAGCAGCTCCAGGATCCCCTGGGTGCAGCAGACCGCGGCGTTGCGCGGGTTGCGGCCGGTGGCGAAGGCGTTGGGCTGGGGGGTGGGGCTCACGTAGAGCCGGGGCATCGGCTGGCGGGCCTCGGTGGCCAGCTCGCGCACGATCGCGTAGAGCTGCGGGGCCTGGGTCTCGGTCACCGGGAAGGCCCGCATCGAGCGCAGCGCCAGTTTGTCGGAGTTGACGTAGGCGTACCCGTTGACGCCCAGGGCGACCAGCAGGGCGATGAACAGACCGCCGCGACCGAAGGCGCTTCCGACCAGCAGGATGACCCCGGCCATGGCGCCGAGCAGCACCGCGGTCTTGAGCCCGTTGTTCCACCGTTGCACGCCGGTTAGAACGCCGGCGGTGCGGTCGTCGTTCCCCCCGCCGGTCGCGCTCCCCGGATGAGGCAAGGCCACCCTGTGTGGGCTGCCTCACGTTCCTCCAGCGGCGGGTCGGGCCCGGGAGCGCGCACGTAACCTGGCACGTCGGAGGTACCACACAGATGACTGGCACGACTGGCACCGAAACCGGAATCAGCCCCGCCGCCGACGGCGTTGCCCCCGGCATGGACAGCGCAGCGCACAGCTCCGCCCCCGGGGGCCTGGTCAAGAGCGTCGTCGCGCTCGACCGCGTCGTCATCCGGCTGGCCGGCGACTCCGGTGACGGCATGCAGCTGACCGGCAACCGGTTCACCAGCGAGACGGCGTCCTTCGGCAACGACCTGAAGACGCTGCCGAACTTCCCGGCCGAGATCCGGGCGCCAACGGGCACGTTGCCGGGGGTCAGCTCCTTCCAGCTGCACTTCGCCGACCACGACGTCATGACCCCCGGCGACGCCCCGGACGTGCTCGTCGTGATGAACCCGGCGGCGCTGAAGGCGAACCTGATGGACCTGCCCGGCGGTGGCCTGCTGATCGCGGACTCCGACGAGTTCACCCCGCGCAACCTGGCCAAGGTCGGCTACGCCAGCAACCCGCTGGAGGACGGCTCGCTCGAGCAGTGGCAGCTGGTCAGCGTGCCGCTGACGTCGATGACCACCGACGCGCTCGCCGACTCGGGCCTGGGCAAGAAGGAGGCCGAGCGGAGCAAGAACATGTTTACCCTCGGCCTGCTCTCCTGGATGTACCACCGGCCCACCGAGGGCACCATCCGCTTCCTGGAGCGGCAGTTCCGGCGCAAGCCGCAGATCGCCGCGGCCAACATCGCCGCCTTCCGGGCCGGCTACAACTACGGCGACACCACCGAGGCGTTCGCGGTCTCCTACGAGATCAAGCCGGCGCCGATGGCTCCGGGCCGGTACCGCAACATCTCCGGCAACCAGGCGCTGTCCCTGGGCCTGGTCGCCGCCGGGCAGCTGTCCGGCCTGCCGGTCTTCCTCGGCGCGTACCCGATCACCCCGGCCAGCGACATCCTGCACGAGCTGAGCAAGCACAAGGCCCTGGGCGTCCGGACGTTCCAGGCCGAGGACGAGATCGCCGGCATCGGTGCGGCGCTGGGCGCCTCCTTCGGCGGCGCCCTGGGCATCACCACGACCTCGGGCCCCGGGGTGGCGCTCAAGGCCGAGACCATCGGGCTGGCCGTGATGACCGAGCTGCCGCTGGTGATCGTGGACGTGCAGCGCGGCGGCCCCTCCACCGGTCTGCCGACCAAGACCGAGCAGTCGGACCTGCTGCAGGCGCTCTACGGGCGCAACGGCGAGGCCCCGGTGCCGGTGATCGCGCCCCGGTCCCCCGGTGACTGCTTCGACGCCGCGGTCGAGGCCGCCCGGATCGCGCTGACCTACCGCACGCCGGTGATCCTGCTGTCCGACGGCTACCTGGCCAACGGCGCCGAGCCGTGGGCGGTGCCGTCCCGGGCCGAGCTGCCCGACCTCCGGGTGGACTTCGCGACCGAGCCCAACGGCACCGACGGGGAGTTCCTGCCCTACCTGCGCGACCCGGAGACGCTGGCCCGCGCCTGGGCGGTGCCGGGGACGGCCGGGTTGCAGCACCGGATCGGCGGGCTGGAGAAGGCCGACAAGACCGGCAACATCTCCTACGACGCGGACAACCACGACTTCATGGTCCGCACCCGGCAGGCCAAGGTCGACGGCATTGCCGCTTCCATCCCGGCCACCGAGGTCGACGACCCCGACGGCGACGCCACCGTGGCGGTGATCGGCTGGGGTTCCACCTACGGCCCGATCGGCGCCGCCTGCCGGCGCATCCGCGCCTCGGGCCGCTCGATCGCCCAGGTGCACCTGCGGCACCTCAACCCGCTGCCGGCCGACCTGGGCGAGATCCTGGCCCGCTACGACCGGGTCGTCTGCCCGGAGATGAACCTCGGCCAGCTGGCCATGGTCCTGCGGGCCAGGTACCTCATCGACGTGCACAGCCACACCCAGGTGCGCGGGTTGCCGTTCCGGGCCGCCGAGCTCGCCGCGGTGCTGCAGGACGTCATCGACGGCACGCCCGCCGGGACGACGCACGAGACCCCCGACCACACCGACACCACCGTCCTGGACACCTCTGCACCGACGGGAGCGGCCCTGTGACCGCCATCGAGTTCGACCCGGCCTCGAACGCGCACGTGCACGACCTCGGCATGCCCGGCAACCCGATCTCGGCGGCGGTCGCGGCGTCCGGGGAGAAGAACACCGCCCTCAAGGGCAAGGACCTCAAGACCGACCAGGAGGTGCGCTGGTGCCCCGGCTGCGGTGACTACGTCATCCTCAACGCCGTCCAGAGCTTCCTGCCCAGCCTCGGCATCGCCCGCGAGGACATGGTCATCATCTCCGGCATCGGGTGCTCCTCGCGCTTCCCGTACTACATGAACACCTACGGGATGCACTCCATCCACGGCCGCGCCCCGGCGATCGCCACCGGCCTGGCCGCGTCCCGCCCGGACCTGTCGGTCTGGGTCGTGACCGGGGACGGCGACGCGCTGTCGATCGGTGGCAACCACCTGATCCACACCCTGCGCCGCAACGTGAACCTGACGATCCTGCTGTTCAACAACCGGATCTACGGGCTCACCAAGGGTCAGTACTCCCCCACCTCCGAGGTCGGGAAGGTCACCAAGTCCACCCCGATGGGCTCGCTTGACCACCCGTTCAACCCGGTCAGCCTGGCGCTGGGCGCCGACGCCACCTTCGTCGGGCGGGCGATGGACTCCGACCGCAAGGGCCTCACCGACGTGCTGCGGCAGGCCGCCGAGCACCAGGGCACCTCGCTGGTGGAGATCTACCAGAACTGCAACATCTTCAACGACGGCGCCTTCGAGCTGCTCAAGGATCCGACCACCGGCCCGATGTGGACCATCCCGCTGGTGCACGGCGAGCCGCTGGTCTTCGGCCCGGGCGGCGCCTCGTGCGTGGTCCGGGACGACTTCGGCGGGCTGCGGATCGCCGAGACCAACCAGGTCGACGCGGACCAGATCGTGGTGCACGACGCGCACCGCGAGGATCCGTCCTACGCCTTCGCGCTCTCCCGGCTCTCCACCCAGGACCTGCGGTACACCCCGATGGGCGTGTTCCGGAAGGTCAGCAAGCCCAGCTACGACCGGATGATGGCCGACCAGCTCGAGGAGGCCGCCGCCCAGCATTCCGCCGACCTCGACGCCCTGCTCGCCGGCGGCGACAGCTGGGTCGTGTCATGACGTCGTCATCCTCCGGATGACAGCGCGCCCAGGAGCCGTGCCCCCGCTGCGCTGAGCCCTTTCCAGCACTTCTCGCGGGAGGCTCCGGCCCCCGCTGCACCTGCACGGCTCCACCGGTGCAGCGACGCTCCGGGCGGCCACCGCCGGGGCGACGGTGTGCTTCACGGTGACGCTGCTCGACGGCATCGGCTACGCCCGGTCTGCCTTCTCCCACTCGATGAACCACCGCTGCGCCGTGGTGCAGGGCTGGCTGCGGCCGGTTCCCGAGCCGGCCGGGCGGGAGCACGGCCTCCGGGTGCTGACCGAGCACCTGGCGCCGGGGTCCTGGGACGCCACCCGGCGCCCGGACCGCCGGGAGCTCGCCGCCACCGCGGTGCTGGCGCTGGATCTCACCGAGGCGAGCGTCAAGGCGCGCACCGGCCCGCCCGGGGACGACGACCGTGACCTGCCCACGCCGGTCTGGGGCGGCGTGCTGCCGGTGCACACCGTCTTCGGCGAACCGGTGCCAGACCCGTTGCTGCCGCCCGGCACCGCGGCGCCCGCCCGGGTGCGGGACCGGCGGATCAGCCCACCGGCGTGACCCGGAGCAGCTGGTCCTCGCCCTCGCCGTTGTCGGTGGTGAGGTAGAGCGCGCCGTCGAGGCCCTGCACCGGGGACCGCACCCGCCCGTAGGAGTCCTCCAGCTCCGGCACCCGGAACTGCTCGACCAGCCCACCGTCGGCGTCCAGCCGCAGGCCCAGCACGCCGGTGTCCTTCTGCACCCCGACCAGCAGCACCCCGTCGTAGCCGCCCCACTGGGCACCGGTCACGAAGCTCCCGCCGCTGGTGGCGATGGTCGGGTCGCCCGAGGACCACACCGCGGCGATCGACCCCTCGATGTCCGGGTCGGTCATCGGCACGCTCTCGTCGTAGTCGCCCTCGGGGCCCTCGGGCGCCCCGTCGGGGTCGTAGCCGAAGTTGCCGCCGGCCACCGACAGGTTGACCTCGTCGTCCCGGCCGGTGCCCTGCTCCACGGTGAACACCTGCTCGCCACCCGGCCGCACCGCGATGCCCTGCACGTTGCGGTGCCCGTAGCTGTAGATCAGCCGGGTGACCGGGTCCGGGTCGGTGGTGAAGGGGTTGTCGGCGGCCGGGCCGCCGGTCGTGGCGTCGATCCGCAGCACCTTGCCGGCCAGCGTGCCCAGGTCCTGCGGGTTGCTGCCCACCGCGTTGTCCCCGGTGCCCACCAGCAGCGCACCACTGGGGTCGAAGCGGGGCCGGCAGCCGCCGTGCCGGCCAGAGGAGCGGTTGACCGGGATGCCGCCCAGCAGCGGGTCGGCGACCCGGGTGGCGGTGGTCCAGCCCGCGTCCACGGTCCAGGCGATCACCGCGATCTCCCCGCCGGCGTCGGTCCGGACGCCCTGGCAGGTGTACAGCCGGCGGTTGTCGGCGAACTCCGGGTCCAGGGTCAGCCCCATCAGCCCGGTCTCCCCCTCGGCGAGCAGGTCGTCGAAGTCGGCGTCCAGGGCGCGCACCGTGCCGTCGGGGAGCACTGCGGTGAACCCGCCGGCGCGCTCGTCGAGCAGCAGGGTGCCGTCCGGGGCCTGGGCGACGTCCCAGGGGTGGTCCAGGTCGTCGGCCAGCACCTGCACGTCCAGCGCCGGGACGTCGACCGAGGAGCTGGCGCGGGCGTCGTCGGAGACGTCGGTGGCGGCCTCGTCGCCCTGCTCACCGGGGGCGCTGCTGCAGCCGGTGACGGCGAGCACGGCCGCCATGCAGGGGCCCAGCGCGAGCTTGCGAGTGGTCACCCGGCCCAGCATGCCCTCAGGAGGTGCGGGTCACCACGTAGCTGCACAACGCGGACAGCGCCTCGCGCACCGGACCCTCGGGAACGGCGTCCAGCCGGGCGCGGGCGCGGTCGGCGTAGCCCTCGAGCACGGCGGTGGCCCGGGCCAGCGAGGCGGAGCTGCGCAGCAGCGCCAGCGCCTCGGCGTGCTCGGTCTCCTCGACGACCGGACCGGCGACCAGCTCGCGCAGCCGGGCCTCGGCCGGGTCGTCGCCGGCGAGGGCGAACAGCACCGGGAGGGTGGCGATCCCCTCGCGCAGGTCGGTGCCGGGCAGCTTCCCCGAGGCCCCGCCCTCGCTGACGATGTCGAGCAGGTCGTCCGACAGCTGGAAGGCCACCCCGACCTCCTCGCCGAAAGAGGTGAGCGCGCTGACCAGGTCTGCGTCGACGCCGGCGAACGAGGCGCCGAACCGGGCGGAGGTGGCGACCAGCGAGCCGGTCTTGTCCGCGAGCACCCCGAGGTAGTGATCGACCGCGTCCTCGCCCGGCTGGGGACCGACGGTCTCCCGCAGCTGCCCGGTGACCAGCCGCTCGAAGGTCTGCGCCTGCACCCGCACCGCGTCGGGCCCGAGGTCGGCGAGCCGGTCCGAGGCGCGGGCGAAGAGGAAGTCGCCGGTGAGGATGGCGACGCTGTTGCTCCAGCGGCTGTTCGCGCTGGGGGCGCCGCGGCGCACGGACGCCTCGTCCATCACGTCGTCGTGGTACAGCGTGGCCAGGTGGGTCAGCTCGCAGACCACCGCGGCCTGGACCACCTCGGGGGCCTCGCCGTCGCCGAGCTGGGCGGCCAGCAGGGCGAGCATCGGGCGGAAGCGCTTGCCGCCGGCGGCCATCAGGTGGCCGGCGGCCTCCCGGACGAAGGAGTGGTCGCTGGCGACGGCGGTGGCCAGCGCGGCCTCCACCCGGGCCAGGCCGTCGGCCAGCGCGGCGCCGAGGTCACCCTCGGGCAGCCAGGCACCGATCGTCGAGGCAGGGGTGGAGGGCCGGTGCCACAGCGGGGACTCCTGCTGCGTCTCGCTCCCGCCGCCCCGTGGGCTGGTGGTGCCGGCTCCGCTCATCAACCATCGAAGATAGCCGCCGCGTGCAGCCGACGCCGCACCGGGCCGGGGCGGGAGCGGGTCAGCCGACGAACACCGCGGCCTGCTCGGCCAGGTCCAGCACCGATCCGGGCAGGACGCCGAGCACGAGGGTGGCCGCGGCGGTGACCGCCAGCACGATGGTGGTGGGCAGCCCGGGCACGCCGACGGTGGGGCCGTCGGGAGCCGGCGCGGAGAAGTACATGAGCACGATGACCCGCAGGTAGAAGAAGGCGGCGATCGCGCTGGCCACCAGGGCGACGACCGCCAGCGGCCAGGCACCCTCGGTGATCGCCGCCCGGAAGACGGCGAACTTGCCGGTGAAGCCGCTGGTCAGCGGGATGCCGGCCAGGGCGAGCAGGAAGAAGCTCAGCAGCGCCGCGACCAGCGGTGAGCGCTGCGCCAGCCCGGCCCACTGGGACAGGTGGGTGGCCTCGCCGTCGCCGTCCCGGACCAGGGTGAGCAGCCCGAAGGCGCCGAGGGTGGTGAGGCCGTAGCTGAGCAGGTAGAACATCGTGGCCGCCAGGCCGTACCCGGTGCCGCCCGGCCCGAGGCCGATGACGCCGGTGAGCAGGAAGCCGGCGTGCGCCACCGAGGAGTAGGCGAGCATCCGCTTGAGGTCGGTCTGGGTGAGCCCCAGCACCGCGCCCACCACCATCGACACGATCGCCAGCGCGTAGACCAGCGGGCGCCAGGTCCAGTCGGCGGTGCCGAAGGCGACGTAGAGCAGCCGGAGCACCGCACCGAAGGCGGCCACCTTGGTGCAGGCGGCCATGAACGCGGTCACCGCCGTGGGAGAGCCCTGGTACACGTCCGGCGTCCAGGTGTGGAAGGGCGCGACGCTGGCCTTGAACATCAGCCCGACCACCAGCAGGCCCAGCCCGAGCACCAGCAGGGTGTGCCCGCCCTCGCCGACCGAGGCCTCGCGGATCGCGGACAGCCGCACGCTGCCGGTGGCGCCGTAGACCAGCGCCAGCCCGTAGAGGAAGAAGGCCGAGGCGAACGCGCCGAGCAGGAAGTACTTGACGGCCGCCTCCTGGGACAGCAGCCGGCGCCGCCGGGCCAGCCCGGACAGCAGGTACAGCGGGAGGCTCAGCACCTCCAACGCCACGAACATGATCAGCAGGTCGTTGGCGGCGGTGAACAGCATCATGCCGCCGATGGCGAAGGTGGCCAGCGGGTAGACCTCGGTCTGCACCCGCTCGGAGGTGGCCAGCTCCCGGTCCCGCACGCTCCCGGCGGGCACCGCCGCGGCGGCCACGAACGCCGAGCGCGCCGGGTCCAGGGACCGCTCGCTGAACAGCAGGACCGACAGCGCACCCAGCGCCGCGATGGTCGCCTGCAGGAACAGCGCGGGGCCGTCGACGGCGAGCGCCCCGCCGGCGGTGACCTCCCGGGTACCCGCCAGCAGCAGGACGGCGACGAAGGCCCCGACCGTGCCGACCAGGGCGATCGCCACCTGCACGGGGTGCCGGACGGCGCGCGGCGCGAACGCCTCGACCAGCACCCCGACGGCGGCGGCACCGAAGACGAGGAGCAGCGGGGCCAGCGCGGCGTAGGACAGCGCGGGAGCGTCGATGGTGCCCATCAGTCGGTGCCCTCGTTCCTCGCGGCGGGAGAGCTGCCGGCCGGGTCGGCGCCGACGTCGCTCATCGTGGCCTGGACCGCCGGGGTGATCAGCTCGATCAGCGGCTGCGGGTACACCCCGAGGGCCACGATCAGCGCCACCAGCGGGGTGACCACGGCGAGCTCGCGACGGGTGAGGTCGGTGATCCGCAGCGCGCGAGGCGGCGCGGTGAGCACCGCGGTGGCCCCGCCGCCCGCCGGGATCTCCTCCTGGGCCAGCAGCACGCCGCGGGGCGGCCCGTGCATGACCCGCTGGTACATCAGCAGCACGTAGAGGGCGGCCAGCACGATCCCGGCGGTGGCGATGACCGTGTAGACCGGCCGGTTCGGGAAGGAGCCGATGAGCACCAGGAACTCGGCCACGAAGCTGCCGGTGCCCGGCAGCGCCAGCGAGGCCAGCCCGGCGACCAGGAACACCCCGGCCAGCAGCGGGGCCTTCGCCGCCAGCCCGCCGTAGTCGCGGATGTGCCGGGACCCCCCGCGGGTGATGACCAGGCCGACCACGATGAACAGCAGGCCGGTGGCGATGCCGTGGTTGACCATGTAGAGCACCGCGCCGGTGGCCGCCTCGGTGCTGAAGGCGAAGATGCCCAGCGCGATGAAGCCGAAGTGCGCGATCGAGGTGTAGGACACCAGCCGCTTCAGGTCGCTCTGCCCCATCGCCACCAGCGCGGCGTAGCCGATGCCCAGCACCGCGAGCACCAGCACCACCGGGGCGAGGTCGCGGGAGGCGTCGGGGAACAGCGGCAGGCAGTAGCGCAGGAAGCCGAACGTGCCCACCTTGTCCAGCACGCCGACCAGCAGCACGGCGCTACCGATCGGGGCCTCGGCACCGGCGTCGGGCAGCCAGGTGTGGAAGGGCACCAGCGGGGCCTTGATCGCGAAGGCCAGGAAGAACCCGAGGAACAGCAGCTTCTGCAGGCCCGGGTCGATCTCCAGCCGGCGCAGCGCGTCGAAGGCGAACGTGCCCTCCCCCAGCTGGGAGTTGCTCACCACGTACAGCCCGATCACCGAGGCGAGCATGACCAGCCCGCCGAGCAGGCTGTAGAGGAAGAACTTGACGGCGGCGTACTGCCGGTTCGGCCCCCCGAAGCTGCCGATCAGGAAGTACATCGGGATCAGCATCGCCTCGAAGAAGACGTAGAACAGGAAGACGTCGGTGGCCGCGAAGACGCCGACCAGCATCGCTTCGAGCACCAGCAGCCAGGCCCAGTACGCCCGCATCGACCGGTTCCCCACCGGTCGCTCGTCCCAGTCGGCGCCGAT
>Ga0210040_10008838_pt1 | contig 11839 bp, 9 predicted proteins | sample CryGeyCG12114_NA_FD_185462 | JGI IMG/M metagenome (GOLD analysis project Ga0210040, IMG submission 185462) | Groundwater microbial communities from aquifer - Crystal Geyser CG19_WC_8/21/14_NA (SPAdes) (version 2) | ecosystem: Environmental > Aquatic > Deep subsurface > Groundwater | place: USA... | reverse complement strand
CTGTTCGGGCAGCAGCTTGGCCAGCGCCTTGCGGCGACCCGCCTCGTCTTCGGCCAGGATCATCTCGCGCACCGCGCTGATCCGGCTCGCTTCGAAGAACATGTGCTCGGTCCGGCACAGGCCGATCCCCTCGGCGCCGAACTGGCGCGCCATGCGGCAATCCTGCGGCGTCTCGGCATTGGTGCGCACCTTCATGCGCCGGTGGCGGTCGGCCCATTCCATCAGCACGCCGAAATCGCCGGCCAGCTTGGGCTCGATGGTGGCCACCTCGCCGGCCATTACCTGGCCCGTGCTCCCGTCCAGCGTGATCAGGTCGCCTTCGGCCAGCTCGCGGTTGCCGATGCGCAGCTTGCGCTCCTTCAGCACGATCGACACCGCGCTGGCGCCCGACACGCAGGGCCGGCCCATGCCGCGCGCCACCACGGCGGCGTGGCTGGTCATGCCGCCGCGCGCCGTCAGCACGCCCTGCGCCGCATGCATGCCGTGGATGTCCTCCGGGCTGGTCTCGACCCGCACTAGGATCACCTTCTCGCCGCGCCCGGCCCACACCTCCGCGGTGTCGGCGTCGAGCACCACCTTGCCGCTCGCCGCGCCGGGCGAAGCGGGCAGGCCCTTGGTCAGCACGTCGCGCGGCGCCTTGGGGTCCAGCGTGGGGTGCAGCAGCTGGTCCAGCGCCATGGGATCGACCCGCAGCACCGCCTCGCGCTCGTCGATCAGCCCTTCGCCCACCATGTCCACCGCCATCTTCAGCGCAGCCTTCGCGGTGCGCTTGCCGGAACGGGTCTGCAGCATCCACAGCTTGCCCTGCTGCACGGTAAATTCGATGTCCTGCATGTCGCGATAATGCTGCTCCAGCAGCTCGAACACGGCGGCCAGTTCGGTGTAGGCGGCGGGCAGCGCCTCTTCCATGCTTGGTTGCTCGGCCCCGGCGGCCTCGCGGGCGGCGCGGGTCAGATATTGCGGGGTGCGGATGCCGGCGACGACATCCTCCCCCTGCGCATTAACCAGGTACTCGCCGTAATAGGCCTTCTCGCCCGTGGCGGGGTCGCGGGTGAAGGCGACGCCGGTGGCGCTGGTCTCGCCCATATTGCCGAACACCATGGCCTGCACGTTCACCGCGGTGCCCCAATCGGCCGGAATGTCGTTCAGCCGGCGATAGACCTTGGCCCGGTCCGAATCCCAGCTGTCGAACACCGCCTGGATTGCGCCCCACAACTGCGCATGCACATCCTGCGGGAACGGCTCACCCAACTCGCGCGCAACGATCTGATTGTATTCGGCGACCAGCGCCTGCCAGTCGGCGGCGGTCATCTCGGTATCGGCGAAATAGCCGGCCTGTTCCTTGGCCATTTCCAGCGCTTCTTCGAACAGGCCATGATCCAAGCCCAGCACCACGTCCGAATACATCTGGATGAAACGGCGATAGGAATCCCAGGCAAAGCGATGGTCGCCCGATGTGGTGGCGAGACCCTGCACCGTCTGGTCGTTGAGGCCCAGGTTCAGGACCGTGTCCATCATGCCGGGCATCGAGACCCGCGCGCCGGAGCGGACCGAGACCAGCAGCGGATCGACCGCATCGCCGAAGCGCTTGCCCACGGCCCGCTCGATATGGGTCAGCGCGGTGGCGACGTCTTCGCGCAGACGATCGCCGAACTCGGCGCCGCCGCGCAGATAGCCGACGCATTCTTCGGTGGTGATGGTGAACCCCGGAGGGACAGGCAGGCCGATGCCGGCCATCTCGGCCAGGTTGGCGCCCTTGCCGCCGGTCACCGTCCTGTCGCGGGCGCGGGCATCGGCGCGCGGCGCGTCGCCGCCAAAGGTGTAGACCGTCTGCAACCGCTCCGCCGATTCCACCATGGCTGCCATTTGCTGTCCCCTAGCCTTCTATCCTGCCGAAATCGGCGACATCGTGCACCGCAGCACGAAAGCGTGCAAGCAGTTCAAGCCGCGCGGACCGCTTGTTGCGGTCCGGATCGTTCACGGTGACTTCCTCGAAGAACCGGTCGATCGGTGCGCGCAGACTTGCAAGCGCGGCCATGGCCCCGGCGAAGTCCTCCGCCGCGACGGCCTGCTCCGCCCGCGGTTCGGCCGTGTCGAGCGCCTCTTCCAGCGCCACTTCGGCCGGCTCGCGCCCAGCGGCGGTCGCACGCCGCTCCGCCATGCGGGCATCCACCACGGCTTTCAGGTCCGGATCGTCCACGATCGCCAGCGGGTCTTCCTCGCCGGTCTGGGCGATCTCGCCTTCGTGGCCCTGCCAGTCCTCTTTCTTCAGGATATTGGCCGCCCGCTTGTAGCCGGCGAGCAGATTGGCGCCGTCTTCGGTGCCGACAAAGGCCTGCAGCACTTCCACCCGGTTCAACAGTCGCACGATGTCGTCCTCCCCACCCAAGGCAAACACCGCATCGATGAGATCGTGCCGCACGCCCGCCTCGCGCTGCTGGACCTTGAGGCGGTCGGCGAAGAAGGCGAGAAGATCGCCTTCCGCCACGCTCATGCGTAGGGTGTTCGCCTGCACGAGGCGGATCACCGCCAGCGCTGCGCGACGCAACGCGAACGGGTCTTTCGAACCGGTCGGCTTCTCGTCGATGGCGAAGAAGCTGCGCAACGTATCCAGCTTGTCCGCCAGCGCCACGGCCACCGTGACCGGCGCAGTGGGCACTTCATCACCCTGCCCGACGGGCTTGTAGTGGTCGCGGATCGCGTCGGCGACTTCCACCGGCAGGCCCTCGGCACGGGCGTAGTAGCCGCCCATCAGGCCCTGCAATTCGGGAAACTCGCCGACCATCTCGGTGACGAGGTCGGCCTTGGCCAAGCGCGCGGCCTGCTCGGCCATCGCGGGATCGGCGCCCGGCACGATGCCCTGCTCCGCCAGCCATCGCGCCAGCTTCGTTACGCGGTCCACCTTGTCGGCCACGGTGCCCAGCTTCTCGTGGAAGGTGATCCGCGCCAGCTTCTTCGCTTGGCTCGCCAGCGGCACCTTGCGGTCCTGGTCCCAGAAGAAGCCCGCATCGGAGAGGCGGGCGGCCAGCACCTTGCGGTTGCCGTCCACGATCGCCGCGCCATGATCCGACGCCTCGATATTCGCGGTGCAGATGAAGGCATTGGCCAGCTTGCCGGCAGCGTCCTCGCACACGAAATATTTCTGGTTCACGCGGGCGGTCAGCTGGATGACCTCCGGCGGCACCTCCAGGAACGCCGGGTCGAACCGGCCGAGCAGCGGCACCGGCCATTCGGTCAGGCCGGCATTCTCCACCACCAGCCCTTCATCCGCCACCAGCGTCAGCCCGGCATCGGCCGCGGCCCGCGCTGCGCCGTCACGCACCAGCGCCTCGCGCTGCGCATGATCGACAATGACGTGGCACGCGCGCAGCTTGTCGGCATAATCATGCGCTCCGCCGATGGTGATCGCGCCGGGATGATGGAAACGGTGCCCGACGGTGGCGTAGCCGCTCGGCACCCCGGCCATCTCGCACTCCACCAGATCCTCGCCCAGGATTGCGACGATGCCGGAGAGCGGGCGCACCCAGCGGGGGGATTCGGTGGACAGCGACGCGGCGCCCCAGCGCATCGACTTGGGCCAGCTGAACGCGCGGATGATCGCGGGCACGGCTTCGGCCAGCACCTCGCGCACTGCGCGGCCGGGTTTCTCCACCACCGCGAACAAAACGCCGTCGCGCTCCTCCAGCTGCTCGCGGGCCAGGCCGGTCTTGCGCAAAAAGCCTTCCAGCGCCTGCGGCGGGGCGGAGGCGCGCGGACCCTTGGTCTCCTCGCGCACGGCCTGCGTCGCATCGGGCAGGTCGCGGGCGATCAGCGCCAGCCTGCGCGGGGTGGACCAGACCACAACCTCACCCAGCGAAACGCCCGCCGCCTGCATCTGTGCGCGGAACAGCTTCTCCAGCTCGGCGCGGGCGCCGGCCTGCATGCGGGCCGGGATCTCCTCGCTGCGCAGTTCCAGCAGGAAGTCGCTCACGCCGTCCACCCCTCGTACTGAGCGGCCCAGCGGGGCGCTTCCCTGGCCATGTGCGCCTCGCACGATCCGCGGGCGAGGTCGCGCACGCGGCCCATATAGCTGGCGCGTTCCTGCACGCTGATCACGCCGCGCGCCTGCAACAGGTTGAAGATGTGGCTCGCCTCCACCGCCTGTTCGTAAGCGGCGATGGGCACGCCCGCCGCCAGGGCGTTGCGGCACTCCGCCTCCGCCTTGCCGAACAGGTCGAACAACGCATCGGTGTTCGCGACCTCGAAGTTCCACTTCGACATCTGGCGCTCGTTTTCAAGAAACACGTCGCCGTATGAAACGCCGCGGCCATTGAAGTTCAGGTCGTACACATTGTCCACGCCCTGGATGTACATCGCCAGGCGCTCCAGGCCATAGGTCAGCTCGCCCGCCACCGGCTTGCAGTCGAACCCGCCCATCTGCTGGAAATAGGTGAACTGCGTCACCTCCATCCCGTCGCACCAGACTTCCCAGCCAAGGCCCCAGGCGCCCAGCGTGGGGCTTTCCCAATCATCTTCCACGAAGCGGATGTCATGGCGCAGCGGATCGATGCCGATCACCTCCAGCGACCGCAGGTACAGTTCCTGCAGATTGGCCGGGCTCGGCTTCATGATCACCTGGTACTGGTAATAATGCTGCAAGCGGTTGGGGTTCTCGCCATAGCGGCCATCGGTCGGACGGCGGCTGGGCTGCACGAAGGCGGCGTTCCACGGTTCCGGTCCCAGCGCGCGCAGCGTGGTGGCGGTGTGGAAGGTGCCGGCGCCCATGCGCATGTCGTATGGCTGCAGGATCAGGCAGCCCTGCGCGCTCCAGTAATCGTGCAACGCAAGGATCATGTCCTGGAAGCTGGTGGTCGGATCTCGTTCCATCGCCGGGCAATGGCGCAAGGCCACAGGGGCGTCAATCATGCCCCATGACGGGCGCGTTGCGTGGGGGACCCGCCGGTCCTATCGCGCGTTACAGGCATTACCGATGCAGCAATTGTTAAGGCCGGGGGGCCATATGCCGCATCGCATCACGAAGGGGCTGACAGGATGATTGCGGGGATACCAGGCTGGCGCAATGTGCGGCGGGCATTGGCGGGCGGCGGCGCGGCGCTGGCGCTGGCCATCACCGGCTGCTCCACCGCGCCCCGCATGATCGTCGAAACGCCGCCCGCCGGGGCCATTCCGGGCCCGGCGCTGTGGCGCGTCGCGGACGAGGATACCACGATCTACCTGTTCGGTACCGTCCATGCCCTACCGCGCGAAACGCTGTGGTTCGACGCCCGCGTCCAGCGCGCGTTCGACGCATCGAGCGAGCTGGTGACGGAAGTGGATCTGTCCAACGTGCAAAGTTCGTCCCAGGCGCTCGCCAGCGCAGGAATGCTGGCCGACGGGCAGAACCTGCGCGAATTGATGGCAGAGGAAAGCCGCAAGGATTTCGAGGCCGCGCTCGTCACCCTGGGCCTGCCGGTCGAGGCGTTCGACAAGATGGAGCCATGGCTGGCAGCGATGACGTTGACGCTGCTGCCGGTGGTGCGCGCCGGGTACCAATCCGACAGCGGTGTCGAGGTGGCGCTGGGCAGCCGGGCTGCGGGCAAGCAGCGCACCGGGCTGGAGCAGATCGGCGACCAGATCGCCCTGTTCGATGCGCTGCCGATGGATGCGCAGCTCGCTTATCTCGACCAGACGGTGGAGCAGGTGCCGCGTGCCTCCAATGCGCTGGATGCGATGGTCGCTGAATGGCTGGCCGGCGATGCCGACGATCTTGCCGCACTGATCAACGCGGAGATGACCGATCCCGCCCTTTACGATCGCCTGCTGACCAGGCGGAACGAGAACTGGGCCGGGTGGATCGCCGGACGGCTGGCACAACCGGGCACCGTGTTCATGGCGGTCGGCGCGGGGCACCTTGCCGGAACCGGCAGCGTACAGGACCAGCTGCGCGCACGCGGGCTGGAGGTCGATCGCATCTGGCAGTGAAGCTGCTGCTGGTGGCGCTGCTCGCCCTTGCGGTGGCGGCATGCGGACGCGGCGACTGGCCCGAACCGGCCCCTGCCATCTGGCGGGTGAGCGGCCCTGAAGCCGGCCAGACCGGCTGGCTGTTCGGCACCATCCACGCCTTGCCCGATGGGGTGCAGTGGCGCTCCCCCCAGGTCGGGGATGCACTCTCGGCCTCGGATGTGCTGGTGGTCGAGGTGGCGACGCTGGGGGACGCGGAAGAAGCGGGTGATGTGCTTGCCCGCCGTGCCCACTCTCCCGGCATGCCGCCGCTGCTGCAGCGGGTGCCGGCGGCCGATCGCCCTGCCCTTGCCGCCGCCCTGGCCCGCGCCGGTCTGGCCGAGCCCGACCTTGCCGGGCTGGAGAGCTGGGCGGCGGCCCTCACCCTGGCCAATGCGAGCCGCGGCGGCGATACCGCCAACGGTGTCGACCGGGCACTGCTGGCGGAACGGGTCACGGGGAACCGGGCGGTGATCGGGCTGGAGAGCATGGATGAGCAGCTTGGCCTGTTCGACACGCTGCCGGAAACGGCGCAGCAGCGCCTGCTGATGGAGGTCGCGCGTGACCCCGGCGGCGAGGCGGAGGCGGCCCGCACCCGCGCCTGGCTGGAAGGTGATCTCGCCAAGTTGGAGGCCGACGCCGCTGGCGGCCTGCTTGCGGACCCGGTGCTGCGCGAGACGCTGCAGACCGGCCGCAACCGGGCCTGGGCCGGCACGATCGATCGCCTGCTGCAGGACGGCCGCCGTCCCTTCGTGGCGGTCGGCGCGGCGCACATGGTCGGCCCGGAAGGGCTGCCGGCGCTGCTGGCGGCGCGCGGATACCGGGTCACCCGCCTGCGTTGACTTGCAATCGGCGCCGCATCTGCTAGGGGCGCGCCCTTCCCGTGCATGGTCATCCCTGGAGGCGTGGCGGGAAAAACAAACCGTATTCTTGAAAGGCATGTACCATGAGCGACGCTCTGAACCTGCCGGCCGAGCTGCGCGAACGGGCTGGCAAGGGAGCCTCCCGTGAACTGCGCCGCACTGGCCGGGTCCCCGCCGTCATCTATGGCGGCAAGGAAGAACCGACCCCCATCCACGTGGAGGAGAAGCTGCTCACCCGGCAGCTGATGACCGGCCACTTCATGAACTCGATCATCATGGTCGAAGTCGGCGGCAACACCGTGCGCACCCTGCCCAAGGACGTTGCGCTGCACCCCGTCAGCGGGCGGCCGCTGCATGCCGACTTCCTGCGCCTTGCCAGTGACGCGACCATCCAGGTCGCCATCCCGGTGGTGTTCGCCAACGAGGAGGAAAGCCCCGGCCTGAAGCGCGGCGGCGTGCTCAACGTCGTGCGTCACGAGCTGGAACTGGTGTGCGAGGCGGACAAGATCCCGAGCGAGATCGTGATCGACGTCACCGGCCGCGAAGTGGGCGATTCGATCCACATCAGCAGCGTCACCCTGCCCGAAGGTTCGGTCAGCGCGATCACCGATCGCGACTTCACCATCGCCACCATCGTTGCCCCGTCGGCGCTCAAGCGCTCCGATGCCGAGGCGGCCGGGGACGACGCAGCCGGCGAGTGATCGCCTGACTGCCGAGGCAAACAGAAGGGCCGGTGCTGCTTGGCAGTGCCGGCCCTTTTGCTATGGGGGCCGGATGCAACTCTGGGCAGGTCTAGGTAACCCCGGTCCGCAATATGCGCTGCACCGGCACAATGTCGGCTTCATGGCGCTGGACGTGATCGCGGACATGCACGGCTTCGCGCCGGTGCAGAAGAAGTTCCAGGGCTGGCTGCAGGAAGGGCGCATCGGCGCCGAACGCATTCTGCTGCTGAAGCCGGCCACCTTCATGAACGAAAGCGGCCGGTCGGTGGCGGAAGCGATGCGCTTCTACAAGCTGGAGCCGTCCGCCCTCACCGTGTTCCACGACGAGCTCGACCTGACCCCGATGAAGGTCAAGGTGAAGATCGGCGGCGGCACTGCCGGGCATAATGGCCTGCGCTCGATCGACAACCACTTCGGTCCCGATTTCCGGCGCATACGCCTGGGCATCGGCCACCCCGGCCACAAGGAGCGGGTGACCGGCCATGTGCTGGGCAATTACGCCAAGGCGGAGCTGGACGATCTTGCCGACATGCTGGGCGCCGTTTCGGCCGAGGCGGCATGGCTGGCGAAGGGGGAGGACGTGCGGTTCATGAATGACGTCGCCCTGCGCCAGCAATGACGATCCGCACCGCCACCCCGGCGGATGCTGAGGCAGCGATCGCCCTGTGGCACGCTTGCGCCCTCACCCGCCCCTGGAACGATCCTGCCGCGGACTTTACCCGCGCCCTCGCCGGGCCGAGTTCGACCGTGCTGGTGCTGGAGCATGCGGGCATGGTCATCGGCAGCGTCATGGCCGGCGATGACGGGCATCGCGGCTGGCTCTATTATCTCGCCGTCGATCCGGCCCACCAGCGGCAGGGGCATGCCCGTGCGCTGGTCGATGCCGCGTGCCGCTTCCTGCGCGCGCAGGGCTGCCCGAAGGTCGAGCTGATGGTCCGGCAGGGCAATGCCGCCGCCGGGCTGTACCCGCGGCTCGGCTGGCAGCGGCAGGAGGTCGAGGTCTGGGCGCTGACGCTCGATCCCTAGCATTTTGGCGCGGCGGAGCCTATCGGACCCGCTTTCCAGCATCTGACGGAGTTTCTCGATGGGTTTCCGCTGTGGGATCGTCGGCCTGCCCAATGTCGGCAAGTCGACTCTGTTCAACGCACTGACGGAGACGCAGGCCGCACAGGCGGCCAATTATCCGTTCTGCACCATCGAGCCCAATGTCGGGCAGGTGGCCGTGCCGGACGAACGGCTGGAGAAGATCGCCGCCATCGCCAGATCGGCCAAGATCGTGGCCACCCAGCTCGCCTTTGTGGACATCGCCGGCCTGGTGAAAGGCGCCAGCAAGGGCGAAGGTCTGGGCAACCAGTTCCTGGGCAACATCCGCGAGGTGGATGCCATCGTTCACGTCCTGCGCTGTTTCGAGGATGACGACATCCAGCATGTCGCCAACAAGGTCGATCCCATCGCGGATGCCGAAGTGGTGGAGACCGAGTTGATGCTGTCCGACCTTGAAAGCCTGGAGAAGCGGGTCCCCGCCGCCGCCAAGCGCGGGGCGACGGGCGACAAGGAAGCCAAGGCCACCGCCAGCGTGCTGGGCCAGGCGCTGGAGCTGCTGCGTGAAGGCAAGCCCGCCCGTCTGACCGAGCCGAAGGACGAGGAGGAGGCTGCCCTGTTGGAGCAGGCGCAGCTGCTGACGGCCAAGCCCGTGCTCTATGTCTGCAATGTGGGCGAGGAGGATGCCGCCACCGGCAACGCCTTTTCCGAGGCCGTGTTCGCCAAGGCGGCGACAGAGGGGGCAAAGGCGGTGGTCGTCTCCGCCGCGATCGAGGCGGAGCTGGTCGCCATGGATCCTGCCGAGCGCGGCGAATATCTGGCGGAACTGGGGCTGAAGGAAACCGGCCTCGCCCGCGTGATCCGCGCCGGCTACGAACTGCTGGGGCTGCGCACCTTCTTCACCGCCGGCCCGAAGGAGGCGCGCGCCTGGACCTTCCCGGGCGGCGCCAAGGCGCCACAGGCCGCGGGCGAGATCCACTCCGACTTCGAAAAGGGCTTCATTCGGGCCGAGACCATCGCCTTCGACGATTACGTCTCATTGGGCGGAGAGGCAGGCGCGCGCGACGCGGGCAAGCTGCGGCAGGAAGGCAAGGAATATGTCGTCCAGGATGGCGACGTGCTGCTGTTCAAATTCAACGTATGACCGGGTAGCGTCTCCCCCTTCTCGGGAGCCGAACCAATGAAAACGGCGCGGGAAGGTTGCCCCTTCCCGCGCCGTTTCTCATACCGGCAATGCCTTACGCCGCGGAGCTGTCGGCATAGACCGTCCACATGCGGGCCACCGGTGCGCGAGCGCCGGAGACCTGCGCCAGAGTGGTCTTGGCAGCGTCGGCCTTGCCCTGCAGCGCCTGCGCGATGCCCAGCCGGGTACGGTTGCGGTCGGCGTCCACGCCACCCTTCTCCAGCGCGAGCTGGTACATGGTTTCCGCCTGGGCATAGTCGGCCAGCGACATGTAGACGTCGCCCGCACCCTGCGCCGCGGTGCCGTTGGCCGAACTCTGCGCTTCGCTCGCCAGGCCAGGGGCTTCCTGCCGGTCGATCGGTGCGCGCTGGTCGGCCAAGCGCTTCACCTCGGCATAGTACTCGTCGGACGGGCTGAAGATGCCCTGCTGCGTGCCCTTGTCGAGCACCCGCTGCACCTCGTTGGCCATCACGCGCACGTCGGCCGCCTCGATATAGGTGACGAACTCGCGCCGGTCGGTCATCGCGTCGGTGACCATCATCAGGCGCAGCAAATCAAGCTGCGCCTGCGGGTCGAGGTCGTTCATCGCGTTCACGACCTGCAGGCTGGACGTCCAATTGTCCTTGGTCGGCTCGGCGGCCACCAGCATGGCGGACAGCTCGGTGGCCTGCGGGGCCAGGTCCGCTTCATAGGCCGCCTGCAATGCGCGGCGGATCATCTGCTGGTCAGCCGGCTGCCCGGCGGCCTGCTTCTGCTGCACCAGGCCCGAGATGAAGTCGATGCCCTGCTGGGGCTGGTTGTCCCGGAAATAGGTTTCGGCGAGCAGCCCTTCGGCATTGTCCTGCGTATAGCCGGCAGCGACAGCCGCCTGCAGTGCGGTGCGGGAAGCAGCCCAATCCTGCGCGTTGTAGGCCAAATTGCCCAGGAAGAACTGGTACTGGCCGACGTTCTCGGCCGGAACCTTGCCGCTTTGCAGCATCATGTCCAGCCCGCGGCGCTGCAACGCCGGGTCCTGCAACTTGTTGCCAGCCACCAGCAGCAGGTTGCCCGCCAGGTTCCGCTCGTCAGCGTTCTGCGCCGCGGAGACCACACCGTCCAGCTGCCCGCGAACGGAGGAGAGATCGCCGCCTTCGGCGTTCACGACTTCGGACAAGGGCTGATAAACTGCCACGAAGGCGGGAGAATATTGCGCTTCCGCCGCCTGGTCCCTGTTCCGCCGCTGCGCATGCGCATCCGTGCCGAAGGCTGCGGTGCCCGCAACCGCGCCGGTCGCCAGCACCAGCGCCATGGCAGCAGTGGAGCCGGCGCCACGCATGGTCTTGCGAGGCGTAGTGAAAGACATCCCAAACATCGTCATTCTCTCCTTGGAGCGGTCCGCAGGCATCCGCGATGCGGTGAAAGCTGTTGCGTCGGGTGTTTCTGTCCCCGACTTGTCCGCAAGGCAACGCTTTATGCGGCGATGCGCTCCCTACCCTTGCCCGCCTGAATGCCCATTTAATGGATGTCGCGCCCGATCCTGGCGGGCAGGTGTGGAAAAGGCGGGTACCATCCGGCCCGCAGGCCCCGGTTTGCTGGCCTTGCCGGCAGCGATCGCCTAGGGTCCGCAGCCACAACCCAACCGACAGCAAGAGAACAGGCCGCACGCATTGGCTGACACGACCGATACCCTGACCCCACCCGCGTCCGGAATGCCCGGCGGCGAATGGGAACGCATCGACATCGTCGACGAGATGAAGACCAGCTATCTCGATTACGCCATGAGCGTGATCGTGGCGCGCGCGCTGCCCGACGTGCGCGACGGGTTGAAGCCGGTCCATCGCCGCATCCTCTACGCAGCGCAAGTCGGCGGCTACACCTCCGCCAAGCCCTATCGCAAATCGGCCAAGATCGTCGGTGAGGTGATGGGCTCGTACCACCCCCATGGCGACAGCGCGATCTACGATGCGCTGGCCCGCATGACGCAGCCATGGTCGATGCGACTGCCCCTGATCGACGGCCAGGGCAATTTCGGGTCGATGGATCCCGATCCGCCGGCAGCGATGCGCTATACC
>Ga0210040_10008837_pt1 | contig 11840 bp, 11 predicted proteins | sample CryGeyCG12114_NA_FD_185462 | JGI IMG/M metagenome (GOLD analysis project Ga0210040, IMG submission 185462) | Groundwater microbial communities from aquifer - Crystal Geyser CG19_WC_8/21/14_NA (SPAdes) (version 2) | ecosystem: Environmental > Aquatic > Deep subsurface > Groundwater | place: USA... | reverse complement strand
ATTGAAATAATTTTCTCAGGTGAAAACTTGAGTAGTTCAAGAACACATCCATTAGTTGCACCTTGCAAATGCACAGGATCTGTTGCCCTAATCCACGTGAGCTGTTTGGAACATTGGCTCACAGCATCTAACACAGACCAGTGTGAAATTTGCAAGTTCCAATTCCAAACGGTCCGAGAGCCCCGTTCTTGTGTGGAGGTAAATCATCATAACAACAAAGCACTATAATACTAATAGCAAATCACCTTGTTAGCTTATGGAACGATTGCCAGCACATAATAGTGGTCTGGACAAAGGGAAATACGTTTAACCTTGCCCCTAATGACTGTAATTATTGGATACAAAAGTATTTCTAAAGCCAACGCGTGGCGTGTAACTTATTGTATTGCACAGTATTTCCGAGAACCTGAAAACCTATTCAATGTGCGAAACCTCATAGCGGACATCATTTGTTTCTTTCTTCTTACACCACTACTTCTTGTCTCAACCTATTTGTGCGGCCTTGGCGCGAGCCAGTATTTTCTCAAGGAACGTTGGGAAGCCATTGGCCTTGTCGCTTTGAGTTTCGTATTACTTGCTGTGTACTTTACATGGTGTCATGTCACAACTCGGTAAGTTTACACTTTCCCGTTATTTGCGTTCAATATTTGCAAGTACTGCTTTAAAACTTGTGCCTGCTTTCACTCCTTAGTACTTAAAACTTGACACGCTTTAAATAACTAGCAATTAAAAAACTGGTAACATGCAATCAAGATTTGCCTTGAATTTTTAATTTGAAGAATTTTAACGTAATTTTACTACTGACCGACTCTTTTTTACTCATTAGTTAGCTAGTTCGTTCGTATCCATTACACTTGGGTTGTAAACCGATTACCAAATTTAAATACGCCAACATGACTTGCAATTCCAGTGAACTAGATCATTCCAATTTTCTTTGTCATTGGTCTACATGACTGTTCTCCCTCCTGATTTTTGCAGCTACCATATAAGTTCTTGGAGGTCATGGCAGAGGACACATCAGAGTGTGCGACTACTCCAACTAAATTCTAACGATGCAGGCGGCACCACATCATTTGCAGCCCGCCTGAATTCCAGTATTTGTAGCAGCCGGACGAACGATAGCATTTCTAATGGAACAGGAGGAAATGGAAGTATGAGACCATTATTGCGAAATGGCAATGATAGCAATCTGGCACTAGATGAGGACACACCTCGTCAATTGCTAAACCCAGTAGAAGGTCGGCTTGATGTGACCGAAGGGTCGCCAACTTTTGCTCAAGATTCTGCCACCGTCTCGATTGATGAGGAATGCACTAAGAATCCTTGTAGTAGTAGAGAGTCTGACACTGGGAATAATAATAAAACTACGCATGTAGACACTGTGATAACCTTAGTTCCTTCCACGGTGACATTGGGTAGTAGTGGGGGAACTGAATGCTATACAGATAGTAATAATACTAGCAGTTGTGGACATTGTCATTGCCATGTGAATGACGGGTTCATTGGTGACGACAATTGCGGTAAAAAGTGATAGCTATGCACTTATTTTTATTGGCCGGGGCTATTAAGTCGTGTAGTAGTAGTGTGGCCGATGGATTACGATTATTCTGCGAAAGGGCATTGAGATTAGAAAGACTTTGATGAGTCTTTTTTCATGAATGAGTGTGAGTAGTGGTGTACAAGGAAAGTGAGGAAAGGAATCTAGTTGGGTGGTTTAGTTAGTCAGTTGATAAAGGTATAAATAATTGTGATCATTATGTTTTTCTCTTTCTTGGTTTATGAGTTTTCTTGCACAATAGGTGATTGTAATAACGTAATTCGTATGCATTCCTTGTGAAGTTTGTAACGTGTACGTGTGCTACTGGGGGAAGACAGCTTTCTTTGTCATAAAGTAAACAAGAGTATAATGGGCAGCTTATTGCTTTACTACGCGTCATGCATACACAGTGGCTAAAAATGCGACAATAGCGAGCCCAGCAAAACACACATGCAATTTGGGCATTACGAAACGAGTTTTCCATGAGCACCAGGGTAAATGAAAGTTAAGATTTCCTTCCTTATGTGCGCACAACTTTTTCAAAGTCATATTGATCATTTGTGTTTGAAACGTGAAACCTGCAATTTTCTTTGCCCGGATGTGTTCCATGGTCAAGTTGTATGAAAGACTGTATAGTCAGTTGGTTCTTTAGTCATTCCTTTGTTCATTAATATAGTGTGCAAAAAATGAGCTGAGAAAGTTAAATCAATGTGCTTTTTGTATCAATATTAAATGTGTCGTGCATTAGTTAGTTAGTTAGTTAGTTGGCTAATATGCTGACAGGATTCAGGTACTAACTCATAATTTTGGATAGCGAAATAGCCTTAAAACATGCTACAACTAACTACTAATGAGCTGTGTATGGGACTATTCTCACCATGGAGTTGATTCGGCTTTCGGCTGGTTAGAAAGAAGGAAAGTTATACAAAATCGATGCAATGTTTACTCAATTGTGAATTATAATGGGGAAGAAACTATTACACTCACAATATTATAGGAATTGGGGAATAAGTCTTGCGTCAAATGTGTAGTAGTGGTAGTAGTATTATAATTATATACATAGGCCTTATTGCTCAATGGAGCGTGCGTATACATTGTGTTGATGTTGAATGGAAAAAAACCGGTGAGAGGAAATTGTGAAGTCAAGTAAGTAAAAGTCTTGGTAGTAAAATCCAAAGGATTGTACATATTATTGTCCTTGACAGTAACCGAGTAGAAAAATGCAATTCGATCATTCACGCCACTTTTAGTTAGTTAGTTACTAGCCTATATTATACGATACGAATAAAGATTAGATTTAGTGTTTCGTTACCGAGTACGGCACTCTAGTCATGTAGTATGTATTTAGGTAAGTCAGCAAGCAATGCCCAGTAAACGGTGGAAAGCATTTTTGGCTTCCCGTAGGAAATATAAGCAGCGTTTTGATTTCTTCTCAACAGTTGTTCAGGGAACTTTGTTCTGAGCGTGTGTTTCATGCTCAAGTTTTGTAAAGTGGAAACCCATATGGAGGAATTTAAAGAAAATCTGTCAGTAAATAGCAGCAGCATGAATCTGTTGTGAACTAGTTGAGTGAAAAGTTTTACAGATTTCAGATTACAGGTCAGATCGAGTAAGTATTCAATTAATTATTAATAGCTCAAATATTTTAGATTATTTTCCATGTGGTACGTATTTATCATATTATGAATGTAGAGAAAGTTTATGCACTAGTTTTATTTTATCAGTTTTATGAGAAATTTTACAATTTAGAGAGTAGTTACTGTTCAAGAAGTAATTGATGCGCTATTTGAAATAAAAATATACATTTTATTGGAAGCTGTTTGTTTTTTTGCATACCTCAGCATTATTTTCTTTGGACGGGATTTAACGACAGTATCTTGAGACCAACATGGAGAGTAAAATGATTCAAGATGAAAACTTTCGGGTCATCATTCTTATCAGTCTGGACAGTTTCGAATGTCAGGCATGGATTCGAGACTATCCACAGCTTGAAGGATATCCTTGCATTGTGACAAACAAATCCGGCAGGTTAGTTAGTATTATTCATCCTAATAATTATTGTAGTTAATACAATAATTCCAAATCAAATATCTTGTCTTCAGTCATTATCTGTTTTAAACTTGATCATTCTAAAAAATTTTTTTTTGCAAAAATTGAGAAGGCAAATTCGTGTGTCATAACAAGCAAAAAAATTTCCTGAATTACAGAATCACATCAGTATCATACGAAGCAAAGTCATACGGAATCACAGAAAATATGAAACTTATTGACGCGCGAAGACTCTGCCGAAGCCTTCAAATTTTCGAAACACCCAACGTTCGTGGAAAACCAGACTCAAGCCGAGTCCGGCACGCCTCATGGGAAGTTGTCGACAGTATCAAAGACTTCTGCGAAACGCATAGCCCAGGGGTGACTGTTGAATATGCAGCATTGGATGAACTGTACCTAGATATCACAAAAGAAGTGACCCAAAGAGTCATGTATAAGAATCCCTCCGAAATCCAAAGCTTGCAGTACCCATTTGTTATGGATGGAAATGTGTACCTGGAGGGAAGAAGTCAAACTATTTCACACGAAAGCCTGGAATACCGAGTCAAGAATATGTATCCCAAATCTTACATAAAAAGCCATTCGTTGAGAGATGAAGAGCGTCTTTTCCACGGGTCCATGTTCACAGAAGAACTTCTCGCCCATTTGTTTAGTCATACATGTTTTCGGGCATCAGCTGGCATTGGTACTAATAAACTGATGGCGAAATTGGCCGCAGGTTTGAATAAGCCCAGCAGTATCACCATCCTACCTCACACAGCTCTCTCCCGAGTGGGTTATATGGTGGATTTGAAATCCATTCCTGGACTCAGTGGCTCCAGGGGGGAACAAGTCAAGAAAACTTTTGGCATCGATACCATGGGCGAGTTGAGCGAGTTGTCCAAGGAGACACTGGAAAGTTACCTGCAACCCGAGTTGGCTCACAAAGTCTTTTGTTGGGCTCGTGGATGGTCTGATGCACCCGTTGTTCCTAAGCTAATGATGGAGGAAGTTAGTTGTGGGAAAACCTTCCCAAGTATATAGTTTCAAACAAAGTGAACATCTTTATAATGTTTAAGTAGTCGGTCGGATGTAGTTTTGGTTGGTTGTGGTTGATCGGCTACTAACGCTTTTTTTAACCGTGTATTAATTACTTTTGAACAATTATTTTATAACCAATCTAATCAACTCCGATCTGATAACGTGATTTCGAGTATTTCGACTAATAATCGATCTCACAAAGGGGGGAAAACCTATTTACCGAGCGGAAAAAACCATGTTTTTCAAATCTCATTTAAAAATGATTTTCGTTTCTTTTTCACTTTACTGGAATAACTTTGAACACTACACTGTGTAGCCGTAAAGCAAAAGTACAATACCACATAAATCTCAGCCAATCATAATACTGCATGCTGATTGGCGACAGACGAAAAAGATGCAACTTGATGGTTGCACTTGCGCAGGAGAGCAATTTATCTACTCCTTTCTCTTTTCAGTTTTTACCAGAGTTTTAGTTTTTTAGCATACAAATTTCGTAACTAAAATTTTGATCTAAATTTAACATCACTGAAAAAAAGTAGTGGAAGTTTCGCAAGTTTCGCTGTTGATAATTATACTACTATGCTAATAAGCAATAAGTCTTACACAAGTCAGAAACTGTAGTTACTTATTTACTACCTTTTGATTCTTTCAACTAACAAAGTAATAAAGTTGAGTTGTAGTTAGTGATGTGATAGCTTATAGTAGTAGCACACTTGCTGTGCTAAAGACGGTAAAAGCACCAAGTAGTCAATTTTTTATTGCGTTTCATTAGACTTCAAAGATTTTAATATTGTGTTTGTCTTTAGGCTACGTCGGAGCCGTTGGAATAAGAAATGAAGGAGACTTGCATTACTACGTTCATAACCTGAGTGAAGAAATGATGGAACGTATACGAGAGGAAAAGCATCGACATAACAGAAAAGTAGACTTTTTGAAAATAATATTTCAGTATTGGGATAAAGTCACAAACGCCACACCTACAGTAAGTTGCACCTTCCCCATCACACATGAAGACACTTCGGATTCAATTTCATGGAGAGCTGTAGAGCAAATGATGAATGTGCCCTATGATTTTGCAACCATGCAAATGAAATCATTGACGCTGGCTGGAAAACCTTTCATCCAGACTGAAGAAGATAAATTATATAGAGATTTGCCAGAATGTTGAGAATTTGAGAAATATTTGTGATTCGATTTGTTACCTGCTTGGATATGTGACAGTCCATTTCTTGTATCTTTAAGATGATAAGATCATCTATATTTCGAATCGATGTCATCACACTCTTAGCTTGATGCATATGACCCGTTAAATTTGCAACTAACTAACAACTATAATATTAACTGCTACTCACGTTTAGTAAAATCACATAGTTAGTGTAAACTAATCGCATTGTACTAACTACAGGTAACTTTAATAAATTCACTGAAACCTACAGCAAACAACTACTTTTCTCATGTGCTCAATTAGCTCAATTTTAACCTTTTAATGGAAACCATGTCATCACATTACACTTTCGATAAAATGCTAGCTTTGAAATGATCCATTAATAATCCTGTTGTAAACTAATTTTTTTCGACCGAATTGATGTAGCTCTAAATCAAAATTACGTGATCGGCATCCAGCTTATACATCTACACTTACCTAATATTCCTAATACATCTACACTTGTTTGACTTGTTTATATTCTTGGTGAACGGCGCGCGTGGAAATCACATAAAAACGTATAATATCACTTATTATCATCTTGCATCGAAAATTACTCCCTGAATGGCGAACAAAACAAATCGAACATTTTTTCGTCTTCTATTCTAGTTTAAAATCAATTGAGAGATCTACCCAATCACTAACTAACATGTTTTCATACATGTTTGACCGGCATTCCACCGTTCACACTAGATCAACCTATCAATTTCATTCAAATTGATCTGTCTTTTCGTGTGTATTGTACATACTAGTAACATCCCAGGATTATTAACCATCTAACCAGCTAGCTAAATTCAGTGCATGGCAAGAATTTGTAGAAGTCACTGACAGAACAACACACCTGTATAATTCAAATCTAAAGTGTATCGGGTATAGCTAATATTGTATTTAGCACACACACACACGACTACAGACGTATTAATAAATAAGTAATATCCCTGAAAAGTAAAAAAAGGGGAAACAACAACATTTATTTTATCAGTATGCTTTGTGGGAGATTTCATGACCCATTGTACATCCTCAATAAATGTTAAATCTATTATTAAAAGCATTAGCTTATTATTGCTATTATAGTATTAAAGCAACCATACAAATACACCACATTAAGAAAAAAACTCCCATGCAGTCTATATAGTTGGGTAAATATTTAGCAAGTTCTTTTTTCGTACAGCCGTAGTACAGAAGAATAGTGAAATACGTGCATACAAATTTGAGCTATAAGATAAAACGGAGACATTATGATTCCTGAAACTTGTAAAGTGAGTTTTTGAGATGATTGAGGTCAGTCCGTAATATGCAAGCCGGTCGGTCACTCACTAACTAACTATTTCTACTATATTGCAATCTACATGTTTGCACTGGTACAATACTACTAACAAAAAACAACTACTACTAATGAGCAACAATGGGCACACATGTGGCTAGATACATTATGCGTAGAATGCAGAAATGGAAGTAGTTTTCATGCAAAATCCTTATGAAACGGTAGGATTACAGTCTTACTGAACATACTCGTTGCATTCTAACTAAACTGGCTGACCACCCCACCAAGTACACAAACGTGTAACAACTATTAACTCCAACTTGAGGTGGAACATTATGATGACACAATGCTACAGCGGCATTGACATTGTTCTTAAGATAGGAACTTCCTTTTCCTATGAAAAGGAATCTTTTCCCTGCCTAGAAATAGCCATTTTCATTAAAAATGGTTACATTTCCTCCGCTCTCATTACAGCTCCCCCACCACGTCTAAATGTACTCATTTATTAAATAAGAATTAGGATAAATGCTTTCCCTAGGTTCAGACCTCCATTTCATAAACTATTGCTTTCAGTTACACACAATAATTAACCAGGTGGCTACCAGCCAACAATGGTGTCTAGAGCCCTGCCCGTCATTGTAAATATTCAATCGCACGTACAAAGTTAATACGCAAGTGAGGATAAAACAAGTTAATAATATCGTGTGAGGGTTGTTTGAGATAGCTTCCTAAAAATTTTGTTAGCTGGTTCCCCAGTTTTGGGACAAGTTGTGCATGAAAATCATCTTCACAAAGCACGTACAAAAAACAGCAATGTCTGTAGTGTGATCAATATAAGGTGCGTGTGTGATTCAACTGTAGTAGACCATCCCGTAAGTGTATACCAGGGGCTAGTGACTAACTAGCTAACTAATCTGGTGGCCCCAGCTAAAGATCAACCCAAGATGATGAGCAAGTACAACTTTCTACTGCTGCACAAATTCATGTCAGCCTTCAAGAGTTGGTGAAAAAGATTCACACACTGACCGATTCATAGAATTAACAGTTGGAGTTGCTCCTCGTCGTATTGTGTTTACCACTGAAGAAGTCGTTCTTGCAATGATTTACGGAACGTAACCATTTTCAGACTACCAATGGTCCGGAAAAGCAAGTGGTTTCTACTGCTATCATGAAAACGCTCAAGTTCCGTGCCATTCTACTGGTCCATATTTTGGGCACTGTAGAAGTTTTTGGCCAAAGTTTCCCTCCTGGTCCAATTCCACATCCGTATTATAGTGAGCATAATGGGCCACATATTTATAACAACGATCCTGAAGGTAAAGGTCAACTATCTATAGACTTTATTATTATAAAGTAATCGGCGTATTTCCTTGAATGATTGAGAGCTTAAGTTGCTACCGTATCCGTTATCTATATTATCCGGGATCTATTAGCGTGAATCCCCAAAAATGATTTGATTGGTTCAAATTTGATATTTATTCTTTTTTTAAATTACAGTATCATTTTCAGCCGAGCGACGTAGTTACCTGAACAATCCTCCATATAATGAAGACAATTATAATATTGAGAGTTACAAGTCACCAAGTTACTCAGAAAAATCTAAGGAATATAGTCCTCCGTACAATGAAGACTACTACCATTACAAACCCAGTGGTTTCAGTGATTCCCCACCCTTTAAAAGTAGTAGTCAATTCCCCAGGTACAGTGACACACCTAGCTATGGGAATGAAAATCCCGCTGCTCTCAGTAACCCCAGTTATGGGCCAGAAGTAAGCTATAATAGTGAACCACAGAATGCGTACAATAATGGAGTTCGTCCTGACGATGACAATGAGCCACCATTTTCATACAGCAATAATAACTATGTGAGCAAAGAAGATCAAAAAAGTGGCTATGACAGACCACCAAATGAATTTCAGCAAGATTGTGATTCAACTTCTGGTCAATGTCGAGCATATCAACAAAGCAGTCAACTTTTGGTTGCCACTACTGTGAAACCAGGCCCATGGGACTCCCCTAGTAGTGGGTCAAGTGATAATAATTACAATAGTAATTATAAAGACAATTATAAATACCTCCCCGGGCTTGGTCCCGGTTTTCACCATCCCTTTGACTTGGAAATAAAGAATTCTACTCGTTTGGATTTCAATCATGGAGCCAACTTTGAAGCCACTGTGGATCTATCTATTGCCCGCATTTTGTCCTTTATTTGGAAAGCTGTGTTGACTTACATGTTCGTCAAAGGAGTAGAGATCGTTGCTCATGGAGCAATCAAATTAATCAGGCGAAAAATAGGAATTGGAGACGATGATATCATTGAGTTCAATGCCGCATTTGGGAACAAAAATCCTAACAAGTACTACCCGTCTTTGTATGAAAATGATCATCTCCTAGACGACAGTCACCATGGAAACAAAGACGGTGGTTACCATCAACCCCAAAACGTTTATTACCACCCATCTTCTAAGTTGTATCATCATCCTACATACCAATACAAACCCGGAGGTGTGAAATATCCACTCATTGGTTATGACCAATACCACGCTGTTAAGTATGCCAAGAAGTATGCCAAAAAGTACGCCAAGAAGGCTCACAAGTATGGACTCAAATACAACCCTCATCACCATAGTAACCATGGTTGGGCCGGCATGAACTCTCATAATGCTCCCTATTATGCCTACTATAGGAAACTATTGAAGGCAGAAAAGGCGAAAAGAAAAGCGGCCAAAAAAGCTGCCAAAAAGGATGATCGGAACAAGAAAAGCAAAAATGATAACAAAGATTCGACAAAAAACAAAGATGAAGAACGTAGTATGGTGAGCAATTTAGCAATCGTGGTGAATTCTGAAGACGATAAAAAGCAAATTGAATTAAAAATAAATGGTGTGCCTGCAAAGTCAGAGGCTGATAAAAAGTTGACCATAGCACAAAGTGGGATAAATAATAGCAGTAGTAGTAATAATAGTAGCTTGGCAACCAATGTATTGCTCAATAGAATGGGTCAAGTTGATAGCAGTAGTAGTAGTGCAGAAGAACTAATAGAAACCAGTACCGACAGTAATATTGTTATTACTGAACGGGGGGAAGAAACTACTCTTAGTCCTTTGCATTTGGAGTTCATTGAGGAACCAGTGGAATAAAGTGACAATTAAGATTGGTTTCTAATTTCTAAAAGCTATTTCTAATTGTAACCAAACAGTAGGCAAACAAATGCGCTTTGTTTCAAAGCTGGATATTTGGATAGAAAATATGTGGGAAAGGCAAATCACAATTTGTTACTTTTAATTGGTTAGTAAGCAATGGTAATTATTCGTTGATATTATTCTTATAAGTAGTAAGAAGTTAACTCTCCAGTATTGCATTTGTGTTTGTGTACAAATGTTTTTGTATAATATAATATCTTCTTTTCTTATGACGATGATAAGTGGAGTATTGTAATTTATTGTTGCAAGGAATCTTTACATTTATATAATCGGGTATTGTTGTATATTTGTAGATTGGTCAGTCACCACTAGGTGCTTTTGTAAAAATAAACTGTTTAATTTTTACAATGCAAGATTTCACACTTTATTTACACACAATCATAATGTTTTGCTCACAGCGGTACGGGATAAATTAGTTAATTTGGGTGAATTTTTGCATCTCCATTTCATTGACTGAGTTATCCATCTGAAAAAGAATCCAACTTCATTTGTTTGTCGCAGGCAGACAAGAATGCAGAGCTAACTGCCATCTAGTGTACAAAAGTTAAAAGTTATCTTAATTAGCTTATAGCTGGCGCTAACAACAAGTTTTTAAGGTTTACAGTCAACACAAAACATACTGACTGACTGACTGCGTGCTTCAATATTTAACTAGCAAATATGCCGGGCTTCGCCCGGCAATTTGCTAACGTACGGTGCACGCAGGATTGGGTAATGTCCGTGAAAAAATTTAAAATACTACTACAAAATAGTTTCACTATAAATTACATACAAAATCAGGATTTTTTTTACATTTTGAGAAAAAATGATACGTTTAAACAAAGCTTTTGTAAGCAAACGATGCCCGCAAGATCATATTAATTTTGCCGTGCAAAACTTTGCAGCAATAGACGGAAAAGCTTCATGAAATACAGCCAGTAGACCACAAAAAAATTTAAATTTAGAAAAAAGACTTAAAACTATTGAAAGCATTTATATCTTTTCCTGCGAGCTTAACAATTATTGTTTAAAGGAAAATCAGAATAAGTCATTTGTGTTAAAACACTTAATATACAGGAATAGAAGTGGAAAGCCGTAGCCAGTTCTTTCTTTGGTTCATAGCTACCAAGGCATTTTAACAGCCTTCCTTCATGCCTCCTTCTGTCTTCAGAGAAGTGTGAAATGTGCTTTATTCCTTTATTGTCTGTCAAAATTCCATGTTTATTCCCTATGGGTTGCTTTCCTGTCAAAATACTATGGTAAATTCCTATGGATTGTTTCCCAGTCAAAATCCCATGTTAAATTCCTATGGATTGCCTCCCTTTCAAAATCCCGTGTTAAATTCCTATGGATTTCACATTAAATCCCTCTAGGTTGCTTCCCTGTCAAAATCTCACGTTAAATCCCTATAGGTTGCTTCCCTTTCAAAATCTCATCTGAAATTCCGTTCGGTTGCTTCCCCGTCAAAATCCCATGTTAACTTCCCATCGGTTGCTTCCCTGTCAAATTTTCATGCAATATCCCTCTAGAGGTTTCTTCTGGTAAAATCGTACATTAAATTCCAATGTGTTTCTTCTTTGTCGA
>Ga0210040_10008836_pt1 | contig 11840 bp, 8 predicted proteins | sample CryGeyCG12114_NA_FD_185462 | JGI IMG/M metagenome (GOLD analysis project Ga0210040, IMG submission 185462) | Groundwater microbial communities from aquifer - Crystal Geyser CG19_WC_8/21/14_NA (SPAdes) (version 2) | ecosystem: Environmental > Aquatic > Deep subsurface > Groundwater | place: USA... | reverse complement strand
TGCGGATCCTGGAGGGCCGGCGGCGCACCGTCGAGCGGCAGCGCGACCGGCTCATGGACTCACTGCGCCGCACCCAGGAGCGGCTGGACCGCTACACCCTGGAGCTGCAGCGCCACGGCCTGGACTCGGTCGACCGCGAGGTCCGCTGGCTGACCGAGCTCATCGACAGCGAGCGCGGCGACCCGGGCGCCGAACCGCCACCCCACACCACGCCACCGCCACCGCCACCGCCACCGTCGGCGACGCCGGGCGGCGCGGGCGCCCCCTGAACAGCACCACCCGCACCACCTGATCCGCACCACCTGATCCGCACAACATCGTCCGGACCCACTCGGGTCCGCCGGAGGGAGACAGTCCATGGCATCGGTCAAGGTCGCCATCGTCGGCGTCGGCAACTGCGCCGCTTCGCTCGTCCAGGGGGTGGAGTACTACCGGGACGCGGACGAGAGCGCGTCGGTCCCCGGCCTCATGCACGTCCGGTTCGGCGACTACCACGTCTCCGACATCCAGTTCGTCGCCGCCTTCGACGTCGACGCGAAGAAGGTCGGCCGCGACCTCTCCGAGGCGATCGTCGCGAGCGAGAACAACACGATCAAGATCACCGACGTGCCGCCGCTGGGCATCACGGTGCAGCGCGGCACCACCCTCGACGGCCTGGGGAAGTACTACCGGGAGACGATCGAGGAGTCCGACGATTCCCCGGTGGACGTCGTCTCGGCCCTGCGGGCCTCCGGTGCCGACGTGCTGGTCTGCTACCTGCCGGTCGGCTCGCAGCAGGCGGCGGAGTTCTACGCCCAGTGCGCGATCGACGCGAACGTGGCGTTCGTCAACGCACTGCCGGTCTTCATCGCCGGCACCCCGGCGTGGGCGGAGAAGTTCACCGCCGCCGGTGTGCCGATCATCGGTGACGACATCAAGAGCCAGGTCGGCGCCACCATCACCCACCGGGTGCTCGCCAAGCTCTTCGAGGACCGTGGCGTGCAGCTGGACCGCACCATGCAGCTCAACGTCGGCGGCAACATGGACTTCAAGAACATGCTCGAGCGCGAGCGCCTGGAGTCCAAGAAGATCTCCAAGACCCAGGCGGTCACCAGCCAGGTCGACCGGGACATGGGCAAGGACAACGTGCACATCGGCCCGTCGGACCACGTGCCGTGGCTGTCGGACCGCAAGTGGGCCTACGTCCGCCTGGAGGGTCGCGCGTTCGGCGACGTCCCGCTGAGCCTCGAGTACAAGCTCGAGGTCTGGGACTCCCCGAACTCGGCCGGCATCATCATCGACGCCGTCCGGGCCGCGAAGATCGCGAAGGACCGCGGCATCGGTGGCCCCATCCTCTCGGCCAGCTCGTACTTCATGAAGAGCCCGCCGGTGCAGCACGACGACAGCGAGGCCCGCGACCTGGTCGAGGCCTTCATCCGGGGCGACGTCGAGCGTTGAACGAGGGCCACCGTTCAGGTGGCCGACGCGAACGGCCCGCATCCCTGACCGGGGTGCGGGCCGTTCGCGTCGGCGGGGGCCTCTCAGCTGCGCCTCTTACCCTGGGCGCATGCGCTCCCGCCCTGGCACCCGACCGCTCCCGGCCCGGTTGCGCGCCCCGCTGCGGGTCGTCGCCGTGGCCGGGGTGCTCAGCCTGCTCGCCGTCCTCACCGGGTGCAGCGACGACGGGGCCGACCAGCGCCAGCCGGGGGCTGAGGTGACCTCCCAGGAAGCCGAGGTCCTCAGCCAGGTCCTCTACGCCGACCGGGAGCAGGGCGGCGCGGACTTCGAGGTGAGCGCCCCCTACGCGGAGGGCGCCGTGCTGACCATGACCGGCGAGATCGACTTCAGCCGGGGCATCGGCCGCGCGCAGGCCGTCACCAGCTACGGCGGCGACCAGCCCGACGAGACGCGCACGCTCTTCTTCACCGAGGCCGACCTGTGGCAGGGCGATGTCCCGGGGCTGGCCGAGACGCTCACCGGGGCCGGCCTGCCGGCCGCCACCTACGTCCGCCGGCCCATCACCACGACCAACGCCGCGGGCACGTCGTCGCTGCTGGACGTGCTGGTGCAGATGGTCCCGCGGCTGGGGGCCCGCACCGCCGACGACCCGCGCTCCTTCGCCGACTACACGTGGAGGGGCAGCCAGTCGATCAACGGCGAGCTGGCCTCCACCTTCCAGAGCGGGACGGGCGCGCGGATCGCGGTGTCGGCGGAGGAGAAGCTGCTGGTCCAGTACGTCACCCAGCTGCAGGACTTCGACGTGACCATCACCCTCGCCGACCACGGCGAACGGGAGATCACGCTGCCGGCCGACGACGACACCGTCGATCTCACCGCGCACCCGGAGGTCGCGGCCGCACTGGGCCTCTGAGGAGGAAGGACCCCGTCCCCCTCACCCTGCCGGAGACAGCACAGGAGGGGGCGGCCTCTTCCCCAGGTCGCCCCCTCCTGTGGGGTCCTTCCTACCAGTCGACGACCGCGCGTGGGAGTCGACACGCGCACACCGGTCGATCGGCGCGGCGCGTCGGCCTCAGTTGGCCGAGGGGTCGGCCGGCGCGGTCGACAGCACGCCCAGCCGGCCGGACTGACGGCGCAGCACCGACCGCCACAGGTCCGGTCCCGCGGCACCGGTCAGGACGTCGGCCGGCAGGCCGGCCACGCACGCCCACGCGCCCTCGGCCAGCTCGCTGGCCAGCTGCCCGGAGGACCAGCCTGCGTACCCGGCGAAGACGCGCAGTCCGCCGATCTCGCCGTCCAGCTCCTCGGGGTCGCTGTCCAGGTCGACCAGGTGCACCGCGCCGGCCACCTCGCGCAGGCCACTGCCGTCCGGGAGCGGGGTGCTGCCGCGGCGGGTGGCCAGGCACAGCGCGGTGTCGGTCTCGCAGGGGCCGCCGACGTGGAACACGCCGGGCTCGACGGCCAGCTCCGACCAGCCGGGCAGCACGTCACCGATGCGCACCTCGCTCGGCCGGCCCAGCACCACACCGATGGTGCCGGTGGCGGACTGGTCGAGCACGTAGACCACGGACCCGGCGAAGGTCGGATCGGTCAGCGCCGGCATCGCCACCAGCAGGGAACCCGGCCGGACGTCGTCCAGGCACCCCACCGACAAGGCGGGTGCGGCGTTCCGCCGGCGTCGTCCGGCGGCCTGTCCGGCAGCGGGACGACGCTCGGGCTCGGGTGACGAGGGCACCGGGTTCATCCCCTCCAGTGTGCATCAGGTGTGCGCCGCAGGGGCGGCTCGACAGCTCCGGTTCCCGGCCGGCCACCGGGAACACGGCTGCTCAGCCCTGGCCGTCCTCAGGTCGGCTGGCGGCTCCCCCGGCGCGACGTAGTGTGGCGCGAGTGCAGCACGCGCCCACGACCGTGCGCCACCTGCTGCTGCGGGGCGACTTCCGCCGGCTGCTGATGACCCGGTTGTCCTCGCAGTTCGGCGACGGCATGTTCCAGGCCGCTCTCGCCGGCACGGTGCTGTTCAACCCCCAGCAGGCCGCCGACCCGATCGACGTCGCCGCCGGGTTCGCCGTCCTGCTGCTGCCGTACTCGCTGGTCGGCCCGTTCGCCGGGGTGTGGCTGGACCGCTGGAGCCGCCGGCAGGTGCTGCTGGTCGCCAACGTGGTGCGGGCCGTGCTGGTCGTCGGCGTGGCCGGGCTGATCCTCGCCGAGGTGCAGGGGCCCGGCTTCTACGTCGCCGGGCTGCTGGTCTTCTCGGTCAACCGGTTCGTGCTGTCGGCGTTGTCGGCCGGGTTGCCACACACGACCGACGCACCGTCGCTGGTCTCGGCCAACGCACTGTCCACCACGGCGGGGGCCGTCGCCTCGGTGCTGGGCGGCGGCGTCGCGATCGGGACGACCGAGCTGGTCAGCGGCGGCAGCGCGGCGTACGCCTCGCTGGCCCTGGTCGCCGCCGTCCCCTACCTGACGGCGTCGGCGATCGTCGCCGGCTTCCCCCGGCCCTACCTGGGGCCCGACCACCTGACGCTGGCCGCCACGGTGAGCGCTCGCGACGTCCTGCACGGCATGCTCGCCGGCACACGGCACATGCTGGCCCACCCGCCGGCGACCGCGGTGCTGTCGGCCATGGCGGTGCACCGGCTCTGCTACGGCCTGCTGACGCTGATGACGCTGCTGCTCTACCGCAACACCTTCACCGAGGCCAGCGGTCTGTTCCCCGGTGGCCTGGCCGGGCTGGGCGAGGTGCTGGCCGCCGGCGCGGCCGGCACGCTGCTGGCCGCCGCGGTGACCCCCTGGGCCGTGCGTCGGTGGGGCAAGGCCACCTGGGTGGTGGGGATGCTGGTGCTCGGCGGCGTCGGTCAGCTGGTGCTGGGCGGGCTCTTCGAGCCGCCGGCCGTCATGGCCGCTGTGCTGACCCTCGGCTTCGTCGCCCAGGGCATCAAGATCTGCGTGGACAGCACGCTCCAGGAGTCCGTCGAGGACGACTTCCGCGGCCGGGTGTTCTCCGTCTACGACACCCTGTTCAACGTCACGTTCGTCATCGCCCTGCTCGCCGGGGCCTTCCTGCTGCCGCCCTCGGGGGTGAGCTGGCCGCTGCTGGTCGGCATCGGCGCGGGCTACCTGCTCACGGCGGTCGTGTTCGCCCGCTGGGCCCGGCGGACCGGCGGCATGGAGTCGCAGCGCTCGGAAAGTGATGCGCTCGTACTCCATCACGACCCCAGGGCCAGCCAGAGTTCACGTCCACACGCCTGACCGTCGGCCCGCAGCCGGGGCACCGGGAACCGCATCAGCCGGATCCCCGTGGCCTGCACGGCGTTCTGTCGGCGCAGGTCGGCCTGCCAGTCAGCGGCCGACAGGTGGAAGGCGGTGCCGTCCGCCTCCGCGCCCACACGCTGTCGTCGCCAGTACGCGTCCAGGTGGAAGTCCCCGAGCGGTGTGGCTACCAGCGCGTTCCACTCCGGCTCCGGCAGCCCAGCCGCCTTGATCGCCCGGCGCAGGTCCGCCTCGCCGACCGAACGGAGCCCACGCACGACGTCCGCCATGGTCTGCCGCAACCAGGGTGTCGCCAGCCGCCCCAGGGCGCGCACCTCACCCGCCAACTCCGCCACGTCGGCGAGGTCCCGCTGGAGGACGTCCGAGACGACGTGTTCGACGTCCGCCCGGCGGCGGGCTGTCACGGCGACGTCGACTGCGGCCCGGCCGGCAGGAGTGACCGGCAAGCCGGCAACGACCGCGTCGCCGAGCGGGCGGCGGGTCTGGTGCACCACGACGAAGCCCGTCGACGCCAGGTGCCGGCCGTGCGGCACCGACACCTCCACCAGTCCCGCGTCAGCTGGCGCGCGGAACTGCCCGACCACCCCGGCCACCCGGCGCCCCGCCCTCGGCTCCTCGACCCGCGCCCGGTGCAGGAGGAGGGCACTGGTGTGCGACAGGCGACCCTGCCCGCCTGCCCAGGTGAGGGCCACGAGGTGACGCTCGCGACGGCTCAGCTCGCCGGAGTGCCGGACCACCACACCCGGCACCGGCTCCAACCAGCGCCCGGACCGGAGGGCACGACCGATGCGGTTGCGGTCGATGCCGTGCGCGGCCAGGTCGCGGCGGTGGACGACGGTGGGGGCTGCCTGGGTCACCGGGGCAGCCTCATCGAGGCGGCGCGACTCCCGCTGCCGTCGTCCACAGCCCGCTCATGGAGTGCCAGCGCATCACTTTCCGAGCGCTCGCACTCCACAGCCAAGCTCAGTCGCGGGAGCGCCACCAGGTCAGCAGCTCGGCCTCGGCCTCGTCCGGCTCCAGCGGACCGCGCTCCAGCCGCAGGTCCTTGAGGAAGCGCCACGCGGCGCCGACCTCGGGCCCCGGGCCGATCTCCAGCAGCTCCATGATCCGGTTGCCGTCCAGGTCCGGCCGGATCCGGGAGAGGTCCTCCGCCTCGGAGAGCTCTCGGATCCGCTCCTCCAGCGAGTCGTAGGTGGCCGACAGCGCCGCGGCCCGCTTGCGGTTGCGGGTGGTGCAGTCCGAACGGACCAGCTTGTGCAGCCGGGGCAGCAGCTCGCCCGCGTCGGTCACGTAGCGGCGCACCGCGGAGTCGGTCCACTCCCCACCGCCGTAGCCGTGGAAGCGCAGGTGCAGGAACGTCAGCCGGGAGACCGCCTCGATGACGTCCTTGGGGTACTTGAGCGCCGCCAGTCGCCTGCGCACCAGTTTGGCGCCGACCACCTCGTGGTGGTGGAACGAGACCCGGCCGCGGGCCTCGTGCCGGCGGGTGGCCGGCTTGCCGATGTCGTGCAGCAGCGCGGCCAGCCGGAGCACCAGGTCGGGGGAGCCGGCTCCGTCGACGCCCGCTCGCGCTCCGGCCTTCTCCAACCCGATGGCCCGGTCCAGCACGGTCAGCGAGTGGACGTAGACGTCCTTGTGCTGGTGGTGCTCGTCGATCTCCATCCGCAGCGCGGACAGCTCCGGCAGGACGACGTCGGCCAGCCCGGTGGCCACGAACAGGTCAAGCGCCACCCGCGGGGAGTCGTTGAGCAGGGTGCGGGAGAACTCGTGCTGCACCCGCTCCGGGGTGATCCGGCCGAGCGCGGGCGCCAGCGTCGTCATCGCCTCGACGACCTCGTCGTCCGGCGTCAGGCCCAGCTGGGCGACGAACCGCACGGCCCGCAGCATCCGCAGCGGGTCGTCGGCGAAGGAGTCGACCGCCCGGCCCGGAGTGCGCAGCCGCCGGGCCAGCAGGTCGCCCAGCCCGCCGAAGGGGTCGGTGACCGTGCGGTCCGGGCCCAGGGAGACGGCCATCGCGTTGACGGTGAAGTCCCGCCGCGCCAGGTCGTCCTGCAGGGAGTTCCCCCACGCCACCTCGGGGTTGCGGGACTCCCGGTCGTACCGGTCGGCCCGGAAGGTGGTGATCTCCACCCGTTCGCCCCGTACCTCGGCACCCACGGTGCCGAACGCGATGCCGGTGTTCCACGTGGAACTGGCCCAGCCGCGCAGCAGTTCCAGGGTCTGCTCGGGCCGGGCGTCGGTGGTCAGGTCCAGGTCGCCGGTGGGCAGCGGGTCCGCCGTCCCGGCCGCCAGCAGGGCGTCGCGCACCGAGCCGCCGACGAGGTGCACCTCGTGGCCGGCGGCGGTGAAGCGCTCACCCAGGGCGACCAGCACGGGGGAGAGGTCGACGAGCTCGCGCACCGTCTGCTGCACCGCCGGTGGGACGGGCTCGACGGGGGGGAGGCGCGGAGGCTCTACGGACACGACGATCGAGGGTAGTGCGGTGCCGACACCGGTACGGCTCCGCGCCCGGCGTCCGCTCCCCACTGCGTTGCTCACGGAGCTGACGCCGCACGCGCGCTACCCTCCTGACATGGCTGGGACCGGCGGGCGACAGCGCCCCGGCCGCCGCCTGCGCCGGGTCGACGAGACCTCGGCCGGAGGCCTGGTGGTGGCCGACGACGACGGCACCGGCCCTCGTGCGGCCCTGATCGGGCGCACCGACCGCCGCGGCCGCCTCCTCTGGTCCCTGCCCAAGGGACACATCGAGGAGGGCGAGACGCCGGAGGACACCGCCGTCCGCGAGGTCGCCGAGGAGACCGGGATCATCGGCGAGGTCGTCGCACCGCTCGGGATCATCGACTTCTGGTTCGTCGCCGACGGGCGCCGGGTGCACAAGACCGTCCACCACTTCCTGCTGCGGGCCGTCGGCGGTGCTCTGTCCGACGCCGACGTGGAGGTCACCGAGGTCGCCTGGGTGCCGCTGACCGAACTCGGCGGGCGGCTGGCCTACGCCGACGAGCGCGCGTTGGTGGAGCGCGCGCCGGGCCTGCTGGCCGACAGCGCGTGACACGGCGGGCCGCCGGCCGCGCCGACGGTTCCCCCCGGACCCTCCTCGCCGCCGCTGAGACGTCGCGCCTCGGCGCGCGCCGGGCACAGGGCGGCGCCCGGCTGGCGGTGCTGACCGCAGCGCTCACCGTGTGCACCGGGCTGCTGGTGTCCCCGGCCGCCCAGGCGGCCCCCGCCGGGCAGGACGGCGTGGACGACACCGCCACCGACAGCTCGAGCGCGTTCCCGCTGCGGATCTCGGTCAGCCGGCTCGAGCCCCGCACCGTGACGCCGGGCGCGGTCGTCGAGCTCAGCGGCACGGTGATCAACGACAGCACCGACACCTGGACCGGTCTGTCGCTCCGGCTGCAGCGCGGCGACGTCCTCACCACCCGCGCCGACCTGGCCGACGACGTCGAGGCCCCCGGTGACGCGAACGACGTGATCGCCCCGTTCCTCGAGGTGCAGGAGAACGGCGGCGTCCTGGAGCCCGGTGACTCGGCGGAGTTCAGCTACACGACCACAGCCGAGGTGCTCGAGCTCGGCGCGGACGGCGTGTACCCGGTACTGGTCAACGTCAACGGGTCCCGCGCCGGCGGCAGCGCCGAGCGGGTCGGTGAGCTGAGGACGCACCTGGTGGTGCAGGTCTCCGCGCCCACCACCCGGACGTCGGTGGCCTGGCTGTGGCCGGTCACCGACCGCCCGCACCGCGACGCCACCGGCGCCTTCACCGACGACGAGCTGGCCAGTGAGGTGGCCGACGGCGGTCGGCTGGACCGAGGCCTCGAGGTGCTCGAGCAGATCCCGCGGGCGGCGAGCACCCAGCCGGGGGAGACCCGCCCGGCCGTGCCGGTGACCCTGGCCGTCGACCCGGCGCTGCTGGAGGAGCTGGCCGTGATGGCCGCCGGCCCCTACCCGGTCGGCGACGAGCAGGGCACCGGGACGGCGGACGCGGCCGACCTGCTGGACCGGCTGCGCAGGCTGGCCGCCGAGCACGACGTGGTGGCCCTGCCCTATGCCGACGTGGACGCCGACGCGCTGGTCACCGCCGGCCTGGGCACCACGCTCACCCGGACCCTGCCCGGCACCCCGCAGGGGACCGCCCGACAGCCGGTGGACGACGACGGCACCGCCGCGGCGATCCCCACTCCCGGAGGCGACCTGCCGGTCGCCGGCGGGGCCACCGACGACGGCGACGAGGAGGCCGCGGACACCGGAGCCGGCGCCGAGGTCGTCCAGGAGGTGCTGGACGTGGAGCCGCGCACCGACCTGGCCTGGCCGGCCGGCGGCACCGTGCGGACGGACACGCTGGACGTGCTGCAGCAGGGCGGGGTGGGCACCGTGGTGCTCGCCGAGGCCGCGCTGAGCGAGGGCAGCCGTGCGGTGGGCGCCGACGGCGATCCGGCCGCGGCCCGGGGCACCCTGGCCACGTCCGGCGGCGACGTCACCACGCTGGTGACCGACGGCCGGCTGGGCGACGCGGTGGCCGCCGCCACGCCCGGGTCCGGCGTCGGCCGGCTGGCCGAGCAGCGCTTCCTGGCCGAGCTGGACACGCTGACCGTGCAGCTGGCCAGCCGCACGCCGGGCGCCCTGCAGACCGTGCTCGTCGTCCCGCCACGCCGGGTCGACCCGGACCCGGCGAGCGTGTCGGCGATGATCGCCGACACGGTGGACCAGCCGTGGCTGGCGCCGGCGCCCGTGGCCGCGCTGGCCGACGGTCCGGTCGCCGCGAGCGGGGGGCTCGTCGACGACGCCGGCGCGGACGCGCTCCTCCCGGCCGAGGGGATGGCGGAGATCGCCCGGGTCGCCGGCGTGCGGGACGACTTCGCCGCCGCCGTGGAACACCCCGACACCGTCCTGGCCGGCTACGACGCCGCCTTCGCCCGCACCGCGTCGGCCCAGTGGCGCGGCGACCCGGAGGCCTTCTCGGCCGCGGTCGGCCAGCTGCGGGAGACCATCGACCAGCTGCGCGACCAGGTGACCCTGCTCGCCCCGGTCGACGGCACCTACAGCCTGGCCTCCAGCAACGCCCCGCTGGTGCTCACCGTGCAGAACGACCTGCCCTTCGCCGTGCAGGTGCGCCTGGACCTGCAGACGCGCGGAGCCGTGGGCCTGTCCACCGAGGACATCGGGGTGCAGACCCTGGAGCCGGAGTCCCGGACGACGCTGGAGGTGGAGACCCAGGTGCGGCAGTCCGGCGGGTTCGCCGTGACCGCCCTGCTCACCACCCCCGGCCGCATCCCGCTGGGCGAGCCGGTGCAGATGCAGGTGAAGAGCACCGCCTACGGGCCGATCACGCTCGCGCTCACCATCGGGGCGGCGGCCCTGCTGGGGCTGCTGTTCCTGCGGCGCGGCGTCCTGTTCGTGCTCAAGCGCCGGCGCGGTGAGGACGACGAGGAGTCCGCCGTGGACGGCGTCGGCGCCGTGCCCCCGGCCCGGAGCCCGGTGTGACCAGCGGTCACCGGACCGGGTCGGCGGACCAGCACGCCGGCGAGGGCAGCGGCGACCCGGCCAGCCCGGCCCGGCCACGGCCGGCCGCACCGCTGCCCCCGCCGCCCTACCGCGGGATCTCGCCCACGCCCCCCGCCGCGGCCGCACCGCCGCCGGCACCCGCGCCCCCGGTCGCACCGCCGGCGGTGCACCCGGTCTCCCCGCTCCGGCCCCCGGCCCGGCCGCTCCCGCCACCCCCCGGCCGGCCGCTGCCGCCGGTGCCGGCGCCCCCCGCGGACGCCGCGCGGCGCCGCGCCGTGCTGCCCCCGGTCCCGCCGCCGACCCGCGCCCCGCGCCGGTTCGTCCCCGGCCCGGACGACACCCAGCTCATCCCCGTCATCCCCTCGGTGCCCCGGTACCTCGAGGAGGAGACGCCGGAGGAGACCGAGCTGCGCGAGGGCACCCCCGGCGGCAGCCGGGGCATCCTGCGGGCCGCCGGCACGATGGCCGTCGCGACGCTGGTCAGCCGGCTCACCGGCTTTCTGCGGACGGCGGTGCTCACCGCCGTGCTCGGCCTGGCCGCGGTCGGCGACGCCTACACGGTGTCGAACACGCTGCCGAACCTGGTCTACGAGCTGCTGCTCGGTGGCGTGCTCACCTCGATCATCGTGCCCTTGCTGGTCAGGGCCCAGGAGCACGACGCCGACGGCGGCGTGCGGTACGCCCAGCGGCTGCTGACCCTGGCGACCGTCGGGCTCACCGCGCTCACCGTGCTGGCGGTGCTCGCCGCCCCGGCGCTGACCTGGCTGATGGGCATCAGGGCAGACTCGGACCAGGTGGAGCTGGCCAACTGGCTGGCCCGGATCCTGCTGGTCGAGATCGTCTTCTACGGCATCGGCGCGCTGGCCGGTGCCGTGCTCAACGCGCGCGGCGTCTTCGGCTGGCCGGCCTGGGCGCCGGTGCTCAACAACATCGTGGTCATCCTCACCGCCGGGCTGTTTGTGCTGGTCAGCGGCCCGGGGGACCTCACCCCGCTGACGATCACGGCCATGCAGGTCTGGCTGCTCGGCGCCGGCACCACGCTGGGCATCGCCGTCCAGGCCCTGGCGCTGCTGCCCCAGCTGCGCAAGGTCGGGGTGCCGCTGCGCCCGGTGTGGGGCCTGCGCGGCACCGGACTCGGCGAGGCCGGCACGCTGGGGCTCTGGGTGATCGGGTACGTGCTGGTCAGCCAGGTCGGCGTCGTGATCACCACCCAGGTTGCCAAGGCGGCCGCGGACGACGGCGGGCTGGGACCGTTCGCGCTGAGCAACGCCAGCCTGCTGTTCCAGATGCCCTACGGGATCATCGGCGTCGCGCTGCTGACCGCCCTGCTGCCCCGGATGAGCCGGGCCGCGGCGCGGCACGACGTGGACGGCGTGATCGCCGACCTGACCCTGGGCACCCGGCTGTCGGCGATCGGGCTGCTGCCGGTGACCGCCGTCCTCATCGTCGTCGGCCCGGAGCTGGCCACCCTGGCCTTCGGCTGGGGCGAGACCAGCACCGCCCAGGCCCGCGGGGTCGGCGCTGCCCTGGCCGTCGGCGCGGTCGGCCTGCTGCCGATGGCGGTCACGCTGCTGCAGCTGCGCGTCTTCTACGCCATGAAGGACGCCCGCACCCCCACCCTCATCCAGCTCGGG
>Ga0210040_10008835_pt1 | contig 11842 bp, 2 predicted proteins | sample CryGeyCG12114_NA_FD_185462 | JGI IMG/M metagenome (GOLD analysis project Ga0210040, IMG submission 185462) | Groundwater microbial communities from aquifer - Crystal Geyser CG19_WC_8/21/14_NA (SPAdes) (version 2) | ecosystem: Environmental > Aquatic > Deep subsurface > Groundwater | place: USA... | reverse complement strand
AGTTGGTGAACAGAGAAAGACTAGCTGATGAGACTACCGAAAAACGATAAAAACCCCTAATTATTATTACTGGTTTTTTGTAATATTAATATAAATAATTCCTTATAACCCGGCTTCGTCGGTATATCCTCTTGCTGAGGTTTATTAGATTGTATGTTACTGAAGAGAATGGCAATGGTATTACTGTCCGTTTCAATGAAATACGGAGTAACTTTTTTCAATGGTTACCTGGCAGAGTTTGTTTATCATTGAGCAAAAAATAAATAATAAATAATAATAATAAATCTCATCATGGGGACTTACTGTCCGTTTCAATGAAATACGGAGTTCCTAATGTTAAATTGGCTATCTAGGCTTGTTTGATGATCACCGTGAAAAAGGCAAATTTTGTAAAAACTGCCTGGGCAATCAAAATATGTACTAGATTTTAAGTTCCCATGATGAGATTAAGACGAATTTATTATTATTTATTATTTATTTTTTGCTCAATGATAAACAAACTCTGCCAGGTAACCATTGAAAATAGTTACTTCGTATTTCATTGAAACGGACAGTAAAATCTAGAACATATTTTAGTTGCCCAGGCAATTTTTACAAAATTTGCCTTTTTCACCGTGATCATCCAACAAGCCTAGATAGCCAATTTAACATTAGGAACTCCGTATTTCATTGAAACGGACAGTAGAACTTAGAACTATACTGTATAATACATTAGAGGATGAGTGAGGAACAAGAGATTTCCAATCATCATACATATGGTGGAGTCACATTCAGGGTTGTGGGTACCACAGAGACAGATATACATATCTTTTTGTTCGTTATTTATTCACTAGACAAAAGGGGCCTAGGAAACTTTCCCCAATGTTTTTGTCGTTACTGTGCACAATACTGTGCAAGCTTTTTGCTGCTGAAGCTCCAATGACTTTCTCTCAATTTTGTCATGCACAAACACAGGCTACTCACATTTTTTAAAACTAACTATGATCATGAATTACCAGACCACATCACAATGTGGTAATTTGCCTTCCATTCATTGATACTAATAATTCTTCTTTTGTTATGAACCAGGGGGCTCGGCATTCTATTAATTATCTGCTCTCAAGTTGCAAGTTTAGCTTTAGCCTTTGAAAATGCATACAAGTCGATTTGTGTACGACAGATTACACAAACAGACAAATTGCAACACATTAAAACAATTAAACGCACCTAATAGAGTGTTTATTCTCATAAAGTTCGATGCTATGCAATTCTTTCATTCAATCCAAAGTTTTGACCATAAACGATTAAAATCCTAACTAATGCAATTATTTCCTTCCTTTTCCTTTAATATAATTTGCTAAAAATAACCCTCTTTATAAAAGTTCATTAATCAACTTTAACCGAGTTCTAGTGGGTATTGACATTTATCTCTATCCATATATCTTTTGCGTAACTCTACAGAAATGTATTAATCCTCTTATACCTCTCAATCCTTGCTGGCTAACCCATATATAGATCAATAATAAATCTTTGCTTAAAATAAACTTGTAGAGACTGACTAAGGAATGGCCATGCAACAGTCATTGTTAATTTTCCTCCTCTGGATTGCATCAGCTGTTGCGAATGCAAAATTGGAGGAAAGAAATTCACATCTGGAAACTGAGCCAGATCCTTCTCGGTCGTCCCATACTGGCATTCTAAATAAGACAGAGTGGCCAACTCTGTTTTCTCAAGTGGAAACCGATCTTGCAACTACTGCTGAACTGCAGCCGGGGATACTTTTCAGACAAATAGTTTCAAAAAGAACTGCTGGTGACCTCAGCAGAATTCATAAAAGGAGTAGAAGGAATATTTCTCTGGAAAATGATGTTGTTCAGCCATCTCTTTGCCCATTGGGGCATTTTGAATGCACGGTGAATTCCGCATTATGTGTTCCTCAGAATGTAATTTGCAACGGGAAACCTGATTGTCCTGATGGTTCTGATGAAAATAATTGTGGTAAGTTTGCTTGGAAGTTTAAGTTTTCATTACTTTAGCTTATTCCGTCCACTTTGAGGAGGTTTTTAAGATTTTTTTTCTGGCTTGGTATGATTATAGTTAAATCCTTTTTGCATCAAATTGTGTGGTTAATTTAATTAGTTAGTGCAATCTTCGACTAGTTTGCTAGGAAGTATGAGTATGATATTCAATGAAATCATGCAGCGTTTTAACGCTTACGTTGTATTTTGAGTGGAATTGAAAAACACTTGGGAGCCAAAGCTAAAAATAATTTCAAAGCTTTATTATTAATAGGATTTAATTTAGTGACATAAAATATCTGTAGAAAACCAACACGACAAAAATTTCTGGGACTCGTTGTTTCAAAAACGCCCGGGAGCGGAAGTGGATACTTCGAAAGGGACTTGCAAGTGTGAGTATTATTTGAGTATGAATAAGCTTAATATTCTATTCAGTAATTACAATGAACTTTATTATATATTATATGGACATTATTTATAGATAAACTTGAAGGAAAATTATACATTGAAGCAAATTCCAAGACTGGTGAAATTGCAAAAAATATGAAAGCGGATTTTCCCAAGCTTGACAAAAGAGCAGAGAGTCAAGGATGCTATTGTGCTGTGGAAAAAATATTTTGTCACAATGCACTTCTGCAGAATCTTTTGGAAATTCCTAACCAAGTTGAATATTTGTGAGTCTTTGTCATACCTACTTTGCATCACTAGTTGCTTTCAATATAAAATAGTGCTACTATTTACATGACTTTTTAGCCCATCACAGAGCTTATAGAAACAGCACATTTTGCGTTGTCATTTTTGTTTGTTGGGACCAATAATGGCTACTTTGCTTGTAGAGACCGTGAAGTAAAAAGTGAATGGTTTTATAAATGTCACGAAATCAAGACTTCAATACCGATCTGCAAATCTGAAAAAGCTTACTTTTCAACATATTTCATCGTACGAACTGTCAACCCTAAGATTTGAGAAATGCGAAAAAATATATTTTGACAGTAAACATTAGAGTAACATCAAAATTTTATTCAAAAGGTACAAAAACATTATTGCGACACTTTACATCGTCGAGTCTATTCAGCTTGTGCGTCATCCTTGGCGAAAAAGATAAATCTGGGATATGTTTTGTAATTCGTGAGCGATCCTAATTTCACGAAAGATTTTCTTTTGCCAGACAATCGTACTATTTATTATTTGGCTGGGAGCTTGTATTCTTAGTGTATAGCAGAGCACTTTGTATGAATTAAGAGCTGTAATCCGAGAAAAGATTTAGGACCTTGAGATCTTCCAAAAATCCTTACAGCAATTAATCATCCCCCAATGTTTTTTATCCATTTTTTCACCCTTACGTTTATACGGGGGTAAGCTGGTAGTTAGTCAGTTTTTGGTGCTATATGTTAGTTACTGTAGATTGCATCATGATCATTATGATGATGATTGTGTCTGGAAGGCAAGTCTTTTTATCTGCAGTCCACTTTCACTTCCTTTCCTTCAATTTGGTCCGACAGGAGACAATTTATGTTAAGAGTTTATATGTAGGTGTAATGTGCAGAGTATTCCCACTTTGTCCATTCTACTGGCACATTGAATTACCCCGTAGAGAGTATATAAACCATTATATTTCATAAATAGTTTTCCTGTTTTTTCACTTTTTCCGCTTCTGGTCTAATAATTATTAGAACAGTAATCATTCCCTTTTGAATTCCAGGATATCATTGCTACGAATTTTTTCTGCCATCATATGTTAGAATATTTTTGGCTCAATAGCTCACATTTTTATTCAGCCAGCCACAATAACTATTTGTTGTTTTTCACCACAGCTTGTTTTAAAGCTGACGAGAGTGAAAATCGATGCAAATTAATTAAAAAGCAAAAATCACTTAAAAATTTGCCTAAATCTTTGCAAAACATTCTCTTAACTGTAGGAATTATGGCTGATTTGTTTAGCATTTTGTAGACTGTGTTGCAGTGCTCTGTTACACTTTCAGCAATTAAAATTCTTTGCAACTTGTATGATAAATGGTGCAAGAATCGACTCAAAAAAAGTTACTTACACAAAAAAAGACGTGATGACGTCCTAACTAGCTGAAAATGCAAGCAAATGAGCCATTAGTTTCAATAAAAACATGGGCAGCCAAATAAAATATCTTTAGTGAAGTGATGCTAATAGTGGCAATAATGGATCCCATGTCCCTCCACCCTTAGAGTTGGCACTAACCCATCTTTTCTTTTGGTTATCATCATCATCATCTTTTCCGTAGTTTACATCTCTGTAAGAGAGAATCCCTTTTTCTCACTCAACTCGTGCATGTAGAAATGCTATAACTGAAACTTTCTCCTTAGCAGGGCACATACTGTCTTCAATTGCTTGTCCACATACGTGCTACAAACTTATGACTTACAGTAAACAGCAGTGCATGGTGGAAATCCAAATGGTGAAATTTTTCCACCCTATGAGTAGGAATCCCACATTCTCATCCTTTTGTGGCATTCTGTGTGTATGTGTATTTGCTAGATTTTGTTTACCAAGCAAACAGTCCGTTAGGCAAAAAAATATACAGTCACTTGTCATTTTTGCTTCAGCGAATTGTAATTTCTAGCCGTGTTGGGGACTTCTTTTTCCTATGGTAAAGCTTGCTCGAATTTCTAGCAAGCTCTACTACTAGCGCAATAAATGTATATGGACTTTCAATAATTCCAAACTTTTATTTTTTTCTTCAAATTTCTAGGGATTTGAGCGGAAGTCGAATTGAACATCTTGATTTCCCACATGGATGGTTCTCACAACTACAAACTTTGTAAGACATTATTTTTGTTTGCTTTTTTAAATGTTTTTGAATCCTATTATGTCCTAATGTGTTCCCTCTGATTTGGCTGAGACTTGCTTACCGAACTAACGTATTTAAGTTTATAGGTCTCAGGTATGAAAGTATGTAATACATTAACTATAGCCAAACTTTAGCTTGCCTAATCTGTTGAGGAAACCATTGGAAAGAGAAAAGGCTACGTATGTACAGAGTGTGCTATTCTATAATGGGCAAAGCTGATAGGGATTTCATTAAGTGCGTTTCCAATGTTTGCTCAGCACATGCCAACATAAGTATGATTTTACTGAAATATCTAAAGTAACTCTTACACAAGCTTCTGGTCTGGTATTGCGCGGTCTATTGTAAATAAGTCAAAACTCAATAGAAAAAATACTTCCTAGTTTAGAGCACTTGGCACAATTTCCCCTCAGATTCTTAGAGTCAGATGAACAACAATAATTTTCAATTGCACCGAAACTTTGCATCTGTTTGTTTACAACTTGGCTCACTTGGTAAACAAATAAATCCAAAACTACATTTCACAAACCAAGCCACTCATCAATCCTTTGGTTGCAGTACAGTTATTTAGTATAGGATTCTCAAATTCAGGTGGGGAGCGCCTGGCCATCTATGTTTGATATATGAACTGGCAAAGCAGCTCAACACATAGAGTTATTCAAGTGGCCATTAAAATTACGTAAATTTGGGAATTTATTTTGCAAATTTTGCTGCAGCGCGGTATATGCAAACGTAGCACAAAATTACGCGTGTTCACTTGTACATAGATGGCTAGCATTACGCTTTCCAACTGAATTTGAGAATCCCATAACCTACTTTTGTATGCATAATATACTTGCACTGTCCACTTTTAGCCTTCACGTATATAACTTGTGAAAAGAGGAAAAGCATGTGCTCTCGGAATAAAAGTATATATAAGTTATTTAGTTGTTGGTAACTAAAATTCCGTCCAAATATGCATTACGTTTTGACTCATTTACTTTTATTACCGGAAGGAAAGGTCATTTAATGCGGTTCAAATTTAGACAAGGTACTTTCTAAAAGACTGATTTACATGCTCTCAAGAAAGTGTATGCTATACATTTTGTGTATGAGCAAAGTACGTTCTCTATTCCTCCTCCCATATTTTATTGTGTACGCTTCAACTTGGATCTCACAACACTCACATCTTATATTTATTGTCTATATCCTTGATTCATATCTACTCCTCGGCTTCGAGTGTCTTGTGCATGAAAACGGTGGGAAAAAACTTTTGCCATCATCATTACCCTATTATTATAGATACTACCACTTCCATAGCACAGTAAATGGAATTCCTCAAAACTTTACGCGACTATGTTAATGCTGCATAAATCATACAACTCTATAAATGAGAGTTTAGGCATTCATGCTCAAGGGTGCCATTATTTGTGTCTAAATAAAAAAGATGGGAAACTTGAGATACTCAATAAATGTGCGTAACACAGACAGAGTCAGGTTCTTTCAAATGTTTCTGGTTGCCCCAGCCCCAACTAACTTTCACTGTACTTGATCCTCACACACAGGATATTGCGGAACAATTTAATCAACCAGATATCTGAGAACACTTTCTCCACTTTGGTCAATGTGACTACTTTGTATGTGAGAAATTTCATCTCATTTTCAAACAAGAATAGATGACAGTGTGTAGTAAAGTTATTGATACGCATATTTTTAGACATGTCACCAATAATCAGTTGGAGAGGATTCCAAGTCGGGCTTTTTATCACAATGGATGGCTCAAACAGCTTTATTTGGGATCTAATCTACTGTCAACTTTGGAAGAGGACGCGTTCTTTGGCTTAAATTCTCTAGAAGAGCTGTAAGTGTTTTCTACATTGCCAGATTTTGATTAAAAAGTTCTATTTTTGTGTCTTCTGCTTCAGAAAATCATGAAGTAGTCAATAGGAATGTTTAATATAAATGGTTGTAAATAGTAAATTGAAATCTTGCATACAAAATCATGCACCTAAAGTGTTTTTTAAAACCTGGAGGATTTTTAGCCTTCATTCAGTCTTTTTAACTTTTTCTTAATAATTGCGAGTAGGAGCAGCTAACCTAATCCATTTGGTGATTTGGCGAATCTTTGTTATGTTATCCGATTGTTTACAAAAAGTAGTTTTGCTCGTGTGTAAAGAATTGTCAAGAGAAGTTCAAATCTGTAAATCAACAATAGCATGAGCTGTGATGACTTATCTTCTTATGCTAGTTTATTTATCAGTCCCTTGGTTCTTGAAACCGTCACGTAGTTGAGGTAGTTTTATTTTTCCATGAACGCCAGACCTAAGATGTCAAACTATTTCGCTATAAATTTGCTCCAAAGCAGAACTTTTAAAGACTTGTCATAATGCTAAGGTTGACGATTTGCTGATTTCCGAATATAACACGTTCAATATTTTTTCTTTTGATGCTTGTTTTGATTTATACTTCAAATTTAGTTTATCTTATATCAACTTAATGTTAAATAATTTATGAAATTCATTGTTGTGTTGGCCGACTTTTCACAGGGATTTGAGGCACAACAAGCTTAAAGGATGGAGCTCAAAGATTTTCTCCAGTCTTCCAAATCTGCACACTTTGTAAGAATTAACGAGAACTTTACGAATTTAATTTCATGTGTTTTGACTATAGTTTTGACAAGTAGTAAATCTTTTCATGTGTGACTCTTTTGCCGTTTTTTTTTCAAACAAAAATTAGTTTTTCTATCCGAAAATAGCAAAGAAAATATTGCAATTAAAAAAATCGTATCACCAAAGTACAAGTTTTTTAATAATATGGGTGCTGAATTATTAAATTTTTCAGACATTTGAGCTACAATTATATTGAAGTCATTCGACCAGAGTACTTAGCTGGAATGAGAAAATTGGAAATCTTGTCTTTATCTCAGAATAAAATCCATTGCATTGAGCCTCACGCTTTCCAGGACTTGGCAGCCTTGAGTCATTTGTAAGATATTGTTACATAATAATGTAAAAGTTGTAGGTTACACCCTCTCTATGTAAACGGTATTGGCATAGACAATGAAATGTAGTTTTTACGGCTTCACCTATTTAAGGTGTTTAAACATTCCATCTGTCAATGGGTGTATGGTGTCTGAAAATTTAATATCGTTGTATAGTCATATTGGATTTCTTTCAAGCTTTATCCCAATCTTGCTCTTTCATGTTTAGTTCATCATTAACTTTTGAAAACAGATATTTGTCGTGGAACCAACTCAAGAAACTGGATGATGGCGTTTTTTGCAACCTGAGATCACTATTAAGCCTGTAAGTTATTCTATTTTTGTTGTCCCTGTATTATGCTTCGGAAATTTCTGGTAGAAGAAAAGTTTTAAAACAAACGATTGAGTCAAAAAATGAATTTTTTTGCTACAATGAATTTTGGATCTGTTTATATTTTTCTGATCATGCAATACAAATAGAGTGTACAAAAACGAATCAATTTAAAACTGTGCCGTATTTTAGTGTTTTGCAAAGTTCGGGGTCGAAAAATTATACTATGTCCACAGTTGAAGCCTATTGGTCCTCCACATTAGTCTATCCAGACGGCCTTTATTCTGCAATCCTCTGCAAATGAAAACAAATAGTCTACAAAATATCGATAGCCTATTTTAAATATTTTTCGACGTAAAGCTATTTGGTTATTACCTGTGGTGCAAACTGTTTTTTATGGACCTTTCTTTCAACTGTAGGTTTTAGCCCAGTACAGGGCTTATAGGATCGTGCCTATTTCATTTGTATGGATTTTTTTGCATTGAGAAAAATATTTGTTTCAGTTGATTTTACAAACTCTCTGAATAGTCAAGGTATATAGAATAGTGTTGTATGACCTATACATTTATTTCTATCTGCACTACAAGTCTATACATTACTTTTGAATGCATTAGTTTTAATGTTACTGAAACGCAATGAAAACTCATTTTCCAGGAACCTGAACCAGAATGAAATAATTTTTGTGGAACAAGGAGCATTTGGTTGCCTAGAGTCGTTGCAGTCATTGTGAGTGTCTTTGCCTAGGTTTTTAAGCCCCGCTCTATATTGGTCGTTTGCATTCATTTGGTTGCAGACATTTATAAATTTCCTGTGCTAAATATGTTTTTAATCTTGGCAGGAATCTAGAAAAGAATCGCTTTGGAGAACTCAAGAATGCCCCAATGATATTTGAGAATCTCACCGAACTGCAATACATGTAAGTCATTCTCCTTTCTGAAGAAAGCTATTATAAAGTGTAGGATTTCACTGTAACTTTGACTAGCCTGGTTGCCCAATTAGTCTGTTTAACGAGCAAAGCTATGTATGTTATATTTATTTGTCAAATATTTGGATAATTTTTGTGTTCTTATGAAATATAATACTTCGGAAACTAGAAGTTTGCAATTATAATTGGATTGAGAATCAGATTACAACCTGATTCGTGAATTGAAGCCAACAATTGAACTTTCCAATATTCTGCTTCAGTTTATAAAATGGATACATTTTCCTTCTACATTTAGCATAGTTACATTCACAGGGAAAATGTATCCACTTTGATGTGTGACAAACTATAATTGGACAATATTATTGTCATTGTAATGGCAATACAACTACTAACATCCTAATGGTTTATAATTCCGTGTTTTACTTCCTTGCCACATGCAAAGCTATTTTGACCAGTTCTGGATGTGCTGGTGGGCTCCTCATGTTCGGTCCTGCGAGCCAAAAGGAGATGGAATCTCATCTGTGGAGAACCTTTTAGACAACATCTTACTTCGAACTTGGTAAGAACAAAACGGAAACCACAATAATCGCTAACTTGCTAGCTAAATTGTTATTATAGCTACCAGAATTAGTCTGTACTTCCAGCCTTTGTTTCCTGTTTTTGTTATAACTTACTTGCATATAAATTCAGTACTTTCCTTTGTACCATTGCATCATTTCTTCCTTTTAAATTTCCAATCAAGAAATCTTATTGAAAGGCTTGTAGCATTTATATTGATTGATGTGTAACAGTAAATGAAAGAAAAAACTCTGTCCGTTTTATTGAAATGGAGAGTATTTTTTGCCAAATTTAATGTAAACGATGAAATTTTTGGTCCTTTAGAATCTTAAGGAGGACTTTTTTCTGCTTTTTATGTAGGCTCTAGAAGATTTGTTAAGAAAAAGAAAATGCATTTGCTGAATCCTTAGTTTTTTCCGAATCTAACTTTCACCAAAAACAGGCTTTTGTTTAAATTTGACAATAGCTACGTAAATATTATATGTTTTCGATTTTTGTATGGCATTATATTTCAAAGTTTTCTTTACTCCGTATTGTCAAAATGGTCCCTTATCATCTACCTACACAAACTACATTTTCTCGTCAAAAAAGCCCCATGCCACTATACATATTTCCCTATTCCTCTTTCTCCACAGGCCTTTACAGTTATTGTATATACATTTTAATGCAAAGCATCTGGAGAGCAATATCTCTTTTCCTATTCTTGAGAGCTAAACAGCTTTCTTTGTTCCTTTGCCAGAACATCACTTTTCTTTTGTCATGTTTGTGTCCCACCTTTGTTCATGGAAATAGTGATACACTGCTCCTTATCACGCCAAGCAACTAACAGATCACTTTTTAGTTTCACCTTCTGCACAGCATCACTCACTATACAGATGGAACATGTACACAAACCAAGCCATTATTTGTTAGTTTGAAAAACTAACATTCATTGTAACAGTGTTGTGTACAAATTTTAGTGTTCCCTATTGATTTCCCTTTTCACACTCCATCCAATATGTATCAACTGCATAATTTATTTAACAATTCACGGTATTTTTGACTCCACTCTAGTCTTATCCAGCATTGCAGACAAGCCGCAGAAAAATGCTATTTTTTCCATATTGTTGTAATGTATAAGCCGTAGGCTTCAAAAACATTAATCACTGGGGTACAGAAAACGAATCAGTTTTATTTCCGTTTTGCGTATATAAAAATGTGCACATGAGTTTTTACTCCAACTTTTCATGACTATCATATGATACACTGCCATCCATTCCTGCCAGCATGTTGGGAAACATGTGCACATACAATATATTGGTTTTCATTCTTGAACTGAACGGCAGTCATAATAGAAAGTTAATAAGTTAACTTGTGATATACATGAGCCAGCTCATTTTATTCATATGTGAGACCATATTAATATTTCTGTCCTCATCATAATGTGAACTACTTTTGGATCCAATAGGTTTCGAGTCAGCGAAAAGTATGAATTTGATAATAATCCTTTAAACTGTATTTCTATACAACTGACGATGCATCTTGTCACTAAAACGCTTCTGAGCGTGTGAAAGAAATAAACCCTCTAATCTTAAAGCTGTCAGTTTTTTTTCGAAAAGAAAACTTGAGATTCCTTAGTTTTCTGTGTAACACATACGCAGTTAGCCAGTATCAATTGGTTTAGTGTAACTAATTGCGTATATTGTCTGTATATTATTAGATGGGGCTTTGTTTCAAAGCCATGTATGCGAGTGGCCTGCGTGATTTACTGCCCCTAACTTCCTATTTCCCTCTCTTTTTTGTCTTAAACGTTTTGAGCATTCATTGTGCTTTATAGAAACGGGAAGCTTGAAAGTTACTAATGATGAGGTTGTGGTAGCATGACATTGGGGCTGATTGTTCCATTAAAGCTAGGCCTCTCAGAAATGTAAATGAGCCGTCTTAATTTGATATAGTGAGCGTATAAAAGTCGGTGTGCGAGTTGATTCATGGGAATGTGTAGTGGAAAGTTGTGTTCTCCACTACAATCGAATTATTCACAGTTGGTCTCCATTCATTTTTCAACAGAGTAGGGAGAAAAGTTCGCTTCTGATTTAAATCTCTTCTTGTGCTTTTTTTTTGCATTTTAGATGGCTTTAGTTAATAGTTATAGTCTTTTCTGCCATAGCTAGAGGCAAACGAGGATAAACTTTTGCATTTTTTATTGAATCAACATTATTTGTTTGGTTAGAAAATTTAAGCATACATACAAATCGTGTTCAGCTTTCATCCGCC
>Ga0210040_10008834_pt1 | contig 11843 bp, 16 predicted proteins | sample CryGeyCG12114_NA_FD_185462 | JGI IMG/M metagenome (GOLD analysis project Ga0210040, IMG submission 185462) | Groundwater microbial communities from aquifer - Crystal Geyser CG19_WC_8/21/14_NA (SPAdes) (version 2) | ecosystem: Environmental > Aquatic > Deep subsurface > Groundwater | place: USA... | reverse complement strand
AAGTTACTAATGAGATAAACTTGTATATGCATTTCAGATGAAGTCTTAGTCTACACAGTGGCCACAAAATGGACAGAATCTTTGCAACGCTACTTAAAGTCAGCCAATACAAATGGGTTGAAAGTTAAAGTATTAGGACTTGGAGATCCATGGACGGGAGGGGATGTACGTACAAATCCTGGGGGTGGCCAAAAGCTTGTATTACTTAAAAATGAGTTGCAAAAGTCAAAGGATGAGCTTAAGGATAGAATCATTATGTTTACTGATAGGTGAGATTTTTTTGAAAATGTGGATTTTTAAGTTTGGAAATTTTGGACAGAATACAATTTTTGATGATTTTTAACACTTTACACTCACACCCATAGAAAATTTCAGAATTTTTCTCAGTTTATTATTTGTCTATGAATTGCATTGAGAAACGCTTTGAATTTTTTACAGCTATGATGTTTTATTACTGGGATCTTCCGAACAGATTTTAAAGCAATTTAAAATGTCAAATGCTCATATTTTGTTCGGAGCCGAAAGTTTTTGCTGGCCAGATGAAAGTTTAAGTTCCCAGTATCCTGAAGTACACAGAGGCAAACGATTTCTCAATTCTGGAGGTAAATTATTGTTAAAAAACGAACGGGATATTGCCTAATGAATTTTTTTTTTAATTTAACATATTTTTTTTATTTTGTTAGGTTACATCGGATACGCCATGGATATTTTAGAATTACTTAATCAAGACACATTTACAAATTCTTCCGATGATCAACTGTTTTTCACAAAGCAATTTTTAAATGACGATATTCGAACCGGTTTAAAAATCAAGTTGGATTCTCGTTCTGCCATTTTTCAAAATTTGAATGGGGCTACTGGAGAAGTTGAAATGTAAATGATCAAATTTTTTTTAAATGTTTGCAAATTTTGTAATTTTGCTAATAATTCATGTTTTTTAATAATTTAGGCGCTTTGTAAAAGGCGAACCTACTTTGGTTAACACTCAATACAATACCAATCCATTGGTTGTCCATGGCAATGGGCCGACTAAAACTGTTTTAAATTCCTATGGCAACTATTTACCACAAAATTGGAATGAACAATCTGGCTGCGCTCATTGCTGGGAAGATATGAACAGCTTGGCTGATGTTAAAGTAAAATTTTGATGAAAATGAGAAAAAATTTGGTATTTGCTAAAAATGCAGAAAATGCTGAATTTGAGATTTAACACAGGATGCAGATTTGAAGCCAGTTATGGTTGCACTTTTCATTGAAAAAGCCACCCCGTTTTTAGAAGAATTTTTCCAAAAGATTAACAAATTAGACTATCCAGCCGACAAACTTCACATTTTCCTTCATAACAATGTAAAGCCTTAATATTGTTATTCAAACTATTTCACGGTCAAAAAATCTTTACACGACCATTTTTTTTCAGGTCGAGTTTCACGTGCCATTAGTGGAAGAATTTATCAAAAACGCAACAAAAAAATACGCATCAGTGAAAACCATACTGCCATCAGATGGGGTCAAAGAATGGCATGCCAGAAATCTTGCTGTGTAAGCATTCATTTAACAATTCCATACAAAAACTGGCAATCTTCCCTAAAACACACAATTTTTTCCTTTTTTAGGGAAATGGCTCTCAAGAAAGAATGCGAATACTACTTGAACGTAGACTCAGAAGCTCATTTGGACAACCCATTCACATTGAAATTGCTGATTGAACAAAATCGGGGTGTAGTAGCTCCCATGTTAGTTCGTCCATACAAAGCTTGGTCCAATTTTTGGGGGGCCCTTAGCTCTGAAGGATTCTATGCACGGTCCCATGACTATATGGACATTGTCAAGGGCGATCGAAGGTGAGAAAAAACCCTCAAAAGTAAAATCTATTTTCGCAAAAATGTTCAAAAAATCTCTTTTTCCACTGATAATGAGGTCCATACACATAGACAGCGTTAAAAAATGAAATAATTTATTTTTGGTTAGACTCTTTGGATATAGTAACAATAAGTTATTGCGACTTTCTATTGGCATTTGATAAATATTTGTTCTTGGTTTGGTTGTTAGAATGAACATACATATATGCTGTGCAGTTGTGTGTGCCTATAATTAGTTAGTTAGCTAATTATGATGACAATAAGTGGAACAACGAGATGACAACATTAATTAGATGTTGGTCATATAGTCTGTTCGAAAGGCTCGTCTGTCGACTGCAAACTTATTGTCAGCCACACATTCATAGATGCCTGCATCCATTTGTGTGGCCGGATCAATTTCCATCTTACTTTTGATCTTGTTTTTGCCATTTTTCCATTCGTGCACCTGAAAAATTCATATTCATTTGTTTAGTTTGAATTGGCCGTGCAAAGTATGATCATGCCAAAACACCTGATCGAAATCTTCAACTAATATGACTTTTCGAACAAAAATTCGGTGGCGTTGAACTGTACAATTCGCCCCTAGTGACTGACGGACTGACTTGAAAACTTGTATCTGAATGTAAATGATAAGGTGACTACGTATGTAGCCCGAATTTCGTACCATTCAACTTAAGACAACTAAAATTCGCTGTTGCGTAAACTTAATTATCTATTTTTTCCGTAAAAAAGACATACTATGAGATATCTGTGAGAATAGAGTTCAATTCCATCCTTGAACCAGGTGATATGTGGCAACGGTGTGCCTTTGGCCACACAAAGGAACACAATCTTATGACCCAGCATATATTCCAAGTCAAAGTGGGAGGATTTCACAATATTCGCTCCCTGTGATTCAATATAACAAAATGTTAAGTACCTGCTGTTGTAGGTAGACAAAAAATTTTAAAATATGCATTTTTTTGTACCTTTGGATTAAGATAGTAGGCAGCAGCAGTTTTATCCTTCCATTTACCCCCAATTGGCCATCGAATATTTCCACTGCCCATTCGACTCCCCCCTTTGCCCCCTTTGCCCCCTCTACGGCTACCCATGGACATTCTACCTCTTCCTCCCTATAAAATTTTTCAAGTTTTATATTTCATTTTTAATATTGCTGCAAAATGTGGCGGAAACACGAAAAAAATCCAATCCATAGTGCTTTAAGATTGGATCGTAACTCGTTGCATAAGAAAACATGACACGGGTTTTGGAATCCATGAAGATTGTAAAATATTAGAAAAAGAATAATTGTCCAAACTCACCCTTATAGCATCTGAACCAGGACATAGGAAAAAGACGATGAATATGAATAATGCTATGCTGGTGGTCATGCAGATCAGTCTCATTGTTACGGACTGGCATTAAAACTATAAAAACTAAGAAAAAATCCTCAACCAGTCTAGCTATCTTATGTTTTTTTTGCGCCAAGGCCATAGCTGCATTCCATAATATTGTTATCGATCCGTGAGATTCGGTGAACCGGAGCTAATTACCGAAGATGCCCGGCTTTTTACTACTTTTTTCAACGCACGCATCAAATAGTACCTCTATCCAGATCATTTAGTTGGTTACACTGTTACGCAATAATGCATGCATGCAATCTGAAAATGTGTTTAATCCCAAAATGTACAGAAAAAGCTTCAGAAATGGAATTGTTGAATACTAAATAAAAGAGATGAGATTTTTCGTTTTTTTTTTAATTATTGTTTCCGTTTTTAGAGGTCTGTGGAACGTTCCATTTTTGAGTGCCGCTTACTTGGTTAACGGAACAATTCTGCGTGACGAGACAAAACGGCCAAACTACATCAACAATCTCCAAGATGCCGATATGGCTTTCTGTGTCAACAATAGGAATAATGATGTATTCATGTTCATTTCTAATCGAGTGGACTGGGGTCATTTGGTACACAAAAAATGATAATTCAATCCAAATTAATGCATAAAAAATACAGAAAAAAACTAACTTAACTTATCTAATCACAATCACAGATAAATGCCGACAATTTCGAAACCACTCATAAACATAATGAATTGCGTCAAATTTTCGACAATCGATGGGATTGGGAACTTCGCTATTTACATACCAACTGGTCTAAATCTTTGGAACCGAATGCCACATTACTCGAGGTAAATTTTTTGAAAAATTTCATTAAAATGTGATTTTTTTTAAATTATATTATTGTATATAGCCTTGCCCTGATGTCTACTGGTTCCCAATGGTCACCGACCGATTTTGCCATGAACTTATCGAGGAGATGGAAAACTATGGGAAATGGTCAGATGGGTCCAATTATGTAAGTTAGAAAAACTTGTAGTTTCCACCCTAAATTCAATTTAAATATTTGCATGCGGGAAAAATTATGGAGAAACTGGGAAAAATGAACATTTTAACCATGCCTTGATGAAATTAGGATAGCCGATTGGACGGCGGGTATGAGAATGTGCCCACAGTGGACATCCACATGACACAAATCTCAATGGAAGCCCAATGGCTCGAATTCTTGCGTTTGTATGTGGAGCCACTGCAAAGCAAAGTGTACACGGGCTACTACCACTATGTACTGAAAATATTACATTTTTAGTCCTAGGGAAAGTTTGAGGCCTTCAGTCAGTCGTTCGGTACATTTTTCAAATGCAATTAATACTTAACTAACTAGTGGGTGGCGTTTGCATGAAGTGTTTAAAATCTTTGCATGACTACTGGACGAAAACTTCAAAAAAAGTTAACAGTTAGACTTCGGCGCCGTATACAAATATTATAACTTTTTCGAATACTAACACTATTTTAACTTAGATTCATCCACGATGCAGAAGTTAGCTATCTACATCAAGTAAAGATTTTAAAGATTTATACAATAGAAATGACAAAACCGAACAACAATGTATAATATGGAAATCCTTAATATTAAAAAAAACTCACTAATCACACCGCTGGACAAAAAAAAACCAACAGTTTTTGCATGCATGCGACTATTTGACATTATAATGAATGTGTGCTTCCGAAAAAAGTGACAATTTATCCAATTTTTCTTACATTTGACTGACTTGAATGTAAACTTGGATTGTTAGGATGAAAGCCGACCTGAGACAGGGTACGACGCTCATCCCACAGTGGACAGACATATGTACCAAGTGGGCTTGCATGATGCGTGGCAAGGGTTTCTCACCAACTATGTGGGTCCTTTAGCTTTCACTGTTTATGAAGGCTATGTCCAGGTCTGTCCCCCAAAAAAACTAACCCTTAACAACACCACTTGGCCTCATTTTCAATTTCGCACAGACTGTTGCCAAAAGTTTAACCCGCTTATTTGACAATAATGGGATAGCACGGTGTTAGTTAGCTTTATTGGATAGCTTCACATGGGTTTTTGGTTTTGTCGCTAAAAAGTAAAGGAAGATTGCATTTCAAGGAAATCTATGTATAACTAACTAACTACTCACTGCTGCTGGCCTCAACTTTCCAAAAATATGAAATTGCAATTTTTTGTGTGAAAAACTATCAATAATGCTATTTTGAACCATTTCTTTAGCCTCCATATGCAAACATGAACTTTGTAGTTCGATACAAACCTGATGAGCAAAGGGAATTGAAACCTCATCATGATACGTCCACTTATACTATCAATATTGCTCTCAATAGGGCTGGTATTGACTTCAAGGTAAAGAGTTTTAGTAAGAAAACTAATAGAGACTAGTTAGTGACTGACCTTTGACCCGATTTGTTTGTTTGTTTGTGTATAGGGAGGCGGCTGCCGATTCACTCGATACAACTGCTCCGTGACGGCAACCAAAATGGGTTGGATGATTATGCACCCTGGGAAATTGACCCATCAACATGAAGGACTTCGAATTCTGGAGGGCACGCGGTACATCATGATCTCTTTCGTGGACCCTTGAACCCACCCAGTGTTATATACTTTGTGACTGACTTGAATTTTCCAAAACTGAATCCAATTTTTGTTTGTTACTAGTTGGTTAGTTAGTTAGTTAGTAACTTATAGGTCTTTTAGCTTTTGTTAATTTTATTATTACTGGAAATGATTTTTAAAGACGCTGTGGAATCTCACACATGACAATGAATAATATTGTACGGTGCTCAAAAATAAACCAAAACTGGGTGTTTTTTCCTTTGGCTATTTTTTTGTGTCCGTTTGGATTGCATACCATGGGAGGCAACTAAGGATTTGGAGTTATGAAATCATGTGTGGAATAGGATGAACAATGCAGTATTTTTTGGTCAATAAAATTTAATGCTCATCTCTATGTTTTTGAAATCCCATACAGAGAATTGTATATAATCATAATAATAAGAATATCAAGTTTTACATACTTTGTATACTAACTTATACTAGGGTGTCTATAATAATATACCTACAGTTTTTTTCTTCCAAAAAAGTGGATTCTTAAAAACATTTAGAAATGATAAAAAGTTTCATGAATATTTTTTTATCTTGTGATTTTTTTTTCGTATAAAAAAAGTTTGTACACCACATGTTCTTGTATAGGACACAGTTTTCTGAAAAACTTCACTCATTCCGTACAAAAAAGGGATATCAGTTGGTTTTTTGGCAGCATTGTCTAATTCTCCTTTGCGCTGACTGCAAAATACAAAAAACATTGTGTATCCTAATTTTAAAGCGTGGAAAATTTTCCGTATTCAGTTACACACACAATAACAATGGAATCTTAAACTACTATGCTTATATAGGAAAATGTCCCTTGAAATATTCTAGAGCTGGTTAAGATTTTACAGCTTTTAACTACATACATTAGCAAACGTGTTTCCAAAGCAGTAAAAACTTTATAATTTCAAAATATTGCTCACCTGAATGGCATTAAAGGGACCATATATATGGACGTTCGTTGTTTCAGAAGCGTTTGTCTTTTCCTCAGAGGGGAATTTGATTGTGGCTCCTAAAATTAAAGGCGTGGCGTAAATATTTAAACTCCATCCATTAACTAACTATCACAAGCTTACGGTTTTACTGAAATGCACATATTTTACCTGTGACACGTTGCAGTTCACGAACATTGTTCCCACCTTTGCCAATAATGCGGCCAACATGAGCTAAAAACGCAAAAAAATATAAAAATTAAACTTTTTTTGCAAAACTATGGATTTTTTAGTGTTGAGTTATTTAAAAATTCTACCTGTTGGAACGGGTATTTCAACTGAGAGTCGACACTCTTCATTTGGTGGTACAAAGCCTTCTTCCTTCAGTTTTGCAAATATCATATACTGCGCCTATGATTTTCGTCAACCAAAATGGTTAGTTTTAAAACCAAAAGATGACAAAAATGGGTAAATCCATCGAACAAACAAACCTCTATTTCCCGTTTAGGGGTAAACTAACTAACCTTCCATTGGGCTTCCGGAGTGCCAACCACAGTAACCTGCCGGTCCGCTGTGGCATCAGACTTGTCCTTCTCTGCTGAGGCGATTTTCACATTGGCCCCTGAAAGACGAATCATGTTTCGGATGTAGCTCCCTTTGCTGCCGATCACTGCTCCCACCGTGTTCTTTGGGATGTACAAATACACAGTCTCCTACAAAAAACAATACAAAATTACGAGTTTAGCTCCGATTGCTGGACCGTGATAACCGAAGTCGGTTCAAAAAGCAGTCAGATTTTGAAACCGAAACGCCATACTAATTTAGAGTTGTTTTTGGCTTACTTCTTCTTCTGGACAAGGTGCGCCAGTTGAGAGAAATGGTCCTCCAAGGAGGGACACAGACAGTTGAGAGTTACCTCCTCCCCCCAGTGCCGCATAAGGAGACGCTAAGGACCCTAAAGAGGGGATGAGGGGTGCACGACCCCCTGGGGCAAGTCCTGCCACCATGGACATTGGATGAACGCCTCCTACTAGTCCTCCAACGCCTCCACCCAAACTCTGGAAGGTTAACCAAATCCAAAGCAAGGTAGTAAAGATATTTCTAATGATAATTTTTGTAGTTGGCTTGGGTCAATTTCAATCAAGCCACGTACCTGCAGATCCTGCTCATAGGAGGTTTTAAGTTTATTGTAGATTAAGGAGCCAGCCTTGACCATGCCTTCTATTGACCCTCGAATAGTAATTACCCGTTCGATATTCAGCCCAGTCAAATCTGAAACACTGGAAATGAAACAATGGGTTAATATCTGGACTAAACATAATGAGATTAAAAAAGATTCATACACAGGTTTCATGTTTAACCTAGAAACATTTATTTTCGTCTCGGTGTCCTCCATGATTTTCTTAATTGTTGAACCACTTTTGCCAATTATTCTCCCAATCAGACTGTTGTGAGCTAATATCTTCAAACATACTTCACTGTAAACACAAGAAAAACACAACCAATTACTTGCATGATAATTTCACCAATGAGAATATAATGCATAAGAATATTTGTTAGACAAATTAACATACCCTTTGTGGGTATTTTGAGCTTCTTCAGTCATGATTTCAAGGATTTTTTCAACCGCCTGACTACAACTTTCGGGACTTCCGTATATCGTTATTGATTTTTCGGTGCTGCCCACATTTTCCTTTCGGTGTACATCTACTCGAGCTTTAGTTTGCTATCAAAACAAAACAAAAGTATATCAAAACGGTTCCGAAATCCCTCGACTTTGTCAAAAATTGTCACTAAATTTACCTGTGTGATGACTCTAATAGTAGAGCCGCCTCGACCGATGATCGCTCCGACCATGTCGCTTGAGACGAGGATTCTAAATTGAATTCCAAATCATTCGTTAGAAAAGTCGAAACGAGGGACATTTTGAAATTTTAAGGTTAGTTTAGTTACCTGAGGGGGAAATCATTTTGGGAATTAACGATGGAGCCATTAGCTCTCATGGCGGAATTCAGACCTACTCCCGGATTTCGTCCACGGCCCACCGCTACCGCTTCTGTCATCACCTAATTCCCTGAAAGAGTACATTTCCATTTTTCTTTTCAGTTTCGAAGTTTCGATTTTCGATTCAGTGAAAACACAGATTTATTAAAATATTTTCGCGGGCTTAAGATCTTTAGGAGTGGAAAAAAGCCATTGGGAGATTTTTTATCCTACTTCTAAATTCTCCAAATGGCTTTACGACGCATAAGTAGTACAAACAAGATTTGGATGTCAAAAATTGGTAGAATGGCCAAGTTTAGTTTCGCCAAGATAGAATAGCTTTGTAAACGCATTTTGACATTTAGTGTATTGTAAATTTTCTATTTATACTGATTTAGTTGCCATTAAATGATTAAAATACAAACTTATAGACAAATATAAAATAGGCGCATTTAAAATATAAAATTGCTTTTTAAATTGAAAATAACACGATTTTTCTAGTCTTATTTAAAGTTCGAAAGCTTTGTAGACTTGTCGTACATTTAAAATATTTATCAAAAATAAAAATTTAGTATTGAGGTTAATTTATAACAATTTTATAGCCTAAATCAGGTAGCAATTGTGCATCGAACGATTTGTTGTAGCTTTAATTTCCAATAAACAACCATCCAAAAACAAATTTTGCCATTAAAATTAAAAGTGCAAGCTATAAGTTACATTTTTAACACTAAAAAATTGCGATTCGCGCTTATACCAATTCATATAAATTCTGCCGAGCTGTCAATTCTACAAAATAATTAAATAATCCAGTAGATCTAAACCACATATATAAATCATCCCTTGTAATCAAAGCACACGTAGAACCCATTTAAAACTGCTCATTTTATGATTATTTGATGAAAAATAATTAAATTACCGGCAACAGAAAAATATAGGCTTTCTTTTTACAAAATTTTTCTTTGGCACAATCTGCTTTAAAAGCACACAAGAACCACTTTGAACCTTTGATCACTCACTTAAAACCTAAATGTTTTCAATTTTATTCCACCTCTAAAAACTATCTCATTTAACAAATTCCAGTATATTTCTATTTAGTTAGTGCGGAATTACAAAAACTTGGAGAGGCCAATGAATGGGAATTATTATCTCGGTAACTCAACTCTTTCACTATAGACCAGCCAAAGGGAGCATTGAATTCAAACTTTTCACGCATTCACACATATAATCTCATAGCGCCGGTCAAAAACTACTCTGACGCTATCTACAAAGCATTCAAATCCTTATCACATTACACCGAAATAAATTATTAAAATTTCGTCGCCCTATTTTTATTTTTTATTTATCATATGAAATATTTTGAGCATATATTGATTCGTTTAAATCAGTTTCGGGGGGACTATCATTATTTTGGCCCCGCTACCTATAGGGTGAATAAGTTTGACTAGTATGTAGTATTATTTTTGTGGAGCCGCTAGCTACATTATTCTATAGTATGTCTATTGATCCGCTGCTCCTTCTTTTCGTGACGTCATGTGTAAAGTAAGCCATTGGATTTTGAAGTACAAAATGCACACTGAGTTTCACTTCCAACTTTATATGTGTTTGCTGCAAGCATATGCAGCCATTTCACATATGTTTCAAGTTACCCCAAAAAATCATGTTTGGCATTTATTGCAGAGAGTTTTGGTTGAGAGCGCACAAAACAAGTTAAAAATCTAACACAGTAAATCTATTTCTTGGAAATTTATGCAGCTAGACATTGAACCTTAGAAATTGACAGTCTTAAACAGCTTATAAGAACAAGAATTGCATGGAAGCTAACATATGCAATTGCAAAAACGAAAATAACTAAAAAAAACGTGATTTCAAGCAGCAAAACTTGCAAAACTCAATTTCACATGAAATTTTATGAATAAACACAATATTATCTCACACAGAAAATCTACTCCAGATTACCAGATTAATCAAAATCAATTCATTGGAAAAAATGAAAACGCTACGACAAATACTACACACAGACTAGGACAAGATCAAAGTCCATGATGATTTTGATTACATAATGTGACAAAAATGTCCTACACTCCTACCACACACAATTTTTAATGATCACTATGATTGAATCAAATAATTAAAGGACAGAAAAATACTATAGCTTTACTTACTTATCATTTTAAATACACACGCAAACACATAAATATGGCTTAATTTATGAATTTCTATACACCGCAAAAAATTGCATATGATTTCATCTGGACTGGATATAATTTCAACACAGGAATGAGCAGCATTATAATTTTGTCTACCTTTCCTAAAAAAATGTATTCGGAATGATTTTTTTATCCTGGATAGAAAATAGAAATATGCCAAAACATTTGGTATTTTAAATTTCCATTTAACAGTGAAAAAACAGACAACTTACAAGCAATTGATAACTTTTTGACCTGAAGTCCCGTATTAAGTAATAGACTCAAGGCGATCTCATTTGCACACAGTAATTATTAGCCTGGTAGAAACTAGATGTAATAAAAATTGTTCCATTAGTTTTTGCCGGTGTAGAATAATACAAGTTTTTTGGGCCAAAATGATTGAAAGGGCTGAGGGTGAACCCTCATCAAGGGAAAACAATGGATGGCATCCATTTGATATGAATGATCCAACCACCGTCATAACTTTTGGATTAATCATTGTTTTTCTTTTGTTTTTATGTATTTTCCGGAATATCATTTTTGTCGTCCTGCGGACTTTGCCCAGGGATTTGAAGTAAGGAAAAATCATAATTAACTATATAACTAATTAAGCCATATTTGAAATTGAGATTTCTAGCCCCTGCTGTTTGCATTCTTATAGAGGGGCTTATGGTTTCACTCGTTTTCTTTTCCAACTTTTCGGCAACAAATTGACGGACCGAACTGTTGTCACCTGTTTTAATCAGACAGCTCAGAAACATCCGAATAAAGTTTGTTTCCTTTATGAGGAAGAAGAATGGACTTTTACTCAGGTAAGAAGTCTAAAAAATTGAAAAAAATACAAAAAAATAGGCACATAGCTGTAAAAAAACTGGCACGGGCATATAAGCGCTGTTCCGGATTGAAGATTTGAATTAGCTTGACTCCTAATCATTTTCC
>Ga0210040_10008833_pt1 | contig 11845 bp, 11 predicted proteins | sample CryGeyCG12114_NA_FD_185462 | JGI IMG/M metagenome (GOLD analysis project Ga0210040, IMG submission 185462) | Groundwater microbial communities from aquifer - Crystal Geyser CG19_WC_8/21/14_NA (SPAdes) (version 2) | ecosystem: Environmental > Aquatic > Deep subsurface > Groundwater | place: USA... | reverse complement strand
GCGGCCCGCCCCGAGTTGCGAGGGTGCGGAGGACGGGGCCCTTGCTCAGCCTCGGACGACCTTGCCCGCACGGATGCAGGAGGTGCAGGCGTTGATGCGACGGCGGGTGCCGGCACCGACGATGGCCCTCACGGCCTGGATGTTCGGGTTCCAACGGCGCGGCGTACGGCGGTGCGAGTGAGACACCGACATGCCGAAACCGGGCCCCTTGCCACACACGTCGCACACGGCAGCCACGGTCGATCACTCCCAGAAGATTGGTCCAGCTGAAGTCAGGGTGCGGTGCTCGGCGGACCCCCGGGGGTGGCGACACCCCAGGGCAACAGCGCCCGAGGGCACGGTCCAGCCACGCACACGCTGGCCACCACTGTAACCCGTCGCCGGAGCCGGTGTCAGACCACCCCGGGGAGAGGCCTTCCGGCGCCGGCCACAACCGGTCGGATCGGCGTCCTGTCCGTGCTCCCCGGTACCGTCCCGCACGTGCTGGAGGCGCTGGACGAGGCCGCGGTCGGGCGGTGGGCCCGCGCCGTCGTCGCTGCGCTGACCTCCGCGCGCGGCCGGCTCGACGAGCTCAACGTCTTCCCCGTCCCCGACGGGGACACCGGTATCAACCTGCTGATGACCGCCGAGGCCGGGCATGCCGCGCTGGAGGAGGCCGCACCAGCCGGAGAGTCCGCCTGGGCGGTGCTCGCCCGCGGCGCGGTGCTCGGGGCCCGGGGCAACTCGGGCGCGATCCTGGCCCAGCTGCTGAGCGGGCTCGCCGACGGCGTCGCCGCTGGGACGGCCGGTCGCGGCGCGGTCGACGGGCGGGTGCTCGCCGCCGCGATGACCAGCGCCGCCCGCACCGCCTACGCCGCGGTCGCCGATCCCGAGGAGGGGACCTTCCTCACCGTCGCCCGCGCCGGTGCGGAGGCCGCGGCCGCCGCCGTCGACCTGGGACGTGACGGGCTGGCCGACGTCGTCCGCGCGGCCGCGGACGGGGCGGTCACCGCCCTGCACGCCACGACGGGTCAGCTCGACGCGCTGCGGGACGCCGGGGTGGTCGACGCCGGGGGCGCCGGCTGGTGCGTCGTGCTGGACGCCCTGGTCGGCACGGTGACCGGCAGCGTGCCGGTCCGGCCCCCGCTCAGCCCCCGCCCCGCCCGGCCACGGCGGTCACCGGCCGCACCTCCCGCAGCGCCGCCGGCCGGCCCGGGCAGTGAGGTGCAGTTCCTGCTCGCCGACTCCGACTCCGACGCCGTCGCCCGGCTGCGTGCCCGGCTGGCCGAGCTCGGCGACTGCCTGGTCGTCGTCGGCGTGGACACCCCCAGCGGCCGGGAGTGGAACGTCCACGTGCACGTCTCCGACGTCGGGGCGGCGGTGGAGGCCGGGATCCAGGCCGGCCGGCCGCACCGCATCTCGGTCACCCCGCTGGCGCCGGTGCGTGCGCCGGCCGCGGCGGCGGGGGTCCGCGCGGTCGTCGCACTGGCCTGCTCGACGGGGCTGGCCGACCTCTTCGCCGCGGAGGGGGTCACCGTGCTGACGGCTCCGGTCGGCGAGGTCGTCGAGGACGCCGTCCTGCAGGCCGTGCTGTCCACCGGCGCCGAGCAGGTCGTCGTGCTGCCCAACCACCCCGAGGTCATCGCGCTCACCTCCCGCGCTGCCGACCGGGCCCGTGCGGAGGGCCGGGACGTGGTCGTCGTCCCGACCCGGTCGGCGGTGCAGGGGATGGCTGCGCTCGCCGTGGCCGACCCGGCCCGGCGGTTCGGTGACGACGTCATCGCGATGGCCGAGGCCGCGGCCGCCACCCGGTGGGCGGAGGTGACCGTCGCCGAGCAGGAGGCGCTCACCTCGGCCGGCCGCTGCCGCCCCGGTGACGCGCTGGGCAGCGCGGAGGGCGACGTCGTCGTGATCGGGGCCGACCTGCTCGCCGTCGCCCGCGACCTGCTGGACCGGCTGCTGTCGGCCGGCGGGGAGATGGCCACGGTCGTGGTGGGAGAGGACCCGGCACTCGGGGACGGCGTCTGCGCCCACCTCTCGGCGCTGCACCCCACGGTCGAGGTGGTGCGCTACGAGGGCGGTGCCGGGGCGGTGCCCCTGCTGATCGGGGTGGAGTAGATGGCCATCTCCATGGACACCGCGCTGACCAGGGTGCTCGGCCCGAAGACCGCCGAGGTGATGGCCGCCCAGCTGGCCCTGCACACGGTGCGCGACCTGCTGCGCCACTACCCGCGGCGCTACGCCCGGCGCGGGGAGATGACCCGGCTCGACGGCCTGGAGGTGGGCGACCGGGTGACCGTGCTGGCCCAGGTGAAGAGCGTGAGCACGCGCAGGATGCAGCAGCGCCGCGGGATGCTCACCGAGGTCACCGTCGGCGACGGCGCCGGCAGCATGCGGCTGGTCTTCTTCAACAACCGGCACGCGCACCTCGACGTCGGTGAGTGGGGTCTGTTCGCCGGCACCGTCGGGCTGTGGCGGGGCGACAAGCAGTTCAGCCACCCCGACTGCCACATGATCACCGGGGACGACGACGACTGGGCGCGGACGCTGGTGCCGATCTACCCGGCCAGCAAGGACGTCTCCAGCTGGGTGATCCAGAAGTCGGTGAAGCTCCTGTTCGACGACCCCCGTTCGCTGGAGCAGATGCTCGACGACCCGATCCCGGCGGCCGTCCGCGAGCGTCATGGGTTGCTGGACCTGGCCACCGCGCTCACCCTGAAGCACCGGCCCGAGTCGCAGGAGCAGGTCGACGAGGCCGACGAACGGCTCAAGTGGGACGAGGCGCTGGTGCTGCAGGCGACGCTGGCCGCCCGCCGCCGGGCGGCCGCGCTGGAGCCGGGCATCGCGCGGCCCCGCCGCAGCGGCGGCCTGCTGGACGCCGTGGACGCCGCCCTGCCGTTCTCCCTCACCGAGGGGCAGCGGGAGGTCGGTGCGGAGCTGGCGGCCGAGCTGGCCCGCGAGCAGCCGATGAACCGGCTGCTGCAGGGTGAGGTGGGCTCGGGCAAGACCGTCGTCGCGCTGCGGGCGATGGCCCAGGTCGTCGACGCCGGCGGTCAGGCCGCGCTGCTGGCCCCCACCGAGGTGCTCGCCGCCCAGCACGTCCGCAGCCTGTCCGCGATCCTCGGCCCGCTGGGCCGCGCCGGCGAGCTGGACGGCGACCCGTCGGGCACCAGGGTGCAGCTGGTCACCGGGTCGCAGAAGGCCGCCGTCCGCCGGCAGGCGCGGGCCGCGGTCGCCGACGGCAGCGCCGGGATCGTCGTCGGCACGCACGCGCTGCTGCAGGAGGGCGTGGAGTTCGCCGACCTGGGGCTGGTCGTCGTCGACGAGCAGCACCGCTTCGGCGTCGAGCAGCGGGATGCGCTGCGCGCCAAGGGCACCCGCCCGCCGCACGTGCTGGTGATGACCGCCACCCCGATCCCGCGCACGGTGGCGATGACCGTCTACGGCGACCTGGAGACCTCCACGCTGCGCCAGCTGCCCGCCGGCCGGGGCGGGGTGTCCAGCTCGGTGGTGCCGGTGGGGGAGAAGCCGGCCTGGCTGGACCGCGCCTGGGCCCGGGTGCGCGAGGAGGTCGCCGCCGGCCGGCAGGCCTACGTGGTCTGCCCGCGGATCGGCGAGGAGGAGGGCACCTCGGCCAAGGACGACGACGGCCCGGACGGCGAGGACGGCGCCCCACCGGAGGAGAAGGGCGGCAGCGACCGACGTCCGCCGCTGGCCGTGCTGGACGTCGCCGAGGGGCTGCAGGCGGGGCCGCTGTCGGCGCTGCGGGTCGAGGTGCTGCACGGCCGGATGCCGCCGGAGGAGAAGGAGGCCCGGATGCGGGCCTTCGCCGCCGCGGAGGTCGACGTCCTGGTCGCCACCACCGTGGTCGAGGTGGGAGTGGACGTGCCCAACGCCACGGTGATGGTGGTGATGGACGCCGACCGGTTCGGCGTCAGCCAGCTGCACCAGCTGCGCGGCCGGGTGGCCCGGGGTGCGCACGCGGGCCTGTGCCTGCTGGTCACCGAGGTGCCGAGCGGCTCGGCCACGGGGCAGCGGCTCGCCGCGGTCGCGGCCACCACCGACGGCTTCCAGCTGGCCCGCCTGGACCTGGAGACCCGCCGGGAGGGCGACGTGCTCGGCGCGGCACAGTCCGGACGCCGGTCCGGTGTCCGGCTGCTGTCCCTGCTCGACGACGAGGACCTCATCGCCGAGGCGCGCGCGGAGGCGACCGCGCTGGTGGAGGCCGGCCGCGGGCTGGCCGACCACCCGGAGCTGGCCGCAGCGGTGGCCGCGATGAGCCTGGACGAGCGGGCCGACTACCTGGAGAAGGCATGACGAGGCTGATCTCCGGGCTGGCCGGAGGCCGCCGGCTCAAGGTGCCGCGCGCCGGGGTGCGGCCCACCGGCGATCGCGCCCGGGAGGGGTTGTTCAACTCCCTCGGCTCGCTGCTGGACCTCGACGGCGCCCGGGTGCTCGACCTCTACGCCGGCTCCGGCGCCCTCGGGCTGGAGGCGCTGTCCCGCGGCGCGGCGGAGGCGGTGTTCGTGGAGTCCGGCGCCGGGGTGCTGCCGGTGCTCCGCGGCAACATCGACACCGTGGGCCTGCCCGGTGCGCGCGTCGTGCAGGGCAGCGTGCCGACCGTGGTCGCGGGAGCGGCGCCGGCCGCCTTCGACCTGGTGTTCGCCGACCCGCCCTACGCGGCCCCGGTGGAGGAGGTCCTCGGCGTCCTGGAGTCCCTGACGCGGGGCGGCTGGCTGGCCCCGGATGCCGTCGTCGTGGTCGAGCGCTCCAGCCGGGAGGAGTCGTGGGAGTGGCCGACACCGCTCATCGGACTGCGAGATCGGCGCTACGGGGAGGCGGTGCTCCGGTACGGTCGCTCCTCGTGAGGCGAGCGGTCTGTCCCGGTTCGTTCGACCCGGTCACCAACGGCCATGTCGACGTGATCACGCGCGCCGCCGGCCTCTACGACGAGCTGGTCGTGGCGGTGCTCGTCAACCCCGGCAAGGCCGGCCTCTTCGGCGTCGACGAGCGCATGGCGCTGCTGCGCGAGGCCGTCGTCGACCTGCCCAACGTCACCGTCGACAGCTTCGAGGGGCTGCTGGTCGACTACTGCCGCAGCCACGACATCCCGGTGATCGTCAAGGGCCTGCGGGCCGTCGGCGACTTCGAGTACGAGCTGCAGATGGCCCAGATGAACCGGGAGCTGGCCTCGGTCGAGACCCTCTTCGTCCCGACCGCGCCTCAGGTGGGTCACCTGTCCTCCAGCCTGGTCAAGCAGATCGCCAAGTTCGGTGGCGACGTCTCGTCCCTGGTGCCCAAGGCGGTCAACGACCGACTGGTCGCCCAGTCGAAGGGAAAGCCATGACCGAGGTGGTCTACCGGCTCTACGAGACCGTCGACGAGCTGACCACGGTCATCGAGAACGCCCGCAGCGTCCCGATGTCCAGCTCGTGCATGGTGCCCCGCGACCACCTGCTCGACCTGCTCGACGACCTGCGCGAGAACCTCCCCGACGAGGTGCAGCAGGCCGGCGCGATCGTCGAGCAGCGCACCGAGATCCTGCAGCAGGCGCAGGCCGAGGCCGAGCGGCTGACCGGGCGCACCCGCACCGAGAGCGAGCAGGTCGTCGCCACCGCCCGCCGCCAGCGTGAGGAGCTGATCGGCACCGCCCGCCGGCAGCGCGACGAGATCCTCACCGAGGCCCAGGCGCAGGCCGACGACCTGCTGGCCCAGGCGGAGGCGGAGGCGGAGGAGCTGCTGGCCGAGGCGCGCAGGCTGCGCGACCAGCTGCTCGTCGACGGCCAGGCCCAGCAGGACGAACTGGTCGCCGCCGGCCAGGCCGAGCACGAGCGGCTGCTCACCGAGACCGAGGTGTACCGCACCGCCGTCGACCGGGCCGACGAGCTCGGTGCCCAGACCGTCGCCGAGGTCGCCCGGATGCGCGCCGAGGTCGACGAGTACGTCGACAGCCGGCTGGCCGACTTCGGGAACACGCTGGCGCACCTGACGCGTTCGGTGGAGAAGGCGCGCACCAACTTGCGGACGCCCTGACGCCGGGACGGCGCCGCTCAGGGATCGGGTAGGCTGGTCGTCTGTCCGGCTGCTGCCGTCCGCGCGCCTTCCGTGCGCGGGTCCCCACGCCGGCGAACTCACCATCGACGACGACGAGTACTGACATGCCTGCTGCCTCTCCGCACTCCCGCGGCGCCGCGTCCACGGACGCACGGCGTCCCGTCGGCGACCCCGCCGAGAAGCCCGCTGCCACGGCGGCCAGCAAGGCCGTGGAGAAGGCCTGGAAGGTCGACCTCCGCGAACTCGGCCGGCGGGCCGGCTCGATGACCGCGTGGGACAAGACGCTCCCGGCGCAGGCCGGTTGGGGCGTGGAGATGATCGGCGTCCCCGAGGGGGCCCCGGTGCACCTGCACCTCCGCCTGGAGTCGGTGATGGAGGGCGTGCTGGTCTCCGGCCAGGTCGACGTCCCGGTCACCGGTCAGTGCGCCCGCTGCCTGGAGCCGCTCGAGGACACCCTCGAACTCGACGTCCAGGAGCTCTACGCCTACGCCGGCAGCACCACCGAGGCCACCAGCGCCGAGGACGAGGTGCGGCGCATCGAGGGCGACCAGCTCGACCTGGCGCCGCTGGTCCGTGACACCGTCGTGCTCACCCTGCCGCTGTCGCCGACCTGCACGCCGGACTGTGCCGGCCTGTGCGTCGACTGCGGCGAGCGGCTCGACGACCTCCCGCCCGACCACTCGCACGAGGTGGTCGACCCACGGTGGGCCGGGCTCGCCGCCCGGTTCACCGCGACCACCGACAGCACCACCGACTCAGAGGAGAACTGATCATGGCGGTCCCGAAGCGGCGTACGTCGCGCGCCAACACCCACGCCCGCCGCTCGCAGTGGAAGGCGACCGCGCCGACCCTCGCGCCGTGCCCGAACCCGGCCTGCCGCGAGCTCAAGCCGCCGCACCAGGCCTGCCCGACCTGCGGTCAGCACGACGGCCGTCAGGTCCTCTCGGTCTGAGCTCGTCCCCTCTGAGCGTGGCGCAACCGACCAGCGCACCGGCGTCCTCGGTCACGGACCCCCCAGCCGGGGGGTCCGTGACCGAGGACGCCGTTCGTGTGCCCGCAGCTGACCTGCACCTCCAGCAGGCAGCCTCCTGGCTGGCCGACGCCCTGGACGTCGCGCTGCCCGCCGACCTGCTCCAGCTGGCGCTGACCCACCGGTCGTGGGCCTACGAGCACGGTGGGCTGCCCACCAACGAGCGCCTGGAGTTCCTGGGCGACTCGGTGCTCGGCCTCGTCGTGACCGACGAGCTGTACCGCAGCCACCCCGACCTGCCCGAGGGGCAGCTGGCCAAGCTGCGCGCCTCGGTGGTCAACATGAACTCACTGGCCCGGGTGTCGCGTGCGCTCGGCGAGGGGGGCATCGGGCCGCACCTGCTGCTGGGCCGCGGCGAGCAGTCCACCGGCGGCCGGGAGAAGGACTCGATCCTCGCCGACGCGCTCGAGGCGCTGATCGGCGCGGTCCACCTGGGGCGGGGGCTGGACGCCGCCTCGGCGATCGTGCACCGGCTGTTCGACCCGCTGCTGGCCGAGTCGGCCACCCGAGGTGCCGGCCTGGACTGGAAGACCAGCCTGCAGGAGCTGGGTGCCGCCCAGGGCCTGGGCGCCCCGGTGTACGCGGTCGAGGACGACGGTCCCGACCACGCCAAGACCTTCGCCGCCGCCGTGCTGCTCGCCGGTGAGGTACGCGGCACGGGCACCGGGCGCACCAAGAAGGCCGCCGAGCAGGAGGCCGCCGAGGCCGCCTGGCGGGCCTTGTCTGCTGTCGATGGGTCCGCCGCGGCCGACGGCGGACCCGCGGAGGACTGAGCCGTGCCCGAGCTGCCCGAGGTCGAGGTCGTCCGGCGCGGCCTGGAGCGCTGGGTCGCCGGCCGGAGGATCAGCCAGGTCGAGGTGCACCACCCGCGGGCGGTCCGCCGGCACCTGGAGGGCACCGACCACTTCGTCGCCGCGCTGACCGGCCGCACCCTCACCGCCGCGCACCGGCGCGGCAAGTACCTGTGGCTGCCGATGGCCGAACCGGACGGTGCCCCCTCGGGGCGCGCGCTCGTCGCCCACCTGGGGATGAGCGGCCAGCTGCTGGTGGAGAAGCCGGACGAGCCCGACGAGGTGCACCTGCGGGCCCGCTTCCGGTTCACCGACGGCGGCCGCGAGCTGCGGTTCGTCGACCAGCGCACGTTCGGCGGTCTGGCCGTCGAGGAGGCCCCGGCCGGTGGTCTGCCGCCGCGGCTGGCGCACATCGCCACCGACCCGCTGGACGCCGCCTTCGACGTCGACTCCTTCAGCGCCGCCCTCCGCCGCAGGCACACCGAGGTCAAGCGGGCCCTGCTGGACCAGACGCTGATCGGTGGGGTGGGCAACATCTACGCCGACGAGTCGCTGTGGCGGGCCCGGCTGCACGGTGCCCGGCCGACCGACAAGCTGACCCGGGCCCAGGTCTCCGACCTGCTCGAGGGCGTCCGCGACGTGCTCGACGAGAGCCTCGAGCAGGGCGGCACCTCCTTCGACTCCCTCTACGTCGACGTCAACGGGCAGAGCGGCTACTTCTCCCGGCACCTGGCCGTCTACGGCCAGGAGGACCGGCCCTGCCCGCGCTGCGGCACGGCCGTCGTCCGGGAGTCGTTCATGAACCGCTCCAGCTACAGCTGCCCGCAGTGCCAGCCCCGACCACGCGTGCGGGCCGGGCGATGAGCGGCCAGCTGCGGGTGGTCGCGCTCGTCGACGGGCACGTTCAGGGCGTCGGCTACCGCTGGTTCGTCCGGCAGACCGCGACCGCCCGGGGGCTGGCCGGGTCGGCGACCAACATCGCCGACGGGCGGGTCGAGGTGGTGCTCGAGGGGCCGGCGGACGACGTCCGGGCGGTGGTCGCCGAGCTCTCCGGGCCGGCGGCGCCGGGCACGGTCCGCTCGGTGGAGCAGCGCGAAGACCCGGTGCAGGCGGTGCGCGGCTTCACCACGGGGTGACGAAGACGACATCCCCCCGACACGGTCAGCACGCCGCCGTGCCGTTGACCCACGTCGCGACCGGTGTCACCCTGAAGTCACCAGCCCGCGCAGACCGCCCTCGGCGGTGCGACGGGACCTCCACCTGCTCTCGAGAGGCCGCTGAGCCATGGCCAAGGCCCTGTTCGGTTCCATCGTCGCTCCGCACGAGCTGCGAGTGGCCGAGGAGAACGCCGCCCTGCGCGCCAAGGTGCGCCGGCTCGAGGAGGAGCTCACCGCCCTCCGCGAGGAGCTGACCGCCCTCCGCGAGGACCGCGACGCCACGCTCGCCCGCGAGCTGCTCACGATGGCCCACGAGTCGGCTGCGTCCGCCCTGGCCTGAGAGAGCGCCACCCTTCCCCCACGCAGGCTCCTGCGAGAGCGCCGGTCTGTCGGGGGTCGTCGCTAGGGTCGGCCCGTGCACCTGTCCAGCCTGACGCTCAAGGGCTTCAAGTCCTTCGCGTCACCGACGACGCTCCGGCTGGAACCGGGCATCACCGCCGTCGTCGGCCCGAACGGCTCGGGCAAGTCCAACGTGGTCGACGCCATCGCCTGGGTGCTCGGCGAACAGGGCGCCAAGAGCCTGCGCGGCGGCAAGATGGAGGACGTCATCTTCGCCGGCACCGCCGGCCGTCCGGCGCTGGGCCGGGCCGAGGTGACGCTGACGATCGACAACGCCGACGGGGCGCTGCCGATCGACTACACCGAGGTGTCCCTCACCCGCCGCATGTACCGCTCCGGGGAGAGCGAGTACGAGATCAACGGCGACAAGGTGCGGCTGCTCGACGTCCAGGAGCTGCTCAGCGACTCCGGCATCGGCCGGGAGATGCACGTGATCGTCGGGCAGGGCCAGCTCGACGCCGTCCTCTCCGGCCGCCCGGAGGACCGCCGCGCCTTCGTGGAGGAGGCCGCCGGCGTCCTCAAGCACCGCAAGCGCAAGGAGAAGGCGCTCCGCAAGCTCGACGCGATGCAGGCCAACCTGGACCGGCTGGGTGACCTGACCGCGGAGCTGCGCCGCCAGCTGAAGCCGCTGGGCAAGCAGGCCGAGGTGGCCCGCCGCGCCGCCGGCGTGCAGGCCGACCTGCGGGACGCCCGGCTGCGGCTGCTCGCCGACGACCTCGTGCAGCTGCGCGACGCCCTGGACGCCGACGTCGCCGACGAGACCGCCGCCCGCGCCCGGCGGGCCATCGTGGAGGCCGCGCTGGGCGCGGCCGGGCGGTCGGAGTCCGCGCTGGAGCGGCAGCTGGCCGCCGATGCACCGGTGCTCGCCGCCGGGCAGGAGAGCTGGTTCCGGCTGTCGACGCTGGCCGAGCGGTTCCGCAGCGTCGGGCAGCTGGCCGCCGAGCGGCACCGGCACCTCGCGGCCGCCCCCACCGCCGGCCCGGCCGGCCGGGACCCCGACCAGCTGGACGCCGAGGCCGACCGGATCGACGCCACCGAGCGGGAGATCGCCGCCTCGCTCGAGGCGGAGCGGGCCCGGCTGGGCAGCGCGGTGGGCGTGCGCACCGAGGTCGAGGAGGCGCTCGCCGCCGCCGAGCGGGCGCTGGTCGCCGCGGCCCGGGCGCTGGCCGACCGCCGCGAGCAGCTGGCGCGGCTGTCCGGGCAGGTCGCCGCCGGGAGGTCCCGGGCCGCAGCCGGCGAGGCCGAGATCGAGCGGCTGGCCGCGGCCGCCGCCGAGGCCGCCGATCGTGCCGAGGTCGCCGCCGAGCGGCTGGCCGCCCGCCGCGAGGAGCTGAGCGAGGACGCCGGCGACGACTCCGACCTCGCCGCAGCCCACGCCGCCGCCTTGGCTGCGCACGCCGACGCGGTCCGGGTGGTCACCGAGCTGACCGCCGCCGAGCGCGCCGCCGAGCGCGACCGGGCCGGCTGGCAGGCCCGCCGGGACGCCCTGGCGCTGGGCCTGGCCCCCGCCGACGGTGCCGCGGCCGTGCTGGCCGCGTCGCTCCCCGGCGTCGTGGGGCCGGTCACCGAGCGGATCAGCGTGCACGTCGGCGCCGAGGTGGCGCTGGCCGCCGCCCTGGGCGGGATGGCCGACGCTGTCGTCGTCGCCGGGGTGGCCGAGGCCGCGGCCGCGCTGGCGCACCTGGCCGACACCGACGGCGGCCGGGCCGGGCTGCTGGTCACCGGCGGCCTGCCCCCGGTGCCGCGCGACGGCTGGCCGGAGCTGCCCGAGGGCGTGCGCTGGGCACTGGACCTGCTCGACGCCCCCGCCGAGTTCGGGCCGGCGCTGGCCCGCACGCTGGAGCGGGTCGCGGTCGTCCCCGACCTGCCCGCGGCCGTCTCGCTGGTGCGCACCCACCCGCGGGTCCGGGCGGTCACCGCGGCCGGTGACCTGCTCGGCGCGGACTGGTCGGTCGGTGGGCAGGTGAACGCCCCCTCCGGGCTGGAGGTGCGGGCGCGGGTCGACGAGGCCGCCGCCGAACTGCACCGGGCCACCGCCACCGCCGCCCGGTTGGCCGACGAGCTGGCCGCGGCCCGGGACGTCGCCGCCACCCGCTCGGCCGACGTGGACACCGCGCTCACCGCCCGCCAGGCCGGTGACCGGGCCCGCTCCGCCGCCGCCGCGGTGCTGGCCGAGCTGGGGGCCGGCGCGCGCTCGGCGGTCGCTGAGGCCGAGCGCCTGGACGCCGCCCGGGTGCGCGCCGAGCAGGCCCGCGACACCGCGGTCGCCGGGCTGGTCGAGCTGGAGGAGCGGCTGGCCGCTGCCGAGGCCGCGCCGGTGGAGGAGGAGCCCTCGACGGAGGTCCGGGACCGGCTGCGCGCCGAGGCGTCCGCGGCCCGGCAGTCCGAGACCGAGGCGCGGCTGGCGGTGCGCACCGCGGAGGAGCGCGCCCGGT
>Ga0210040_10008832_pt1 | contig 11846 bp, 7 predicted proteins | sample CryGeyCG12114_NA_FD_185462 | JGI IMG/M metagenome (GOLD analysis project Ga0210040, IMG submission 185462) | Groundwater microbial communities from aquifer - Crystal Geyser CG19_WC_8/21/14_NA (SPAdes) (version 2) | ecosystem: Environmental > Aquatic > Deep subsurface > Groundwater | place: USA... | reverse complement strand
TAAAGAAGCCCTGGGAGGCAGTCTGTGGACTGGATTACTTGTACGTAATGAAAATGTCACCCTCAGCAATTCTTTACCTAAACAAGTTCACCCACTCAAAAAGTAGAAAAAATGTTTCATTTTTCTTCAAAGTTTAACATGTGTACTCCTTCTACAGACATGTGTATTTTTTTCTCTGATGAAATATATTCATATGAAAAATTGCTTTCCATTCAAAAATTGGCTTTGACGAGTGAAAAAACATGTAAAAAGCGTGGACTGGAAAAATTTCACTTTTGGCTTATCCAGCTCTAAAAACATGTGCTACTTGTGGGGAAACTACAGCTTGATGCTTTTTTTGTCAATTCAATTGAAAGGAAATTCGACCATATGTCCCTTTCAGACAACTGCATTCGTACGCACACTTCACTCTTTAGATTCGGTGGACCAATCTTATTTCCTAGCATGACTCTCATACGGTCTAAAAGTTTAATTTATCACCCGCTCCATCATTACTTGTATGGTCCATACTGAAGCTCCCAATTTGGGGTCATATCAGACTATGAACCACATGGTCAAGTTAGAATTGCCCTGTTTTCTTAATTCCCTTGATGAAACACGTACAAAATAAACAAGGAACATCTAACGGGAATAATGAAAATCAGCCAAAAAAAGCAATCCATGTTTTCTGGGTTCTATCAAGTTGTCACCAAATGTTACACTTGGACTCCCAATTCTTTGAAATGAAAGCAGGGCTGATTAAATAAAAAGACTTTGGGGAAGTGAGAAAAGTCAATTTGTGAGGAGGCAATCGCATTGATTCAAAAGACAAAATCTGAGCACCAAGGGTCAATAACTCTTCCATGGGCTGTGCACACACAAATTCCGCTTTTGGACACGGTCTAAATACTTGAGATAACATCATTACTACATTTCTTTTATTGCTATATCTTAACAATTCATGTTCACTGGAAAAAGATTTCCTGTCCTAAACTTTTCTCACTTGAAAATTCTTGGAGCATCATGCTTATATATCCAAATTGCCATAACGTAAATAGCTATTCCGCTGTAACTCAAATGATGCTGACCTCTTTTTTACTAATACTCAGTTAGTAACTTTAGTTGCTATGTCTGAAATTTAAAGCCCGTTGGAAGTGTAGTTACTATATAGTATAACATTCAACTTTCGTTCCATTTCAACTTGTTTTCCATCATTAGTGAAGCGAAATAGGTTTACATTGCCTGCTCTCTACTGTTTAACCAACTTGGTAAAAGTTGAACAAGGCAGAAATAGGAAATGAGTTACTTGTACGCCGTCGGCCATTTGAACTGGCTGGCATTCCTCGAAACTGTTAATTTTCGGGGAAAGTTGTATGAAAAATTCAATTTCCATAAACCTAAGGGTGGCAACGGATCGGATCGGATCACCTCAAATCCGATCCGATCCGATAACAATCCGATAGGCAAACAATATTTGAGAATGAACGAAAAAATGCTGTGCATTCTAGGTTTGCCGGCTAAAACTTATTCGTCTTGATTTTGACTTTGACTACAATTTTCAATTTCACTTAAACTTGTCATTTTATAAATACAACAATGGCACCACAGTTCTGTTTCATTATATTATATTTTATTTTGGCAAATTTTTGAAATCTCTAATATTAAATGGATAAGTAGCATACTCTATGAAAGTCCCACTTTTGATTCAAAATGGTGCAATGTCAATATGCAATAAATAGTGCAACATACTTTAATACGCATATTGCCGTGTTTAAGTTTTATTTACTTCATGAATTCATGCATGTGTCGCTGAAGCTGTGCAATGCAATATAGGAGAACGCTCTACACAAAGTATCGCATAGTTACTCGTTTCAACATTGTTCTATCTATCGGATTCTATCGGCTCATCGGATCGGATCACCCCAAATCCGATCCGATCCGATAGAGGCTATCGGATGAAAAAGCTTGATCCGGTCCGATCCGAATCCGATCCGATATGATCCGATCCGATGCCACCCTTACATAAACCTATTCATCGTAGTATGGAAAGTAATGAAAGTCTCACTGTTTAGGAGTATAGTACGCTTATAAATAGTGTAATGGACATTCTGCGCTGGGAAACAATATTGCGTCCAGCATTGATACTTCCCACGATTTTAGTAAAACTAACAACCCTCGCAAAAAGTTTCAATACTGTGCGCAAAAGTATAGTAATACAATCTAGCTACAGATGAGGTAATAATAAGCACTGCAAAAACACAATAAACTAAATGCATGTGAGAGTAACTGAAGCCAAAGAAATGTGAGCGGAACAAAAACACAGCTCATCACTACAGCTTACTTAGATTGCCAAAGGGGCTGCACCAGTTTCATGCTCATTTCAAAGGGAGAAAGGAGATATACACATGAGAGAGGAAACCCAGTGGTTGTAAACACGTTCACAAATTTCCATTTGTTAACTAACTAGCTAACTAACGAGCAAGGTTGCCGACCAAAATATATGCATACATACATGTGATTGTGAACTGACTGACTAGACTAGTATTACTAACTAACTGACTGACTGACTAACTATAATTGGTTAAACACTACCTATTCATCTACCTAATATCTTATGTGCCTCACACAATGTAAACAATGCACAGTTGAAAACTGGATGCGAACAAAGTTCTCATAGAGAGCTGGGGAGGAAGTTATAATAGAAGCATGCAAGGAAAGTCTATATATACCTATGTGAGACAACAATCAAAGTCATGTTCCCGGTTAACTTTCACAGGGGGCTTGGTTAATTAAATGGTTCGTTAGCTACTTGGTGAAATGGGTTCTCACACCTTTAGTGTAAATAAAAGGATTAGTTTGTGAAGGACATAAAAAAGGGACAGGATACTCGACATGTTTATGGAAAAAAGACACGTTTAAAGTGATAAAATAAAGTATCCCTTCTTGAAACACATACAACAACTAAAAGAGTTTAGGGGAGTGCATAGAAATTTTTTCCAGCTCTTGTCAAGTAGGTAAAAGCTCTCCCAAATTACCCACATAAAGTCTCCACATCTACTTTAATACGCCACAGTATATTCCTTTTTAATTGTTCTTTACTACTACGTTGGTCTGGAAAAAAAGAGTCTTAATTTAGGAGCTAACTTTTTGGGTTTCGTGTCTGCTTTACGTTTCCAGAAAGACGGAGCATAAAACTTACGGTTGGTTTATGATGTAAAGCGCCGCTTTTTTCATTAAAATGTTGAATAAAGCTTGTTTTTTTTCAAGCAAATCTGAAATATTGGAGAAAATTTACGTAGCTTTTGTGAAAATACTTGTAGATATTTTTAATTCAATAAATTGCTTATACCACTCCCTGAATCTAAAATATTAATGGTTTCATTTTGGTTTTAGTTGAGGCGTAGCGTAGTGCTATATTTTAAAGTTAAAAACATTGCCACAGTGTAGACCGAATAACGAATACATCTAAAAGTTTTAATAAGCACACTCAATTATTTCGTTTCCGTTTTTCAACTGACTCACAGAACCATGAAAATAATGAGATACGTCAAAGAAGACCTTCACAAAATTCCATTTTAATGAATCGAACATTCCCACAATTTCGTACATCTTTATAGTCTGATGCATTCACATTAATTAATAACGACTTTTGTTTTTACTCACGATTGTGTGACAAAAAAAAGTGGGAGTGCAAAGAAAATTCTTCAATTGATTCTCTTGTCTCAAATTTACAACTTTTAGAATTCTCACATGAAAGAAATCAAACCACTTATATCATCCCACTAACTCAATATACACAATTTCCCCTCTCCACCATTTATTTCATCGAGCAGTATCGAATTGCCTGCACACTCTGTTTGTCATCTGTGCATGAGTAATGCACAGCTTGCATTGTAAAGCTGTATAAAATGTCATTTGGAGTAAAATAACGAGTGTTGAATACACTGCGTGTGTCAACAAGCGTTAATACGTAAAATCCACAATGTATCATCATCTTTTTTTCCCCTCTTGCCAATATATCGCATTTAGGATGTGTATGCCCTATCCCTACATACTACTTGCTCATTGTACAAAAGTTTACAAAAGTGTCAAAAAATGTTTAATAATTCACAACATAGCCTCCAATTTGTATATGCACCAATCACATTTCCCTTTTCATTTGGGAATCTTGCAATTTACAATGTACACAATGGGAGACTAGAAAGTAACTTTTTTTACATTTTGATATTATTTCAGAATTCAAGCAACTATCTTGACATTATTGGCACCACTCTTTTTTCACTACGAAGATAAATAACACTATAACTAACTAGCTAAGCCCTAGTCGTTGGGTACCCGCCCTTCATCTCTTTATTTTTCTTGCCACTCTAAGCGTAAATAATCTTTTGGAGTATGCTCTAACACCACTAAGAACCATAAGTAGCGAAATCGTAGTTTGTGTACTACCTCCCCCTATTCATCTTGGGAAGAAAATCAGACGCACCCCTCCTTACTCGTGTATTGTCCTCAGGGAGAAAGCATGCTTTCTTCAAAGGAGGGCTCAACTTTTTCATATACTTATTTACTTTACCATAACGAATTTCCTTTAGTCCAAGAGTTGCACTTGACAAAAAAATCCTCCTGAACTTGGCACACACAGAAATTATCATCTGATGCTGGAAGCACATGGTAGCGACTGGTTTCCTATACATGTAGCAAGCCGCAGTTAGCAATAACCGTGCCGATTAAATGGCACTTCCTGAGGTGACTTCCTAACTTGCTTTCACTAACAAATATTATGTATGTAGTATGGGGAAGACATTAGGTGGCAAGGAAATTACCTAGTGCCGAGGATATTTTGATCATCTTTTGTGGGCACTGTGCCAGTTAACTAAAAGAAATGGAGCACACACAAGGTTCCCATATTTGAATCTTATTTTGCAAATTGCATACCACAAGTTTATTGTAGAGTTGGATGGTAAATTGGTCAAGAAAACAATTTTTTTTGTGCTAGGCATGCTAAAGCAACTTTTGTTAGTTACTAATGATGATACAGATTTAATTTAACGTTCAAATCGTAAGATTGTTATATACTTGAATATTAGTTTTGTTACTGATAAATAAGCCCACTAGTAAGCAAATGAGTAATTAAATGTAGACAGGATGAATCTAGGGTAACAGTGGGGAAACAGCTCTACCCTTATTATTGATTTCGATTCAACATTTCTTTGCATTCTGAAAATCACTATATCTTCAAATGAGGTTCAAGCAGCTGGAAGCGATGCGAATGGCAGATAAAAGATACTATTGCAGCTTATAATGATATCATCTCATTATTGAATACGACCAGCCAAAAACTATATATACATGTTGTATGTATGCATGTGTTTGCCAGCAAACAGAGTGAGGAAATGATAATGAGAAGAAGTTTTCACAGTTTTAACATTCACAACTTCTTTTATCCAATATCCAGGCTTTGTGCTCTATTTTATCATTACAGCACAGTGGTGTGCTAGCCAGGCAATTTTCCAAATTATGCCAATTTTCCAAACCCTAGGGTGGATCTTAAATGCATCACACGTAACGCACTCAACTTTTCCGATCCAGTAAACAGTTTTAAGAATCCTCAAAGGAAAATTTTCTGTCGATATGTGTCGCCTAGTGATTAAAATTACATACTATTCGTACACACCAGGGATTCTTATTAATTTGGAGAGATACTGCATAATATGTATTCCTCATGATTAGCTTTATTTCATCATCAGCTCACATTCACATACGAGAAGATTCAATTGACTGAAAAATAAAAGTTGCATTGTAAAAGAAAATGCTACGTGTTACGTGTATTAAAAAACTTGCATAGTTAGTTGTATATCACGTTTACGGATTCCTTTCCCAGTGATCGATTTTACTAAAAATAGACCTTCTTTTGTTTCTACCATTGCCATTAAAGCCCATTATAAAGAGAAAGCACATTACCCAACGTGGGAAGGATAACCTAGTTTTGGGTAAAATAAATTTTTTGGCAAACCTATTTTTACTCAACTAACTTTCATACTAAGCATACATAGCCCAATTTACTTTGTTCTCCCATACTTTTCAGTTAGTTAGTCTAGTACTATGGAACCTTTCCTAGTCCTAGAGAAGGAAACGTGTGAATGGCGAAATAAATCCACTCACAGTTTCCCCTCATTCTAAACTACGTGTTTTAGCTTTGATTATGAGCCTTCTTTGGTAGCTCAAGTATGCACTACTTACTAACTTACTTACTTACTCCCCAACTTACTTGCTCACTCTGAGAACTACATGACCTGGCCATAAGATAAGAACGGAAGCACAAGAGTTATCGTGAAATTAAAGTTAAGCTATAAACTAAGTGAATAGCACTTTGCACAACACTTATTACTATACACGATGTCTTGTCTCATTCCCTTTTCAAATGAAATTAAGAAGAATTGTGGCAGCCACACATTACATTTACCCGGCTTTTTACAGTTAGAGGAAAACCCGTAAGTAAGCATTGCTTAGCTTCTTTTTCTCCTCCTCATAATGAAACGTTACATAGTACATACTTGTTCCTTTGATTCGTATCCACTAACTAATGAAAGTTACTCGACTTTCTACAAAAGAACCTCTATACTCATTTTGTACAAAAAGGAAACTGAATAAAAAGATGAAACAAAACCTCGGGAAAGACGACAAAAGAATAAGGTTCGCAAAAAACGACAAAAGAATAAGGTTCACAAAAAACCAAGATACATATTTTCCTTCCTTTTTCCCACTTGTACATATCCGTTTGATTGCATGCGATGCATCAGAGTCGTGTTGCTTGATGTGTGTGCACACAACACACATAGCACCAACTTTTCATAGGAACCCAATAGTACGTTAGTATACGCAAATGGATAAGTGGCACTTTCTCTTCCCATGCAGCACACGAAGTCACAGTCTGTCTTGAATATATGAATATGGGCATGTGTGTAGCAATGTAATAGGATAGCAAATTCCTTGCTAACCTGTACGTACATACGGTGTGATGCATAGATGAAAGTATTATGTATATAGGGAGGCAAGTGGCATTTGACATATCTTTACTTGACCCATTAGTTTTTTCTTTGGTGTACCGGGAAAAAGCGGGAGTCACAAAAGGGTTCATATAAACAAGCACGAATTCCTTTTCACTTGAAAAATGCAGAGCAGATGCAAAGTGACTGACTATAGAGTTGAAGTATGTAGAGCGGAATTTGGGTTCTGTGAACAAAAGTGTCTGACTGGGAAATGGGAAAGTCAGTCAATCAATTCTAGAGACCTATAGAGTAACCAAGTGTTTTCATTTAAGGTAGAAAACTATTTCAGAAGATGTGTAAGAGTTAGTGAAAAAAAGAGAATGGATACAGAGCATTCAACTGTGGAAATTTTCTGTGAAACGAAATGTTTTCCCCCATCGTTTTGACATTGTACGCACCTGGAGTTGAATCCAATCGAGTAGTAGAGCGATGAGAAAAGTATGCAATTTATAATGGTGTGTGCAAAAAAGAGGATAAAAAGAACACACGTGTTCTTCACCGTGTAACATGCGTATGATCTTACGAGGGGGAGAAATCTACGGATAACACAAAGTTGTGAGAGAAAACTAAAAGTCTTGGTGAAACGCATATGTTCTAGAGTCACCTTAATGTTACAATAGGTAGAGTTGTAACCAAAAGAGAGAAAAATTTTGGAACAAAAGAGCAATGTATCTACAAAGAATAAAGGAGCGTTCTATTCACAGCTTTTTTTCTGGGCTGCCATAAAAGGCAGGAAAAAGAAGTTTTAATTAATTGAAGACATATTTCTTCTTTACATCCAATTTTACCTTGGATCCTTTACCCATGCTATATACTATGTAATTTTGCACGCATTTTTAGCTACATACCTTACATCGTCATTGTCATTTTTTTCTTTATAAATCCCTTGGGCAATTCTTTACTCACTTTTATTCTATCCATGTGATAACTAGCATTCATTCTTGAAACTAACTAGCAAATTCCAATTAAAAGTTTACAAATTCAACGTTTCTTTTCCCCCTTGAACATTCCTTAGTTCCTTTCTATAGTTTGGACTAACTATTTAAGAAGCAAGTTTCTTTCAAGAATGCAAATCATTCTATCCAACTATTTTTTCCTTTATGAAATAATGCTGCCTTTTTTCCCTTGCATTCATTTACATATGATGTTGCTTTTTTAAAATGCATCAGCTCTTATGGGAGCCCACAACTCTCCAGTACATTACACATACTCACTCAGTTCTCATCCTATTTTGCAGCATTTCGTGCACGTAAATACTTTTCATGCATAAGTAATTTGTGATGAGTAGGCTGATAGCGTATGTTGTATGTGTGTTTGTGTGCACGCTCTATTAGCATGCATGACGATCAACCCTTTTCTGCTCTTAGGCCAGCACTCCCAATAATAGTATTACTGACTAACGAATAGTTTTACAACTTACTGACTGACTGGCATGACTGAGAAAGCCGCCGCGAGTCAACAAATATAAATCTATGACTCCAAACCAGTCTTACCAATAGTATCCAAAAAGTGTACAAATAAATTTTTCCTACATATTTAATCACATTTCTCTCACATTTATGCAAAATAGAGTGATCTTATTGCAATAAATACATGTGCTTTAATGCTATCTAATCGTTAATTGTATTGCCACCATAATGGGGTCAGCTTCATGTATTTGACTCGAGTGACGCAAATTCCAGCAAATGCTTTAAAAATCTTCTCTGCTTGCTTAACCATGTATTTAGGTATACAGAGTGTGAGTGAATCCAAGGTAGTAGTAAACTAACTAGAGTAGGACTTTAGGCAAACTTAATCTATGGGAATTTATTTTGGTTGCCCAGAACTGTCAGTTCCAGTGGAAGGAGTGACAGGAAAGAGAGTAGAGCTGCCCTGTGATATCAAGGCAAATCGTCGAGATGACACGGTCTACATGGTACTATGGTTCCGAGATGCTGACTCTATCCCTATATACAGGTGAGAGAAACTAAACCTCTTATTTTGTCTACTAAACTATGTCTCTACAAAACAGTAGTAAATAGAGCTCCCTGTTTCAAAATAAATATAATACCTTTTACAATAGTGAGTGAGTGAGTGAGTAACCGAAACAGATATTTATCTGCTAACTAACTGCATGCTAATAAATCCAACAGATTTACAAAGCCGTACAATGGTTAAACTATAAAGATTTAACAATTGGCTTTGATGCCAACTTTTTCTTCCATACCTTAACTCAATTGGTAAGTGTAACTAAGGTGGTGTAAAATAAATAAGAAACGGAAACAATGCGCTTCGTACTGACTGATGAAAAAAGTCAACTTTCACCCTTTAGATTGGCTAAAAAGGTTCTTTTCACTCGTTAACTACTTTTTTCCCACCACTTGCATTTAATTCCTCCCCTCTGCCACTTACTATACAAACTGAACGACACCCATAAAAGGTACAGAGACAAGAATGACGGCAAATAAATGCCTCTTTTATAGCAGAGCACGTATCACTTTTACATCTTTTCCACTTGCTTTGATGAGTTGAAGGAAGGAAAAAGAAGCAGTGTGACCAAATAAATGCTCAGATGCATAGCCCACCATCATAGAGTTGTGCCTAGTTAGTTAGTTTTAGTCACATCTCAACTGCCCTGCATATGTATATCTCAGCCAATTACAGAAAGCCTTGTATGTATATCCATATGTGTAGTGAGTAAGCAAGTAAGCATGTGATATCGCATACGTCCGCTCCTATATATTTTGCTCCCACGAGCTGATACAGTTGGAAAGCCTGACTGACTGACTACTATCACTGCTATTTATTAGTTGGAGTTTTGGCGAGATTCAAACCTCTCTATACATCAAGAAGGATTCCCTCTGTCCTCACCCAAGTCGTATAAATGCGAGTCATCCTGTTCCAATGGATCTGGTAGATTTCTGTTTGTATTCATCACTTACTTACTTACCCTCAGGATGACTTAGGTATAGCAAACTAGTGCTTCTAGGTCATTCTGGGGTATACCAATCCGTGATAATATGTATTGAAGTAAAAGCATTTCCTTTTTCCCTCTCTTGTTCTTCTATTAGTAAAGTTAGATAAGGAGCTGTGGTTGGTCCTTTCCCCGAGTTCCTGTCGACGATAAAACATTTATCTGAGCGCATTAGTATTGATTTATATATTTGCCAAGACATGTAGTACAGCGTGTCTTGCCCGCGTTAACTTTAGCCCATTACTGTTGTCTACATGGGTTTCCACAAGACAATAGGGCAGTGTGAAGATAAAAAAGAACGCACCCATATTTGTGCACTGCTCACCCATCATGTTTACCGTGCAAAATATGAATGATGTATTGCTTTTTCAAAGGCAGAGCACGTCGGACCGTATTCATTGGTGTGACTGCACGAGTGAAAGCATGGCGTGGAAAATAACAGCTATGAAGTGTCCACATGACTTTCACTTGAGTTCATTTTGCAAAATACGCATTGTAGAACCATGCACATACATTATCATCTAAGGGACGAAAAAATGTGTGGGTATAAAAGACTGTCATCTGTGAATAGTGGAAATTCACATAATATGAGATACAGAGATGATGATGATGATCGTAATAAGAAGAATCATTATCATTAGATGGTCAACTTTACCTTGAAAGACCTTATATGTACGTGACTTGGGCTCAAATATATTATAGTTTTTTGTACTGAACGCATTATCATTGTTGTAATGTCACACAAGAGCCATTGTGATAGGTAATGCTGGTAGGGACATAAAGGTCCTAAAGATCTACACAAGAAAGGACTGTGTGCCCCCTCATCTGTTCTTTTGGTAGATTTGTAAAAAGATGTGCTTTTTCCCTTGGAACGCTGAACGAAGCTTTTATGAAAGTGAAAGGAGAAGTGGTAGCCCCGTTTTTCATCTGCTGACGACGGCATAATGGATAGGCTTAAGATGATGTGCCATAGAAGCCACACATATACTATGTATAGAGTGAATGATGAACTGACAATGAGAGGAGTGCTTTTAGGATTTCTCACAGGGAGCAAGGAATGTTGAGAATTTTTTCGTGAGAATCTATGCGATAAGAATAAAAGTTTGCTCGAGTAATAATATGCTTTTACTTTCCAAAAATGCGGTAGTCCAGTAGAGCCTTTGATGTTACAAAGGGTGACCTACCGTGGTGGGAGCCCATCATAACCTGGCATGTATGTGCGTGTAAGTCACTTATGTACATTCAAAATGGAATAATGTCAAAAGAGGAAGTTGCAACAGGAAGTTCATATTTCTATCGCACTTTTATAAAGGTGTAGCTTGTAGCACGTGGCGGCATAAAAATCGATTTCACGGACTAGTGTGAGAGTAGAGAAAGGTAGATCCAACTAAAAGGTTCTATTGTAATAGCCTCCATATTGTTGCGGAGTAACACAACAGTTTGGACTTCATTACTTTGTACACGTAATAATGATGCGAATATATCTGTGTAGTTTTCCCAGTGTGCATGAACTCGTTGGCAGATAATTTACGAGAATGAGCAACGGAAGGTGCTAAAATGGGAATTCATGGAAAATGAAACTCTAATTTAATTTATTGGAACCAATGGCTTATAATTACATAGGACTGTATTCGAGTAAGGTGTGCACAGAGTTGGTCCAAAATTGTGTGGGTTAGACACGGTAATAATCCTTGTAATAATGGAAAGGGACCTAAATACATAAATAGACGTAAGTTATTGCGCACTTTTTGTTGCCATGAAATGCGAATAGCACTTTCATATGTATTTTGTTGTTTTCTCTATTGCACCATTTTACATCAAGTGCTCGTTAGTGTCAGCATACTTGCACTTGTTAACAGAGTCACTAA
>Ga0210040_10008831_pt1 | contig 11847 bp, 13 predicted proteins | sample CryGeyCG12114_NA_FD_185462 | JGI IMG/M metagenome (GOLD analysis project Ga0210040, IMG submission 185462) | Groundwater microbial communities from aquifer - Crystal Geyser CG19_WC_8/21/14_NA (SPAdes) (version 2) | ecosystem: Environmental > Aquatic > Deep subsurface > Groundwater | place: USA... | reverse complement strand
ACTGAATTTGTTTCCCATGTCGCTGTCATCCTTTATACAGCTTTTTGTTTGCTTCGACTAAATTCCTGAATTTGTTGTTAATTCTCTTTTTGTTGATACATTTTTTACGTTGGTCATCAAATGCATGTTAAAATTATCAGGATTAACTATTTTACTGGTGATAGAACTGGTTCACACATAAAAAATTTCAAAACAACGAAAAAATGATGGCAATGAACTTGGCCTTTGTTTTTATTGATTCAGCTGAAATCAATGAATCAATTAGTCAAACATAGCTCCACTGGCTTTATTTGCTAATACATTATTATGGTATCAATCGTCAATAAAATTAATATTTCCGTGTTAGCAGTGAAACCGTTCCAGAGAATTAGAGATCAATGCATTCATTGCATCATTGTATAGCTTGTAAGTTTATTATGATGCGCAATTCGCAATTTATTAATTGATGCAAGTTAAAAGTACCGCAAAAAAGAACAAACATGCTAAACTAGTGGGAATCATTCGAAGAATTCCAGTGACTTTTGATTATGCTAACAAACAAATCTTCACCATACGCTGTGGTGAACACATTGAAGTTCAACTGAAATCAGGTAAAGTTCATTGCGGTCACATCATGCAGATAAAAGTGGATGATGCACATGCACTAAAGTATATTGAATGTAAACATAAACAAATTGATTTTTATGAATAAAGGGGAACAAATATACTGAATCATCAGGGAAATTATTGACTACTATATAAAGACAATGATTTTTTCAGAAAATAAAAGACTTTCAGTTTCCCGCATTTGACTAACGGTCCAAATAAATTGCAGATTGTAACTTTATTTGATACATTGTCAACTTTTTTAAAAAATATCTTATTTTATTACGTGTTTTTCACTTAATAATTTGCATATCTTGTTTTTAGTACAGAATGGTTAAGTGTAAATTTATTCCAATTTTGCTGACACTTTTTCTATGCAGTAAGATTTAAATGTTTTGTGATTTTTTTCCAGTTTTTTATGTTTTTATTAATTTGTTATTATTTTTTGTAGGTATTTCGGCATTTGAGTTCTGGAATGATCTTAGAGGTAAAGATATATTTGAATTCATTCAAATGGTTTAGTATGTCCTTTTGAATTTCATTTTTAAATTTGCGTATTTTTCAGTAACATGGTGGCCTTATCCCAAAGAAGGATTTTATAGCCAACTCCCACGTAATAAATTCGACGCTAAATTTCAAGGCTGGTTCCAAACATCTAGTGACTGTACAAATCGAGGTCGATTTTCTGGATTTAGATTTGTATATCCAGCTGATCCTGGTGTCGCACTTTTGTTTGATACAGAAGGTCATGTTGCAGGGATTCAAGCTATGGTAAATAGACATTTCAAAAAACTACATCAATTTCATTGCTAAAAGCTATTAATGTTGATCGGTTTTTACGGTTTTTAGATCCCACATAAAGACTTACTAGTCGAAGGATTGAACTACAATTTTGCTGCTGTTCCCATGTTTCAATATGAGAACTACAATGGGGCTGATCACTATGTTCTGACAGCATATTTTGTTCATCCAGGTAGAAAAAAATCGTCTTTTTAAGAATGATGGATGTTTACACAGAATTAAACAAAAATTTTATAATTTCAGACACAATTTGCTCCAAAGTTACGACATTAAATCCACCTGAAGGAAACATTGGATTGAATAGCCAACTATATTTTCAAACTGGACCTTCCCCCACCAATTTACGGATTGCTCCTAAAACAAGGAACGTAGCTGAAGCTTCTGGCTGGTAAGAATCCTCACTGATAGTTAAAAAAAATTCAATGTTCATCCGTTAAAAAAATGGATTCAAAAAATATTTTTTTAATTTTCAGGACAAGAAATGAATGCAGAGTGGGAATGGGTAAGCTAACACCCTTTTTACTCAGGTTTCTTTTATTTACAAAAGATTATTATATATTTCTAAAATTTTAGGTAATCACAACTTTTTCGAAGTTGAAAAGTATGAAGAAACGGACTGTACACAAGTGCAACCACATTGCTTGCTCTTTAATGAACGGGACGAAATGGCTGGTTTCTGTTTTACGGTTCCAAGTTTGATGAGTTCTCCTCGATTTGAGCATTCTACTGTGCAAGGAATCAATGTATGTGTCTTCCAAATTTCCTTAGCTGTATTTATTCAATTGGTTAAAATGAATATTTGATATTTATTCATTTCGGTTAATGCAAACTTATAGACAACCCTTGGAGGTGCTCCTGATTGCATTTTGGACCAAACGGAAACAGTAGGGACAAGTACGATGCATATATATTTCACAAATGATCCTTGGAATTTAGGACCGGACTGTCCATAAAATTGCAGCTGTACGGAATATTATTCTAGAGCTTCTATTTCTGCATATTGTGAATTAATCTTTAGCATTCAAGCAATAAACATAAAATATTGATTTTTTTAACCGGTTGAAGCAGTTTGAATGACGCATTTTATTACCCGTCTAATTTGCCAGTAAATAACTAATAGGCGTTGGATGACATGAAATTGCATAACGTCAAATTAATAAAGAAATTTCAATTTTCTTTTTATATTATTCCTACTGTCCCATTCGCATGCGGCGCCATTTTAATGGGCTGCATGTTCCCAGCTCGCATATGGACCGGCAGCGCCCATACTAAACGTGTAAAAACCAAGACAGCTATGTCCAACAGAATTTTTAAAACTATAGGAAAAGTTAATGTCGATAATACCCCCACGCCAGGTCCACAAATTGTGAAATAAATAAATATTCAAGATTACGCAAAAAATCGGTTTGGCGAGTATCAATGAAAAACTGTTCTAGCTTACTTGCTATTTAATTCATTGATTTTCCTTGAATTTATTTATTGAATATTTGAAAAGGGATTTACCTAAATCCAGGTGTGTCCTCCAAATCTCAAGGTAGGCAATAAAAAATTGGATTTCTACATTCCGTCCGGTTCTAATCAAAAGCTTTTTACCTAGATTTTAGGGGTATACAAAAAACTAAGAAAGCAAAGAAGATAATTTTCATGTAGTTTGTAATTTCGAACAAGCAACGTTAACATGCCAAGTTGCATCCCGGTCGAATCAAGGGCTAGCAAAAATTTCTCATAAAACTATTTTTCAAATCGCTAAAATTTGCTCAGGTTACTCCTCAAAAAGGGCGCATTGAAAATCCGTTAAAAAAAGATTTTTTTGGCGATTTCTCAAAATATCCAGGGCTGATTTTGACTAAATTTTTGACCCATGGTAGCTACCCTTCCAAACAATTTGGAAATATATTAGTTCAATAGAACTCAAGATACTTTGAAAAATGCATAATACAATTTATATGGTCTCATTTTAAAAGCATTAGTACGCAAAAGCAAAGTTTTAGTTTCCAGTGGATGGACACGACTTTAGTTTACGAAACAGACATTTCGTTCCTGAGCTTACGCGTATATAATGTATTGGCATAATTCATTCCATAGTAAATGATTTAATGCAATTGAGTTGCCTAACTTGATAGCTAAACAAATAGTAAGCATGAAACAAAACACAGTAAGTAATACCATGAATTATTTTATACAAAAATGTTAGTTGTTTCTTTAAAATTTAAAAAGTCCATTGACAGCACACATTTGTGAGCATATTCTTGATTTCTATATTTCAGTCAACTTCAATTCACTGACTGAAATTCCACGGCAGCTCAATTAATAGCAGTACAAAAAATGCATTTCCATATGACTGGAATATGTAATCTTGTGAAAAAGTGTATATCCCTTCAATACATTGGCCCCGGAACATTTGTAGGGAACCGATATTTTGCCGTATTCATGAAACTGCCCACACTCCTCAAGCTGTCCCCATATGTGTGGAATGGGGACAAATACTGCCTAGAATACAACAAATCCAAAGGGTCCAGATTTGGCAGTTACGTGGGAGTACTCCATTTCCTCCTGTACTACGCTTATTTGATGTACGGATTCTTTTTCTCTAAATCTTACCCATCAAACCCATTAGAGTTCCCGAATACCACTGAGCGGATCATCCATGTGAATGCCCTCATAGTTGTGGGCTTACCTGTGTATGCCATTTTTTCTCTTTTCTTCGAACCCGGTTTTGTGAAATTCTTCAATTTCATGATTTTTTTTGACATAACTAAGGGAGGTAAGATATCTAAACATAAGAGAAGCTTTAGTCTGTACATTTTATTTAATCAACTTGCTCAGAATTATATTTTGCGCAGGAATGTTGCTGCAAAATATCAAAAATTTGCCAGCCGACCCCAGTCCTCTGATGTTCCAGCGATATCTTCAAGTTTGGGCTGTAGCGCAAATATTTGCGAGTCTCATATTCGCTTCTGGGGTTTTAATTTTTCCCCATTTCCCTTTCTACCCGTCTGCCATGTATATGGAATGGGCTGGGTTCAAATCTCGATCTGACTTTTCCAACATTGAGCTATGTCTTTTGGGACTACATTACCTGATTTTGACCAATCAGGTTAACGCTATGATATTTTTCATTATGATGTACGTTCTCACTGCTATTCAAATTGGACTTTGGCATATATATTTAGCCACGTAAGATATATCGTCTCATAACTGAACCGACCATTTAGTTTATTTTAATTTAATTTTTTTTCATCACATTCAAGCGTATTTGTGTGGTTTCAGATACTTAGCAATGGAAGGTCGAATAGAAGACGCAAAAAAACTGTACCGTCAAATTCAAATCTACATAAGCTACTTCAATATTGAAAACCGACGTGTTCGAGTTAGACTTTTGTTCGACATATACGATTTGGGAATCACTTTTGTTAGCTACAGTCTTATTGCCTATCATGAGAAATTGGATTTCTTTGCAATTTTCACACTCTATGCACTTATTATCAACGCATTGAGTGGTGGCATGTTATTTCTTCGGTTTCTGGAACTTCTGGAAGGGGCTGCAAAGGACTTTAAAGGCCAGTTGCTCTACAATATCCGTAAAACACATACACAACACCAGTTGGTGTACAATATAAAATTCGTAGCCTCTTTACAACCCGTCAAATACTACAGGGGGGATATTGTAATTGAGCAAGGATTGTCGCTTGGCATTCTCAACAAAAATGTTGATAACATAATTTTTTTGCTTGTGCAACCAAAGACTGTAAACAAGTCGTTTGAAAAATAAATAAAAATAGGGAAACGAAATTGAACACTAGTACAGTAGGAGTGGACTTGAGAGCAGTTCGGAATGCATTTGAAAAAAACCTGAAATCAAAATGAAATAAAATGAAAATTGAAATCTTTCTCAAGGATGAATGAGCACTACCGCGGCTTCTTTGCTAGTTACTTACTGGAGAAACATGCCTTTCAAATTTCAACCTTTGTGATTTTGCTGTTAAAAAATATCATTTTGGAATTTGACCATGAAAGAACTTATCCTTCAGCTTGACCAAAAGAACATTTGCATGTTCAGCTCTCCGAAAAATCTTGTGGGCAGATTCAGACGGATAACAAGCACACAGTTTCCATAATATAGCAGAAATCTCCTCAATCTCTTACGGTACTTAGTAAATGGCTAGCACAAATGACTACGCTCTTTTTGAAATAATTTAGATGACATCTAAAACTTTGTAAAAATTTGAAAAAAAGTTTTCGAATTTATTTGAATCTGTATGGTACGATGCACTGAAGTTTTAAAATTTACTTTGACTTCGTTTTTCATTTCTTCACTGTATGGGATTAAACATTTTAAATTTTTGTCAGCATTTTTTTCGTTTAAAAATTTTTTAGAGGTTTTTTACCTGTATTGGTTCACATAGGATTTTCCCATCGAAAGACGATGTTGAATGAAAAGTTGACAATCCTTGATAAAGCCAGTACGCAAAAGAAGACTTGAAAATTCTTAGGAAATTGTTCTGGAGTTTTCGGAGTACTTGGTCCTTTTGTGAATGAGTCCATACCGATAAAATAAGTCACTGTGGAAAACATGATTCCTAGTACCAGAATGCGATGCAATATGCCATTTGAAGACGATAACTCATTTTCATCGTCTCCATATAGTTTACTGAGCAGGAGGATTGAACCTGTGACAATTAGTGGAGTCACATTGCGGTCATATCCCAACAAATGGATGGCATACCATGCCACTGTACATAATGCTCCGCCAATGACTGTGACTTTGGCTTCTTGTAATACCGCCTGTTTTAGTTTGTCAAAATCCATGTTTCATAAAACTTTGGTCCTTTTGGAGTACTATGATTAAAAAAATTGTAAAATTATTTACACGTAAATGGGCAGATTGAAATCGTCCCTAATAATTGAAAAAAAAAATTGGTATGTCTCTAAAAGTAAAAGCGAAATCGTCATGGCGACACTTAGCTACAACTGAATATATAAAATGCCAGGATTTCTAAATCCGTCTATCCACTGGTTTTGTCTTTATTTGAAACACATTTTTTATTTGTTTTATCATAATCACGTTTGTTAGCATCATATGTACTGCTAAGCAGTTTAAAAAATGCTTTGTACGCTTTGGCAATATCGATCTGATGTTGCATTGACCCTTAATTTTGAGGAAAATGATCCCCTTTTCTTTGTGAGGAAACATAAGACCGATCCTAATTGGATCATGGCCACGGACATAAAGGGCAACTTTGGATTCGTTCCTATCAAGTAAGTAGTGGTTGTTAATTTCGTTTCAATGCTGTAGCTTTCCCGCTATATCATCTTATTTATTGTTTTGTCATGCTTCACAGTCATATAGCAATCAATCCAAAACGAGACCGTGATGCTATCATAGACTTTTTGGAGCAAGCAATCAGTAACGCAGAAAAAGAGCAAAAACACAGCCTGCCTGAATTGTATGAAATCCAAAAGGAAGCTTTAGAGAAACCATTGACAGTCACCCAAAGACTATCTCAACTCGAACGATTTATAAAAGAAACAAATGACTTGACCAAGACGCCCGTTAAAACTTCAAAAGAAAACATTTCCCGGCAAGAATTGGAACCCTATTCTGGAAAAACTAACTGTCCACATGATACTGTTACTACAGCGCCTAGTGGTGAAGATGATGAACCGTCTGTAAATGTAATTTACCACACTCCCAGAAACCAAAAGGACTCCAACATTAAAAGACATGATAAAAAGCACAAAAAACGATCTTCCCGGCCGAAAATCCCCGAATATGGATCATTCAAAGAATCCTCCACATACAAAGACCGACATTATAACCAAGAAGGAGAATCTTACAGTTTATCTAAAACCCAACATGCTACCGTACGGAGGACTGGGCGAGTCGGATATGCTACGGACAAAAATCAAGACTACGAATCGTCCAATTTGAATTCATCGATGGATAATCTAACAATGACTGAAGAAGATGCTGGCGGCGATAGAAAATATGATCCATTACTAAAATGTTCAACTAATCAGCTGGAAGATTATCACTACAAAAACAGTGGAGAAACGGAACTTACTTATAGTACATTCGGTGTAGTAAACGATCGAAAAGGTCGAGCCTCTCAAAGTTTGTATTCCGAGCCCATTATGTATACACAGTTTACCAGCGATGGAATAGTAAATCCCAGTAAGGAAGAACATAAAAGTGAAAAGAATAATGATGGCAGTTTGGATAATCAATCTCAGGCGCAAGAAATGATTAAAAAACTTGTAAAAGCTGTTCAAGCAAGTGGAGGATTGAATTCCAATAAATCCCGACAAGTAGTGACTGCAGTAGTAACCACATTGCATAACGAATGTGGAGATCAACTTGAGAAAGTGGGTTCTCTGTTGCAAGTTTTGAAAGAACCAGGGGAAACGTATGACTTGCTAAACGCGCTCCGTGAAGTTTCCAATTTGAGGCGAGATCCAAACAAACCAATGCCAGACGAGCGAGAAATTCTGCACAAAGTGGAGTCACTATACAACATTTTAATAGCAACAAAAAAATTGAACAAACAAATGTGTCGAACTGCATTGGAACGAGATCGGTACTATTCTGTCTACGGAATGGTAATGATGTACCAAACGGATGAAAATTTGAAATGGCCACTACAATGGGCTTTCTTAAAGACATTGAAACTGATTGGATCTATGGACCAAGTAGCGTGCTGTATTATGCACCAATCAAGTCTTCCTATCACAATTGCGCGCCAAATTCATCAGTCGGTGCAACACAAAGAACTTGAAAAGACAATTTTAATGGTTGACATGTTGATCACACTATTTATGGCAGGAAAACCATTGCCTGAAGCGCATTTGGAATCGTTAGGAGAAGAATTCATTCATTTTATTTTGCATTTGATTGAAGACTGGACTGGAGAAGATTATACATTCACTGGGAAGTTGATAGACTTATTGTTGGCTTATAATTTGCAATTTTCCACTAACTCTGAAGCCAGTGGGGAATCCATTGTATTGAAAGCAATAATTTATCGCTCAAAGAAGAATTTAAGTATCACTAGATTAAGTGGAATGTTAGCTTCCATTCTGGAACAAGATTTGTCTCAAGTTAAGGTGATTTTTATCTTTATCTCTGTTGATAAAATCTTGGCATGCAATTTACATTGAATTAAACTAAAAATGCAATTATTTGCTAGAATTCTCCCGAGCAGTATGAAGACAGTAAGATGAATGAATGGCGTGTGTCCTCAACCTTGAAATTCGCAACAGATATTTTGAGCACAAAATGGACGGCCATTTTATTCACGGGTGCTGATGGGCGTTTAGTTGATCTAGTAATTGCAGCCTTGAGTCAACTGAATGCTGGAGATAATACGAGGACCGATTATTTACGGATTTTGCAACTATTGATGCGAAATACTGGATATTTACAACACATGTACCGAGTAGATGACGTTTGTCGACATTTTGTAAGAATTCTGTTGGATCCAGACTTGCAAGCTAATACGGATCAACAGTTGATTCGAGAGATGAATAGAGAATTTGGCATCTCTGTTGAAAATCGTCCGTATGCTTTGTAATGTATAAGGCTAGTATAGTACTAAATATTATGAGTGAAAGGGTTTAGTACTTTATGTTTCAAGATTGTTTTAATCAAGCAAGTGAATATAAGTATGTATGTGGTGTGTTTGTGAAGAAATATTTTAAAAAAGGAACGCAAGTTTTGAAATTTATTTTGAAAACTTCAATCATGATGAACATTGCAAAACAGATTGACACTCCATCACTAATGCTGCCCTTACCTAATATGAACACATTTTCGCATGCATATCACACGCAAAAGTAAAATGAGGAATTTGCCCTGTATTTGTTTTTTTCTTCTACATGGCCCATTAGATTACTTGTTTAATTTTAAACATTCACATTACGCAATACAAAGGGTAGGTAAAAGAAAGAAGCCTTTAAAGTCTATAATCATTGTCATGTTTGCTTCAGATGAAACATGCCCGGCTATCCATGAGCTGTTGACAAAGTGTATTTAAAAGTATAGAGAATTGAAATAAAATACGTAAGTATTGTTGGCAGCATGCATGTATACAACGAATCTGCTAGAAAAAAGGCGTCCACGTTTGATGGTACAACATAGAATAGTGAGAATCTAACTAACAGTGAGTATGAACAACCTTTTTGGGTGATGGATGAATTCTTAACAAATCATGCATCGTTTTTTAACTGGTCGATTGCATTTTCAGTTTTGCAGAGTTTACTCAAAGGAAGTTTTTCCAAACAAGTATGTACCCAGATCAGCGGGACTGTCCGAGTTGAAATATTCTGTCCACAATTTTTGAAAGTATTTTTTGTCCACTTTGATATGTCCATGCTAAATTGGCAAGCGGAATGAAATGTTAGTTAAATTATTAAGGCAATCTTTGGATGGCATATTTCAACGGAGTTTCTCTTACAGAAGAATAAGTAGCATAGGCTTGGCGACTTTCAGCAGGGTTTACACCGTATGAGTCACATACAGTTGCGAATTCCTCATCATCGATTACTCCATCACCTAAAAAGTTTCAGTTTGTAAAAGATCCAGCTTTTCAAATAAATATAAAAATTAAATGCATTGTTTTCTCATCAAACGGCTGGAAAATAAAATGTACCCGAAGTGTCTTGCAATTCAAAAGTCAGTTCCATGTAAGTTTTTTCCCAATCTTCGAATTGGTCAGGGTTGTGCCACAATTGGCAAAACTCTTCTGGAGTAATCTGTTTGAGAAATAGAAAAATGATAGTGAAAAAAACATTTAAAAAAAACCGTATGCAGTCAATCTTTTGGCTATAGCTTACACTTTCATTGTCTTCCTTGTAACACCTTTTACGCAAAACTTCCCACATAGTCAGGAAACTTTTTTCAACTTGTGCATACCGGGGGTCACTCTCTGGCCATTTTCGCACTTTGCATACTTGCTGTATTAAAATTTACAAAGTTCCAATTAAATTTTAGCAAGTATATTTACTAATAAATTTAAAGCTTAATGTTTGCATATTATGCAAATGCTACACTAATGAACTAAATTCTGGGACCCATGATAGTGGTAAAGTTCAGGGCCAGGGATAAAGAGTACGGCATCTTATAGTTACACATTAAATTGTGTTCTTCACTATAATCTCTATCCTATTCTTAAAATCCTTCAACAGGTTTTCTTAAACACGACCTGTTGGGTGACATACCTTAGCATATGCATATAGTTACATAGGCAAGGATGCCTAAGAATTCATTTGAACATTCTACAAAGCAAGCACTAGAAACAAGTATTAGAACCTGCCAAAAAAACTACAAAAAAGTGTCCTTACCCTTGCAGCAAGTATGAAATCGGGCTTCTCAATAGTTCCAGATTTATCGGTATCTATACACGTTGAAAAAAAAACAAAGTCATCAAGTCATAAACCTCGGGGAAACTTATAAGTGTTATGGGTAGAATGCTTCATGAAAAGACTGAAAATATGCTGGACACTTGCCAATTACAGAGTTAAAAAACTGACTTAAACTAACGATCTATCTTACCAATCTGAATACATGCAGTGAAACAAAGAACAAGAATAGCTTTTCCTATGCCACGCTTTTATGCTCCTATCTGTGAGAATTGGCATCTAACTAACTAACTATCTACATTGTGCATACCTATTTGGTTTCAACAACCTCTGTTCAACAACCCACTATAAAACACAGGAATAATTTTTGTCTTCTTTTTTATGATATCTATTCGATTTATATGCTATCTATAAAATTATCAAAACGTTCAAATCTCTAAATCTTACCAAAGAATGTCTCGAATACGTACATCAACTTGTTACGCCTGAAGTCGGAAATTCCCATCTAAAAGTACAGAAAAATGTGTCCTTTTAGTTTAGTACGTTTTTAGTTGCTAACTAAAGCTTAATTTTTAATACACTAAACTTAAAAGATTGAATAAGGCTAAAACAAAATTTTTTGCCGGCCGGAATATTAGCTACTGCAGTATGATTGACCAATTTGAATCGGGAATTTTTACGTTTATGAAATTTCAGTGAAAGAACGATTAATTTTTAACTAAAATCTTAATCGACAATTAGAAATAGGGCTGAACTCACGTTGGAAACGTTTGGTTAGCACAGAACTAAAGGAACACTTGTCGCCAATCTGTAACTCTAACACTTGTGTCTTTGAGGAACTCAGTTTGTAAACTATGAGAAGGCTCCGGGCGTTGCTCGAATATACCCTTTTCCACTGACTCATGCCACCGAATCGGGTGCCAAGTTAAACTTAGTTAGTTTCTCGATCTTACACATGGAAGCTTCCAGTACACAAATACGTTTAAAAATAATACATCTCAAGCCAAAAAGTGCTCCCGTATTCAACATAGGTTAAATAAAACATCTCATCCACGGATCCACGCGCATCCTAACTAATATAGCTTATAAGTTAAAGACAAAGGC
>Ga0210040_10008830_pt1 | contig 11847 bp, 6 predicted proteins | sample CryGeyCG12114_NA_FD_185462 | JGI IMG/M metagenome (GOLD analysis project Ga0210040, IMG submission 185462) | Groundwater microbial communities from aquifer - Crystal Geyser CG19_WC_8/21/14_NA (SPAdes) (version 2) | ecosystem: Environmental > Aquatic > Deep subsurface > Groundwater | place: USA... | reverse complement strand
TTAGAGACTCATAAGGATATGCACTTTGGGTCTGTATATGTCATTTGAAATGAAGACAGTTATTATTATTGGTGTGGAAGTGATCATTCATTTCGTGTAGACGAATGTCAACGGACATTGTTAGTACACGCCTTAGAGTTTGTGCATAATATTAGCATATTGTGGATGGTTCATTGGTAGTTAAAAAACGCCCTAACTTGTTGGTATTGGTACCATATGCGTTACAGAGTTATGTGATACATACATGGTTTGGAATTGTATGGATTCCAGGGAAGAATCAATTGATTGATTTTGAAAAATTTTTATCCAATACGTTTGCTTGTATACAAAAATGTGAAATGTGGGATCTATAGTTTTTTGGTTATGACTAAGCTTTGTATTGTGCAGACAGGGTGTTTGCTATGTTTTTTAGAGGCGAATTGGAACTGGTATATTTTTTTCATAGTTTAGTCAGTAGACAATAATGACCGGATGAGAAAGTTGTTATACAGCGAAAAACCTTAAGTCCCAGTGCGTGTACTTATTATTATGCATGCAGTTGTCTTGCTTCCGTAGTTACTTTTTCATTATTAATATACATACACCTGTTGTAGTGGCCTACCCTCTTATTATTCTCAAGATGACGAACATTTATTCTGTGCATGCGTGTACAGTGAACCAGACTTCAGGTTTTTACCTTATGCTCAATTTTTGCTCTATGGTTCATATTTAGTTAGTTGTTTGTAAAAACCTGCTTGAATTTTAACTCGGCCGAAAGTTTTCAATATTTCAACTGAAATGTATTGATAGAAGAGCTAATGCATTTTGTTTTTGTGTATCGAAATTTTGATTTTCTACGAGATTTTAAATGTGATGCGAAATCCCGACTTGTGAAAATCCTCAACTCACATCATTGTTTTCATTTAGATTGCTTAGACTTGAGTAAAAGGGCGGGTAGCCCAATTTCTTGACAATAAGTCTTTTAATGAATGCAGGAACTACAAGCCTGGGGCCAAATATGAAGATGCTACTGCATTGTTCCACCACTTTTAATCCTATAATAGTGTTACTGTTATAGTTAGTTAGTTTATTTTACTAGGAGCACAGGATTTACGAGCATATAGAGTCCCCTGCGATAAAAAAGTACAATAAATACAGTCTTGTTCCATTCATTGCGTCAGTTTTATGTGTGGGAATATTTTTACTTTTTTACAACCAGCTAGTACATGATGATGATGAGTACATGAAAAATAAATAATATGGGCTGCAGTCTGCAACTAACTCTTTGATCATCTTTTTTTTCGCAAACCAAACCAAATGATTCAAAACAGATTGCAAGTTTCACATATTGTACATACATGCTATCAAATTTCAGCCAGTGGGTGGACACTGTTCAAATAAATTTCTGCCTACTCAATTAGTGTAATTTTAGATACAAATGATGAGTGAGTTTCAGAATCCATGAATGCATAAATCAGCCGTCTTTCATGTACATAATGTAACTTGATTCTATAACTGCGAACGTGTATGTCTGCCAATGTAATTGTATTATCCTCCATTTCATGTCGACATAGCACAGTCGACTATCAGACTAAAAAAATGTACACATTCAATTTAGAAAGCAATAAAATACAATAAAGACAATTTTGTCGCCAAATCTTGAGATGCCATCTTTGTATGTCAACTGTCAACAACTAGGTATGATGGGATTATTAAATTCTGACAGGCCTTGGTAACATAGTTAGTTAGTACATACAGTGTTGACGAGTGGCACAAAAGAACTGATTTTCTATTCATCATACTACTAAGAAAGAATCAGGTAAGCTTTTGTATCTCCTCTTTTTCTTTTCAATCGTCGTTTAAATGAAGCAATAATGATCTTTGACCTTAATTCCGCTTTTTCGTCTCTCACAATCTACATGTTCGTAGCTATAGCTAGTTGGTTATCCCGTTGCTCAAGTCCTAAACAAAAAGTGAACATGGTTTTTGGCAACTAACTACATAACTAAACTAACAACAAAACGCAAACCTAAAGCTGACCGAATCTAACTAACTTAATGAGGAAATCACGCGTGCATTGTAAATAAAGTAAGTAGTTAGTAAGAAAACCTTATAGTATTGACTTCAGATAGATAGTTATTTGGTTTGTAAAAGATTCCTCAATTTTCTTGGCTACCTTATAAAACCCAAACCAGTATTATCTGTTGAATACTGCACATTTTTTGGTCACTAAAAGCCAACCATTTTTTCATTACCTTCCTGATCCACTGATTTCATTTCCTGTTTACAAAACATGTGTATTGAGCTGAGCATTGGAATCTTATAGTCCTACTTGGCTAGCAAGTTGGTCTCACGCATTCCATTTTATTGACACGGTCTGTCAACTTTAACTCTCATTTCATGTTTTCTTCACATTTGTAGATAATTTACTTGTCACAACATGTAGACGATTTTTATATCTTTAATCCTTGACCCTATCATAGGCAAGGTATTAAAAATGTTATGAGTTGACAGGAAAACTGTGACTTACTAACGGGCTATAATTTTATTTATGTGAAATCACGCATGCATATACACCTGGCTAACTAAGTTCATAAATGAGACCATTGGTCTGGAACTGATTTGTATTTAATGCAACCATTTTACATGTGTGTGTGTGGTTGACAATTTATTATTGTCAGAGTCAAACTAACTAACTAATGAATGAAATGGATGGCTGCATAACAATACAAGTTCAATGCACCCTTTAAACTTGATTAAGAAATGTGACCGAAAATTTTGGTCATCGAGCGTGTCATATTCATTTTAGTACGGTCGTCTAAACAGCGAATAGTCAGTCCTAATTATTCTTGCGTTTTTTTCACCTGTGCAAATCCAGGTGGTATAGGTAGCAAAAACTTTGCAATTTAGTTAGTTAGTTAGCACGGAAATTCAAGAATTTGATTTATGATGCGGCAGTGTGTTGATGGAACTTTGTACTTTTAGTAATTTATTAGGACCGAGGAATATCCAGTATGTGATTTCTGTAATCACAAACTGTGACTGGATCCAGTGACTGTGAACAGAAACATGTGTGTTGAGTTTTATCTTGTTTTTTATTTCTCCATTAATTTCATGTAGACACAAGCGGACTATCATTAGTGGCTTGTAAACCAAACCACCAAATTAAAAAAATTGGATTTATTGAAACAGACAGGAGGATTGTTGTATCAGGATTTTGCTGAATCCAATCCATGTCAAATTCCGATTGATGGGTAAAAAAGCAATATAAGAGATTTTATATATACATTTTTTGCCTGTGCTTAGTTAGTTAGATATTTACCAAATAGGAAATCCGGATAGAAATTTTCATAAAATGAAGGTTTTTTTCGTGTCACATGTCCATCTTGCATCTGTTAAGTGTCAGTATTGCGAATCGAAATATTTTTGGGGTAATTTTTTAGTAGCGAACATTTTCAATAAAGTATTAGATAATGTCTCCAGGGAATAGGGAAATTGATATTCAGGTGTGTTCTTGTGATTGATCTTTGAAAGACAGTTTACGTTTCCAGGAAACTGACAGCCTGACTATAATTATTTGAGAAACTACTATATCAGGAATAATATTCAAGGGTTTAAATTTACTTTTTGTTTGCTTTGTGAAGAGATTTAAAACTCCATAGGAAATACAATCTTACTGTGTAAGTGATATTATTTATTCTACTTGAGGTTTCTTCTTCACAATTATTCTCATATTGTAAACCAAAGATCAAAGAAATCTGGTTGGTAATCCTTATGCCATTGTTAAATTTTTGTGAGATACGAGCACTATTATATTTAAACTTGAACGCAAGGAAACTTGAATAATAGTTGGCTACAAAATCTTAAAAAAATATTTCTTAGAGCAATTTTTCATCCTTTACAAAGAATAAATTTTAGCAAATTTTTCGTCTCCTTAAATAGGAGTTAATATTTTGTATTTCTATCTTTCAGATATTGAAATTCCAGGTCGAATTGTTTGCACTGAAATCCCGTCCTATTGTTTTAGGCAGTAACTAGCTAACAAACAGCTCGACTATACTTTTGGATTGTGTTTGTTATAGGAAAAGAGAGCTTGAAACTTTTGCACCTCCTCATGCATCCCGTTATACACGTTCATTTGGTCTTTGACGACACAAACTTTGTTTTCTCACTCACTTTGCCACTTTCCCTAACAAACTAACTAACTAAAGTTAATAGCATGAGCTGGGGAATGCTCACCCAGAATAATGCATAGATAGTCTGTAAGTGTTGGGCATTGTCTATTTATATGATGAATTATTCATTCGTTTCTCACCAATCTTGTGTCACTTTCTCATCTTATCCACTTATTTGAACAGGTTGCCAATTTCGTATTCACACCCAAATTCCCATATCAGAACTCCATTGTTGGCTTAAATCCCCATTTCCCGGTGTTTATATTTCCCCGTATGATGAGTTTCGGAATACTGTACATGAGACACAGATGTGATGAATATGCATCACTTTAGGCCATCTCGTGATATAGAGTTGGGAATTCGGAATTCTAAGGCTATTCTGCGAGCATTTACAGTTTGCCATGCTAATAATTCTGATTGAAATTGTATTATGTGACTGGGACTATTTATATCGTGCTAAATTCCTGTGTCTTATTTACAGTTTCAATCGTTAGAATTTGTCTAATTGAACCAAAATCAAGGTTTTCAATGCTTTTGATCTGCATTTCAGAAATAAAATTTTATGCTTAATTCATGAGAAGTAAACTTTTGATTTTTTGTGATACCCAGAGGACTGGGAGATATATTTCCGATAAAAAATCTGACGTCTGTCCCAAGTGCACATCTACTCCTCAAGTCCTCTTTATTTCTTCGGTGGTCCTATAAATGACTACACGCGCCCATGTGTTTTGTTTATTTTGGTATGTTTAATGATGACGACTGGTGCGAATATCATTTCACTATGTGTATCCCTGTGTGTACAGTTATGTGTTGAGCAGCTGTTGCAAATATTATGGTATCTGCATAACGACTGCCTATTTCGCACAGAATGCGCCAAAAGTCCTTGTGGTTACATCCTCCGAATGGAAATGATGAAATGATGATGGATGAACGATGAATAAATGAGTTAATATTTACTTTTCCCTGCGTACATTTGTTCTGTTCACACAAATTGCTTGCTGCACGCTGGTATCGATGCTTTCTTCGTGGCCAACTTTATGTTAATCATCAATTCCATGTACGCTTCCAATATGTGCTCCCCATTACTTGCTATACATGTTCGTTTCCTCTGTTTTCAGACTCTTCTATATGTCTGTTCGAGGAACACTCTTTTAAGTTACATGTAAATTACCCATTTTTGAAACAATTTCATAAGATAGAATGTTGAGAACGGATTCTAAAACATCCTGAATGCGAAGTCTACGGAAAAATACTATACTTACTAACTAGCCTTCTAGTTTACCCCGCTCAGTTATAAGCTATACATACACGGAAAAAGACGAGCAATCCAAAATAATGGTGGTAGATGAATAGTTCTACTGTAAAAGTAGTGCTTTTGCGTACGATGATGATCATATATATAAGGAACTTTGCTTGCGTAATCCATTTGGGTGCATAGACATAGTGCTATAGAAGAATCCCATATTTGCACTCATAATAATCCTTTAGAGGCACATACGGGAAACAGCTTCATTTGACAATACTGCCGAATATTTGTTTTTCCGTATGGTTGATCACGTTCCCTCATCCACTCAAATATTATCCGCGTAACAAAAAACAGAAGGGAACAATTTTTTGAGCTACCGAGTAAGTAAGTGTACTAACTTGAGCTCACTTTGAATAATATTATTAAATTCTCCCTGTTGCTAGCCAACTACTCACCACCCAGCCATTCGAGTTTGTAATACTGCATTATTTTGGGCTGGTTTAGGGGAAACGAAGATTGACAACATTTGATGATAAAATTGCATACGGGAAACTAATAATACAAAAAACATGGCAGTTTGAATTCGCTAGCGAGTAAGATGGATGGGTATACAGTAAAGACAGTATGCTGTCACTGCCACCACCTTCTATAATATCCTGTGTTCAAAAAATCAGGTGAATTTCTATGTGTATAGCGTGTGGTGTGTTCTGTGTAATAATCCCAGCTGTCACTGTTCTGTACTAAAATGCAGGCGGTTTGTTTTCTTTGGATGGAAATCAAAATGTTTTTTCTTCTTAGTACTATAGCTTACTCACTCTACTGACTGGGAAAAAAATATTGTATTTTTCTTTAGAAGTAAGCAGGTTGCTAACTTACTAACTAACTACACTTGGTCCAGAAATCAATTAGTAGCCAGAGGGTCGGAAGTTGGGGTAATTTTTTATCTGCTGGTTATTTGAATAGACCATGGGTCTGTGTGTCATATTTTATTTATGCAGGTACCAAGTTAGTTAGTTAGTTAGTAATTGAAAAGCGACCTTTTCAACTGTGGTTTTGATTCACACCTTGAGTAAGGACAGAAATTACGTTTCACTGTGTCTGTTCATTTCTCATGAATCATGTACTACTGCACATGTATACTTGAACAGAATGAGTTATGGCCTATAGTTAGTTAAGACTTGTAACAGAAGACACACCATGATTCTTTCGTGATCACTTAAATCATCAGATTAGATAAGCAGTGTATCGTGGTTGACATTTGTGCTGGAAATCTGTTTTTACAAGCATTTTTGCCGTGAAAAGTAAAATTAATTCGGCACTGGGGATAGGGGACACTCATTTTACACTGCTAGAATCTAAGCGAAAAAAATGCTTCCATATTATTACTGACTCTTCAAATATTCTGAATTTAGAGCTTAGAATCTAAAATATTAACAAATATTGGGTGCTCTTCCCCTACCCACATTTTTTGCTGTCTAGTCATAACTATTCTGACAAAAAACACCCCAAAGTTAGCACACATCAAAATTGTTTCATTTACCTTAACCACTTTTCATATTACGCAATGACTCTCATAAAAAATCTCTATCTCACCGACATTGTACACCAACGAGTATATGAGAGGAAACAGGTACCGAATAAAAAAAGTCTACCAGTTCATTTTTTGCAGCCTCATCATCACTGCTCTGACTGACTAACTATACATTGCTCACCTAATGTTTACTATGGTTGATTGTTATGTGGCTTTAGCTGCAGCTATGATGTTGCTCATAATATTACTCATGCAGCAGAACGCAAGCTATACCTCTTCTCCATTTAAGAAAGTTAGTTGATTCAAGATCCGTCCACCGATATGCATGCACGATTTGACTAACTCAGTGTACGCAACTTATTTACGGTTTCATTGCAAGCACGCATATGTGGTTACGGTTCACTTGTTCTTGTAAGCTACCAAAAACTTTAGTTAGTTAGCTTAGTCAGTTTGTAAGCATGGTTTAGTTAGTTAAATTCATTTTTTTGTCACTTGAAACAACAGGTGCGCACCACTAGAGTCAAGTATTGAATGAATAATTGTTTCATTTCATTTGGCTTGTTAAGCCGTTGTGTAATTTCCTATCATTAGGATGCTCCAGGATTGCATTGCTGAATGAAATGTAACAATCTGTGGTTAGTTAGTTGGCTTGGATTGTAGAACATTTTATCAGTAGGGGGAAAATGCTTTAACTAAAATTCCTTCCTCTGTTGAATTCCGGCATTGATAGTTAGTTAGTGAAGAGATTACAGTGTTCAATAAATAAATGCAGATAATATAGTTAGTTACATAGCTTTTTGAAAAGTGTAGATGAAAAGAGTGTTGCCCTTTTATGAAGCTTTTTTTGGTCCTCAGGGGTTTCTTTCACAACTGACTTGAAATGTAATCTGCTGACAAAGTACACATGTACAATATACGGTGCTTGAGAATGTCTTGTCTCCGTGTATTATCATTAATCTTAATCACAAATATTTTGTCCCACAGCACTCTCCTGTGTATACAGAGAGATAGACCAAAGTTTTCAAAACTTTTGCCCATGAACGCATTTAGTATTGTCAAACTTGTCTCATTCATTAAACATGCGGTCTGAGTTTTATCAATGGCTGTCTAATTGTCGAGTTCATGGGCATTTTATTTCCGTATGGTTTGTTTTACTGAATATAATTCGTGTGTGGTGCATTTGGTGTCAATACTATTTAAATATGTTTCTCTGCCTGTACTAAAAAGTTGGGACAAAATTACTGCTTGAGCTCAAAATATTTAACTTTTTGTCTGCTTCAACTTTAGTATGTCAAGCCGACAACTTTTTGTCGGCACTATCTTTAAAAAATGTGAAAGAAAAATGACATAGCGGGGATTATATTTTTTGTCGGAACAGAAAACAATTTGTTCTACTAACTAACGATGGTTTGTCTATAGTATTTGCACACTGTAACACAATTCAGGTCATTTTGGTATTCAAATCTGTTACATATGTTCACTCACATGTGTCTCATTGAGAGCTCAAAAAGTGAGTTAAGTTGCGCACTATTGCTTGCGGCTGCATCTGCCAAAATGATAAGATTGAAAAAAATAAATGAATTGGTTGACAGTTAACTGACATGAATCATTATTTCAATGGTGACACACTATCGAATGCTCACAAAGGATTTAAGGTGTGAAAATTAGTTCATTTAGGTGCTCTAATTTTTATCAAAGGTCATACGTTTTCTTGCATCACTATTTTCTCTAATTGGGCAAGATTAAAGTGAAAAAACTTTTTGCCTATGCATACAATTTAAAGCTTGGGGCCAATTAGTTCAACTTTCAATGCTAGTAAGTAAGTTTGACTTTGCCTTTTGTTTGAACAAGAATGCAATCAGAAAAGGCAATATCTTATGCAAATTAGGGGTTGAATCAATATTTGCATGCGATGGAGACAATTGATTGAAAAAATTACACACGGGTTTACAATGATGGATAAATGGGGAACCAAGTGGAAACAGAGTACATATTATTTTAGTTAGGGATGGCAAATATAGCAACTCCCAGGGTTATTCACAAAAAGGCGATTGAAAAAGAATAAGGATGAGGGAGAAGGCGAGCAGGTCAATCTCAAGTTTTTATTAAAAATCTCATGAATGAAACATAAGGGAACTGTATGTATGTGTGTGTGTGTGATCAAAGAGAAAAAATACTCCGGGATGGTCACTTTTTTCATCCCAATCACGATCGCCTTCTTTTAAACAATATTCACATGCACTTTTCTTACTTTTCAAATCTCATTCAAATATTCCACTTTCTTTTTCTGCTCCATTTTTCTTGGAACCCATGATTATCATATGTCTGAGGAGATTTGGGGTGCGGGCCTTTTCACTCTGATAAGATTCCATCAGTACATTTTTAGATGGTTTGTTTGTTTATACACAGTAGAGTGAATTCCCCGTTTCTCAGGCGTATGAATAATGCTATATTACAGATAGATTGGAGAGTAAAAGTAAGTAAGTAAGTATTTGAATGAAATTTTTTGGAATATTCTGGCAAACGCACGTCGTTTGAAGACGGGGCAAAACGTAGAATCCAAATACTATTATGTGATCTCAATATTGGTCTGTAGATAACTGCGACCCCCATAGAATTTACTTTTTTTCTGAAACCTTTCGTTTTGTAAACACCAAAAATTACTTCATTTCTTACCTAACGCACTTTATAACAGAAAAGTTTCCTTTGTTTCCAAAAAGTGGGAATATTTCTTTCGGAACTACCCAGTAAATTTTTCCGACGTCTTCTAACAAGGAACCAGCTAAGCCCATGCAATTCCTAAAGCCGCATCATATCGTCTTATCTGGAGGGCAATCCGTTCTCTTTTATGGACCAGAGATTGCAATCCGTTTTTCTTGCTTTTTTGAGCCAACTGAGAGTGCCCCTTGTACGGTACATGGGCAACATTGATCTAGTGCAAGTATTTTCTCCCTATCCCTTCTAACTTGTGTAGTACTTAGCATGAATCTCTTTATTAAACAATTTCATAGTCTGCTCCTCTTTTCCCGTAGTTTAGTTCGTACTCACTTAAGAACAAGATATGCGGATCTAATCAGCTTTGATTTACAGAGAGTTGACAAATTCTATTTTCCGGAACACTATTTTCCCTCTTGTAATGTTTTTGTCTGGAGCTCCCAATAACTAACTAACTAACTGACTGACTAACCTCCCTCCCTTCTTGTCAATATGTATTCTCTAATGCTCTTAATTTTCATAACACTGTTGAATGGCGCTCAACTCAATCTATACTTATCAAATATTATCCAATTTGTATTCCCTGTGTGATTATTTGAAAACTCTCGTATTGTAGGAATAACCATTTGGTATTTGATTTTGTGATCCCAATTTGAATTCTCATGGCCATTTGTGAACATTAAATAGGGTAGTAAAAATAAAAATTCTACTAGAGAATCCATTTGCATGGGAGCTATGTAAAAAGCCTCCCCTTTGTCTGTACAAATGTGAAGTCATAATCATAAGATGTTCAACTTTCTCGTTGTGTTACAAAAACTATGTGATGGCACTTACTTGCCAAGGCAAATGGCAGCAAAGAGTGTTTCCAAAAATCTTTTATTGCTCCATAAACGCTCATTAGAATGGGTCACATAGCCTCATGATTATAGCTGCTATTGTGCCTGCTCACTCAAAAATTTATAATACAAGTCAAGTTACAAAAGTTTACATCATTCTTTTAATTGCTCCTTACTGTAATGTATTCTGTCTTCTAATTGTTTTCATGGGTGCCAAGTGGGTCAGTTTTTTGCTCTGGAGAGGCCAAAAAAGTGACTTTATTTGTCAACCTTACGCTTTTGAGTGAAAGTTTGAGACAATATGAAAATTCTTAAACACTTATTATTTGTGCATTATTTTTGTGCCGTGAAAAGGATAGATGACAACTGTCTGTGTTTTGTTTTGTCTAAAGAAATTCTTTTCGGATCCTTTTTATAGATCCAGAATCCAGACTTAATTATTATTATAGACTTTGTTGTGTCTTATCGCTAGTGTGCACCTTACCCTACTCAATGGCGATCAATATCTCATAGTTCTTTGGAGAACACCTTATTGCATTCTGTATTGTGTGTTCGGCTTTAACTGTGATATTTTTTTAACATAGACTTGCCACGTGCTACGTGCATCTTTTGTCATTATTTGTTCCTCTAGTTATCTACGGAAAATGTAATTCTCATTCTCTTGTTTTTCCCCAAAATCCTTGCTTATTGTCTTTTCATGGACATGGAAACTTTTGTGAATTGACTACGCTTTTTTTGTTCCACCAGTTTTATTGGAAGCCAAACAAACGAGGTATAAGATTAGAATCCAATCTATGTTGTGAGACTAACTAACCATCCGATGAAAGCTGATCAGATGAAGTATGTGTGTGGGGGTTTGTGGTATGGTAACTAACTATGCTATGTTTGTAATGAATGATCTACAGCAAATTTTTCGGCTAATTCTGGTGCAACATACCTTATTTTCTTCCACGAGTGGATTTTGGATCCCGAAACGGAAGCAATTGCCCATGTTTCGATAGAGTTACAACTTCCTGTACAAAAAGCCAAAATGTTTCAATACATATTTTTTGTGGCTAGTCCCTAAGGGTGTCCATAAATTCCATGTTCATGACGAAACTGGATGGACCAGTTCCGCTTGTGTGAGCAAAAGTGGAAGAAACTGTCACCGTCATATTCCTATTATTATTACTATCATCATCATCATTTGACTTCCACTTTCACCATTGTGTGGACTCCAATTCTCCGGTATATTTCCTTTGTTGTGTCACACCATTCGGAACTCTTTTTTTCCCTTCTCATGTGTCCATGTATTGTTGTCAATATGGGTGACACGATGCCTATATAGTAAGTAACTAAACTACTGCTTTCCAATTTTTTTGACAG
>Ga0210040_10008829_pt1 | contig 11847 bp, 7 predicted proteins | sample CryGeyCG12114_NA_FD_185462 | JGI IMG/M metagenome (GOLD analysis project Ga0210040, IMG submission 185462) | Groundwater microbial communities from aquifer - Crystal Geyser CG19_WC_8/21/14_NA (SPAdes) (version 2) | ecosystem: Environmental > Aquatic > Deep subsurface > Groundwater | place: USA... | reverse complement strand
AGTTTACTACAGCGCATATTCAAGTTTACTGCAGCGCATAACCAAGTTTGCTGCAGCGCATAACCAAGTTTACTGCAGCGCATAACCAAGTTTACTGCAGCGCATAATCAACTTTACTGCAGCGCATAATCAACTTTACTGCAGCGCATTGTTAAACTTTGCGTGCATCGCACAACTAGCAAACAGTCGCGCGTAGCGCGACTGTCTTTGCTAGTAGTTATATATAGTAATCTACTTCTATGGTTGTACCTTTAAAACGCACGGTACCTGACTGACTGAGCATCAATAACAAGTATCGGCGATTCATTGAGCAAAATAGTTAGCTATTCTTTCCATTTTCATGCATTTAATGAATAGTTAGTTACAACATGAGTGAGTTCATAAAATAGCCGTGAAAGCCGGGAGGGAAGCATAATTGTATGCCAGTTTGTAGGCAGCGGGTGTGGACTGAAGTTTCCAAAGTTGATTTAAGAGCACACGATAATCAGTGTCGAGACTCGAGGCATACTCTACATTAGCTTTAATGGGTCGATTCAGAGTGCTCCTGATCTTTTTACAGAGACTTAATTTCAGCTTCCTTACTACATTGCCACCTCGCTAATTGAAATGTTCTGTATTATATATATAGATCTTAAAAATGTTTTACAAAGTGCATCATGTACTCTTAACATGCATTTCGTACACATGATTACTTACTCGGTTAAGTTGTTTCCATTCTTTTGTTATGGTGCTAAAAGCTCTAGAGAGACAAAAAATGATTTTTAAAGCACCTTCAATGAATCTTTATTAAAGCGTTTTCCCCTATTCGGTAACATTTTAAAATGAGTTAATGCTTATTTATGATGCTGTGCTCTCGATTTAGCAAATAGTGTAGTTTATTTTGCTACGTGACCGCTGTAAAAATTAGCAAATTCATGTAAGATGTAAAACACTAAACTTGCTCTCCTTTCCAATTCATTTATTCTGGTCTGACACCTTAAAAATATTTTTGAATGAAACAACACGCATTTTCTAAATTAAAGACAAGATAAGATATTACATCTGAGTTGATTACACTTTTACTGTAGATGTAGAAGTATGTGTAACGTTTTTAAATATGTAGTAGTCATGTGTAGATCTTGGGTGGCTTTTCAAAACAAAGTTTACTAGCTTTACGATGCCGATTATTAATAAAGTGAAGCAATAAAACTTGTAGGAATCAGAGTGTTCCGTTAATGCAGTGCAGACAGAGCACTTTTAAAGATACATAATAGTTCATATGCATACTTTCATTTCTGTGTACAAGTACTAGTGTTTTGCTTTAACATGATACAAACCGCTATGGATGAGGGTGAAGGGAGTCGTTTTATTTACAAACTACGGACTGTTTCAATGTAAATGTTTTCATCTAATGTGCCTCAATAAATGTCGGAAAAGTCAAATCACAAAAACTATCTCATCTACAATCTCATTTGTAATGATTTCATCAGTATTTCATCTCAACATTTCACTGGTTTGAGTAAATGAATGTTGTCCAATGAAGAATTGATTTGGTATACACTTTTAGGTACCCTTACTCCCTTTGCATTATAGTTGCTAAATTATTTGTACAATGACTGAGCTGGGAGCTTGGTGTTGAAAGGCGTTACGATGTCCAAAGGACTTCCATCTAATGTTTCATTTTCACATGAATCCGTATGGAAGTACGTGCTACCACAACAAATGCTCAATTCAAACATCAATCGTCAATCCATGTTTGCGGAAAACTTATGCATATGAAGTGTATCAATATTGGAAATAGCACACATGCTGCATAACTGTATTTTTTGTATGTATTTTTATTGGATTTTATAGAATTTAATATATCGAGGATGGATTCAAGAACAAGAAGAAAAAGTAAGTGCAACTAATATAATTTCTTGCTGTAAAAATATTGTATCTATATTCGCGCAACTTTGGTTAAATTTAAATATTGTGCCTGGATTTTTTTTCCAGGTAAAATGAAGACAGCTCCCTTCACTTATTTCAAATGTCGTAAAAAGACAAGAAAACAAAGTTTTCCCATTAAAAATAAGAAACAAAAGAAACCACAACGAGTTGCAACTGATAAGCGTCTCTTTAAAAAACGGAGAGCAAGGGCAAGACGTGCAGGACTAATTATTCAAAGTGAGCTGTACAGCCTACTTCGACAACAAGGATTCATGCTGATTGCAGCGAATCTAAGGCACTTTAAAATCCCAAAACTTCGTTCTCCAAACATTTTTCAGAACTTTCAATATCAGTCACCACTCAAGTTACTGTTCGTAGAGTTATATGCTGGTTCTGATGTAAGTAAATTACATGAAAATGCTTTCAGCCTATGGAATTATGATACGCAACCAGTAGATAGAATAATACCCTTTGGTTTGATTTGCTTTCAGAAATCAAGTGCCCAGTTTGACTCGATTGCTTTCTCTACACCTGATGAATCAGATAAATTTGAAACTGATGAAGCAAATAGCTGTACGGGATCGGATACTTCAGTAGTAGCAGTGTTGGGCTACTCTTATAAATATGGATACTCTAAATCTGAGGCAGCATATGTTGATTCAGACGACGATGTACTCATGATTGATGTTGTTGAAAATGAATTCCTGTGATAAAGGATAAAAATTGAAGTCACAGTCACAATACTCGTCGACACAGTAAACGTATGAAGGTTAATAGTTTCAGGTAGCCCCTCGGGATAACTTACTTTAGTCCAATATCTAAAAAACTTCAGTCCTCTAGCTCTACAAATACGAGTCTGTATACAAAAGTATAAAAGTCAAATGTCGAGATTGCCAAAAGTATAAAAAAAAAATTAAATTTATTTGAAGATTATACTTTTTTTTAATATTTTTGGCAATCTCGACATTTGACTTTTATGCTTTTGAGATGGGACCCCATTAACAAATACCCACAAATACACATATGATTTCTGGTACTGGTGAGTATATTGTTTTATAATCATTAGCATGAGCATAAACTATAACTGCCAATTATAATTAGGTCAACCTAAAAGCCATAGGTTAATGAAGGAATACATTTTGGAGCACCTGTTGCCAATATTTGCATTGATCATTAGCCCTTTAGCAGTTAAGCTACAATACACATTACTAGGTTTTATCCTGCCTAGTTATTTTAATTAGTTTTAACCTGTAGCTAACGTAAGACATAATGATTGCGGTATTCTTAAGCAGGTAGTTAGTCGTATATATATTGTACATATATAATGCATGTGTGTGGTCCTAAGGAAGAACACAATATTTTATTGCACCTAGACACTTAAACTACTTTCATTGCCGGATGCAAATGAGGCTCTTTATACTGAACGATCACAGGCGCTCAATTAAGTGCATGTAAAGTAACTTAACTGCCTTCGTGATCAAACTGGCACCCAGGAAATAAGGCAATTAAATGGCAAATTTGTATTTGTTTTGCACATATGATGAAACGTCGCCGGGTTATTGTCCATATTATTCTTGCATTGGCAAATACATGCCTATTTATTTTTAAATTCAAATTCACCCTAAATCAGTTAATTGCTCGCATATTATTTTAATTCGTTTTCCCTGATTCACTCACTTTTCCAATCTGGGCAGTTCAAATTGTAATATGGACATAAGAACATGCAGGACAGAGGAGTTTGTTGCATAGATAGACAATTTCGCGTTCCCAAACGAACGCAGAGGCAGCGACTTCTATAGGGAAGCACAGTAAGTATTTGCGTCTAAAATTTTCTTCTTGTTTATCTTAATTTCAGAAGAGCACATTCTCTAATAGGAGGCTCTAACCCCAAGGCCCAACTGTCCATTGGCCGCCTTTTGCACTCAACTTTCTTGTGACTTGCTATCAACTTGATATTACGCTACGTACATACCTATGGTCCTTGTGTTTACGTTCTTTGTGAGGAGACGAATTCAACTAAAACGAAGAATATGGGATCAGGCCAATGGACTATACATTAAGGACTTCAGAATGAACAAAAGTGAGCAGTTGTGGAGTGAGTATAATAAGTAGGGATATCATTTATATGCCTTCAGGAGACTGTTTTATTGTGTATATATATATATGGGCATAACAGCAGTACACACACGAGCTGGTGCCTATAAATCGCCTAGATATGTATAGATCGAGACTGCTTGGATCTGATTTCTGATTGAGGATCACGCAAAGAACAGCTGATGGTAACTGGTAACAATCTAATAGTAGTCTAAATCATTCTGTGTTCAAGTTCCACTGGTGTGTAAGGAAAACGAGAACTGAGGTGAAGTAGGAAAGGCGCACGAAACAAAAGAATTATACTGCTTGTATCCGTGAGACTGTGCAACAAAATATAAACAAGCAGTACATTACTATTATTGTTTAATTATAAATTTTTGTGTGTTTTCACGCTGCTCTAACGATAGGAGAATAGTATTCATTAATGGAAAGGCAGTTAGTTGGTCGTAAGTAAAACTAAAGTAACGATTTTCAATTGTCGTAGAGGGTTTGTTTGTATTCATGAAAATCCTTTCATACTCTTGCCAATACAAACAAGTGAGTAGAAAATAACAAAAGTATTAAGTCGTTGTATTTTCTATTAATGTGATATTATTATGATAGTAGTTGTTGTAGTTAGTCAAGAGGAAATTAAAGTAAATAACCAACAACTCATTTCTATTTATGTTGACCAAAATACTATGAACTTTTTTGTGTTCGATGCTTGATTGAATTTTAGTGCAATTTTTGTTGTCAAGACTTAATTAACTAGTTGTCGTCACTGTGAATTATTTTGTATCATTTTCGCAAGCGAGATTTTTTCTGTTGGTAGTTATTGTTTTTTTAATTAAATCAACTTTGAAATAGACTTTGAAAACATTATTATTTGTTATTTATAAGTAATAAACAAGAGTGTGCAAAACTTAACTATTGACGCTGTTGGTTTCTGCCCCTAACTGAAAAATACGCTTACGTAAATAATCCTGGCTCCTGACGGAAATAATTGATATTAGACTTGGTAAGACTTTAAGATTCTTATTAACTACAAGTTACTAATCATAAGTGGTCATTGAATGCAGATAATTGGCTTATCCCTTAATCAGGGATGTGGATAGAAGATACCTCAAATGAGCACTCAAAATATCTTGAATTGAATCATGATCATTTTACCCAATGGACATGACCCAATGTCTTAATAGTTTCCTGTTTAACTTATTAGAAATCTTTACCCGTTCAAGCTGCACAATTTAGCCCAATTCTTGGGTGCTCATTTGAAATAGTTGAGGAAACTTTTCTACATTGAATAGGAACGATAAATTCATAAATGCGATATTAACTTGTAGACGCAAGGTAGAAGAGAGCCTCTGATCAGAAAAGTGGATAAACCATTGAAATTATCCGTCGGAACACCGAAATGATGCAAATCTTATGAGCATCATCTTAAATTGTGAGCATTTAAATATTCATCGATTCAGTTTGTGTCAGCCATCCTTTGTCCTCATCTGTTTCGGCCGAGGGGTTGGGAGTAAGAAGGCGAAAAAAGATTGTTGTGGGACTTATTCGATTCAATGTAAGAAATAATAAGGATTAAGGATTAGTATTACAGGAACAGGATATTATTTGCACTGATTGACTGATTCAATGTATATAATGATTTGCTTGATCTAGAAAAAAATATTTTCAGAATCAATTGAACGTCAAGATGAATGCAAGAACTCAGACTTTTGACTTCGTAAGCTTATTTTCAAAATTTAATTATTGTATAAGATCAAGATGAAATGCTAATACATAGTTCTTAAGTATATGTATTCTTTTCAAATTCCAACAGACAACGGAGTGCCATCAAGTCGGCGAAGTTGTCAGCTGTCTCTTTCACTCTATTTTGTTTCACCGAACTTTGGGGAAGTTTCACTATCGTCAAGAAGGAAAATATTCAATTGGGACAATCGGATATGAAGACATGGATTGCGATTTTATTGATCTGACTTATGTAAGTATTTGAATAAGTATATTGCTATTTGTTTATTTAATTCTGTATGGTTAGAATTTAGAATAGAACTACATTATACAGGTTTTTACTAACGAGAAATCGAATGACAGGGCTTGCGCTTGACGAGCTGAGTCTAAGTATTTAATTTTTATTTGGGTCTCTAACTTGCTATAAATATGTTTTTAAAGGTCCGATGCGCATCTTCGTCATTGTCGAGAACCATGAATCAATATGTCATGGAATTTGATCAAGCTATACGTGATCCGAACAATGTAACTGAAAATGGTGTTCGTGGTGGTCAAATCTCTTTGGAGTTCTACAATAAGAAAAAAGTTAATTGGCCTTTCTCGCCCGAGTGTTTGCCCTGGGAGGTATGGACAGTTCGAATCGAAATTAAAGCTCTCCGTAGTGAAATGGGTAAGCGATTATGAAGAATGTTAGCAAAATAGTTAGCCCACCGTTTGGACGAGAATGCCATCGATTGCTCATATAATGTTTGTTTTTTTCTATTTCAGAACGTCAAATGTATCGTGAATATTTAGGCGAATTGGTAGGTGAAAAGGTAGTACTTATTGCAGAAGTAATGAACCGTCAGCAATATCTTCCCAAGATACCGGCTGAGTCAGAAGTTAGTCTTATTTTTGATACAACATTTCCAGACATTCAACCATATTTGTTTCGGGTGAGTACTATTGATCTGTATATTTTTTTCTTGCATGCTGTAAAATTATTTGCAATAATGGGAGGGCCAAGGCTGCAGAGACATATGAGAGGGAACTCAAGTGTATAATTACCCTTATTTATGGCTTCCTATTGTTTGCTTTCGTTTCGTAGATAAGCTATCAGACATTGTCTGTCCCCAAGACTCAGCCTCTCTCCTTCTCCTCCGTCGTCAGTAATTTTATTCGCTCGCTAGCTTATTAGAGGTTTTTAAAGAGATTGAGAATAGAAGTACTAGGATAAGGAGAAGAATTTGTTGTTAAATGAGAAAAAAATGAATTCCAGATCTCTTACTCTACGTCCACACCGCCCTCGACTACATCAGTCGGAAAAACAGTTCGACGACTATTTCGAGAAACTTTGGCTTTCTAGTAAGTGCTTTTATAAACAATTGAATTGTCTTCTATCTAAGGTAGCATTTAGTTGGCTCCTAGCTTATGGGTTAAGGATGTGTCGTCGTTTGAACGCATCCTGATTTAAATGTATGTTCTACAACTTTAAATAATCTAGTTACAATTGTGTTACGTATAAGTATGTACACTGTACGTGTAGACGTGTATGCTCTTGTTTAATTTTTTTTAAATAAAACTTTTGAATTTGAAATATCTTCGCTGCTTGTGTACTACTGAATTTTTATCATTAACAAATGAGATATGTCCACTTCATTCGACCTTTTAAGTCATTTACTTGCATAAACTTCTTTAGTTTGAAGAGATGATATTCATAAAGAAGCTTTGATTTCTCTAACCAGGCAAACCAGGTAATTAAAAAGAAACATGAGCTTAAATAAATTTTAAAAACCTACAGGCTTTATTCTTGAATAATCCAATTTGGAATATAAACAATTTGACAAAAAAACACTTGAACAAGTTTAAGCAATCCATCTAATTTATTAGTGAGTGTAGGGTCAAGGGGAATTGAAAGTTGTTTGTAAGGTCAGTCCATTAGAATTCACGTGAAGTAAAACAAACAAATTCATCCTGAAATGGACAAGGCAATAGCCCTTTTCCCCATTACATTCACTAAATGCTTTACTCCTGTTTAATCAATAACTTAAAGTTGCAGGGCAACTGATTTTTAATATAATACCCTTTCAATTCCCACTACTACGCACGCACGACACTAAACACATCTAAGGAACACAAACCACAATGAAAAAATCTCTACAAACATTTAAGGCCAGAAGTGATATCATTATTTAAGAAGTGGATTTTAACTATTTTAGGAACGAGTAAACAAAGGAAACTGATAAAAATATTTAATGTAGAAAATGAAACTATACTTCAGTGTTTGCTGTGATGCAAACTACAGAAACAAAAATAAAAATACGAAGAATGTAGGAGATTTACCAAAGTTCACCTTCTCTTTCCTTAGCTGGGACCTCGATAACGCGAGGTTTGTCTATAATTCTAGCAGTGCGATTACCCTTTTCCACTATCCCAATGATCCACGCCTGGTATCCTTCTTGTTTTTCGATGTCTTTGCAATACGAAGCAGCCTGTTCTCTTGGTAGGCAAATTAAAAGTCCCCCTAGAATTATGCCATAAAATTTTTATACACGTTAGAAAAAATAATTTAAGTCACGTATGAAAAAAATTGAAGATCCGCACCAGAGGTCTCAGCAGAAAGTCCTTGCAACAACTGAAACATATTTCCACATGCCTTGGCAACGGCAGTCATTTTAGCAATGACTGGCAAATTATGGATGACGAACGAAACTTCGTTTTTCTGATTTCGAGCTAAATTTTGAGCATGACCCAACAATCCAAAACCAGTCACATCAGTGGCTCCGTGAGCATTGTATTTGTGCATAAGTCGAGCCGCTGAAAATAGCCAAAGTTTATTTTATTTTATAAACAAATAAACTTAGTTAGCTAGTTCAGTATTTTCACGCAGCAATTGCCCATTTCCACTAAAAATTCTGATAACATTCAAAACAATATAAATATAAAAGCCAAACCTGTTCTATTCAGTCTAGCCATGGAATCCATTGCGCGATTATAAGATTTACGAACATCGTCGTCTGAAACTACCAATTTAATACGATTCCATCGTTCTGGGATGTCCAGCCACTGGTGAGCATTCACCGCAACTTGTGTTCCTAATGGTTTGGTTAAAACTAGGACATCACCTGGAACTGCATTCTCAGGTCTGTGGGGTCATAAACAAACAATATTATAAATCCCCACTGTGAAATAGAATATAGTTTATGTAATATCAAATAGATGGACAGATGGGAGAACAGTGAACAGTGTCAATCACTAATTCCTTCAGGCATGGAATTGCTAATTGCCCATACTATAATAAATTAAACCGGGGAAAAAATGAGACGTACAATATCAACTCCTGCACTTGACAAACACCAGAAGCAACTCCACCAATGGTAACCCATGGATTTATAACAGTTTGACCTCCTGTGACGGTTGTGTTGGCTTCAATGGCAGCATCCTAACAAAAAACCGAAACATTGACATTTTTGGCTAAACTTCCATTGTTCCGCTGGATACATCTAGAAACCAGCCAAGAAGCTACATAATTTATTGAATAGTTACTTTGAAACCGCGCATTATGAGTGGTATGATAACATCACGTTCTTTGTCCGTAAGTTTGGATGAAACACCCAATAGCATAAGCATGTTGTCACAGTCCGTAACACCCATCGCGTATAAGTCACTCAATACGTTAGCACATGCAATTTTTCCTACATTGATGACATAAGATATAATATTATCATGCTTGAATAATAATCAAATGTTTCGAAAGTCAACTGTTTACAACCTTGCATGTAAGGATCGTCAACTAAAGGGTAAAAAAAATCCGTAGTCTGAACTAAACATAATCCTGGATGTCTAAGAGGAGTTACAGACGCATCCATTCCGATTCCTACGTTCAAAAAGTGATTACAGAACAAGAGAACCAAGATCTTACATGGATAACAACGAAATGTTAATGATCGAAAGTAGAAACATAATTACCAAGTTTGGGCATTCCCATGGAGTTAAAGTGGTCGTTTTGGGCGGCATTGGGGTCATCAGTTATTCCCTCCAAGAGTTTCAAAAGAACCTCCTGGGGGATTTTACACCCTCATCCTTTCAAATCCGCATACTTTGTTAAGCGGAAAGTTGCATCAAGTTCATGAGCAACTGGGTCAAACGGACGTTTGACCAAAGACCCCGAGCCACCCAATTCGAGAGCCGCAGAAGCAGCCGCAGCAATAACAGGATCAGTTGGAGTTGCCATATTTTCCTTCCTTTAATACAAAAATTAAGTTCTCACAACTTTTGAACCCAATAAATCCACAACCCGGCAGTCACATAAAGAATAGTGGGCCTGTATTGCACTATTGCACATCGACGAATTAAGTGTCCCTCCTCCCTCGTTATCTTCAAGAAGACTATATTGATAACAAGTACTATGTTTATGATAATCTTACCAAGTGAAAATCCTCTGCAGTCAACAGAAACGGACTGTTAAATCGAAATTCGAAATCAAAAGTTTCAACACAAACAAGACGGGCCCAAGGAAGAGCTACAGAAGATGTGTTGTCGGCACCAATGAAAGAGACAAATGATTTCTAAATGTATGCATGCAAGTTACCTTGTCCAAAGATCAGAACGCAACCTTAATCCTCAGTTGATTTCAATTCATTTATTATTTTATCTTTCTTGTACAAATAATTCCGTTCCGTTTAAAACGTACTAATTTAGTTCTAGGATCCATATTGATACGCAGAATATATACATATACAATAATAATAATTATAATTGTATATAGCATTCTTACATAAGTATATATATAGTAAGTAGAATACAAATCCGAATCCAACTAATTATACTCCGATTTTCATCGACAAGTGTACCAAACAACTTCATATGTAAGCCACACGTTGTATATACATCTAAACAGCCTTATAAACCCTTGGTTCATAAGTTTATTTTCATCAATAAAACAAATTAGATAGTAAATAATCTTCCAAGTCATGTAATATAAAATATTAAAAAAAGATTATGTACTTATTTTCATTTTTTTTAGAAATAATCTAAAAATAATGAAAAATCATCCATTATAATTATTATAGAGCGACGCCTCCAAGCCATAATGTGATTTGTAATTTAAGACACATGTGCTCAAATGGGATTTTCATTTCATTCGGAGGAAAGATGAAATGACATTTGAGTGGGATTTCAGGTAAGAAGACTTAACCCTGAGTTCGATTTCTGGTTTCTACAGAGTGAACGCAGGGTAGTCCTTTCGGTGGAAAGTATGGTTGGGTTGAAGCATACACAAGCATACACGCTACGTAGAAAACGCGTAAGAACAGGATGAACTATATGTGAACGAAATAAAAGTAGACGACGCCAAAAAGCTGAACGCAGCTTCTAGAAGTTTCTACATGGTGTGCACTCGCTAACTCGCTATCCAGTATATTTCATCTCATCGATTCTGTGCCGACCACACTGTACAGCTTTTAGATGGACTTGGTATGGTATAAATGCTGTATGCTAGAAAATACAGGGTGGGAAGATTTCCTCCAAACTTTTATCCTACTTACCCATAATGGATTTCGTTCATTTGAAGGCATTGAAGGAACTTAAGTACATATAAGTAAATACAGATACAGAAATATAACTGAGCGCAACACGGCAACACCAACACCTACTGCAATTAAAATGGCGGCTTTCGAATTTGACAAAGTTGATAATGTTTTTCCCTAATTGAGGCTTGCATTATGGTGCATAGGATCATAAATAATTCATTACCATAGCTTGTAGATTGCATGAAAGAAGAAGATATCAGTATGATACGCATAAACATGGAGGCGGGAGGCCTTTGTCAAGCAGCTCGCTAACGGGATCCGAATGCTATGCAAGTTTTCACCTACGGAAGTACTATAATGATACGCTACGCTAGAACTTCGCCGTCATTGAGCAGCTTACGATTTCCGTCTGTATGTATTGAGTATTCTAGCACACCAAAAAATTATGTATAAGTCATAGAAATAGATATACTATAGAGTCACTGAGCCGGCTCCAAAAAAAAGGAACTCGCTGCCAAACATCTGTGCTCATTTCAAATCACATGGCGAAATGGCGATGTTCGTGGGTACGGAACGGAACGGTTTCATTTGAACCACTCGCATTTTGAACAGTTCACCT
>Ga0210040_10008828_pt1 | contig 11850 bp, 9 predicted proteins | sample CryGeyCG12114_NA_FD_185462 | JGI IMG/M metagenome (GOLD analysis project Ga0210040, IMG submission 185462) | Groundwater microbial communities from aquifer - Crystal Geyser CG19_WC_8/21/14_NA (SPAdes) (version 2) | ecosystem: Environmental > Aquatic > Deep subsurface > Groundwater | place: USA... | reverse complement strand
CTCGCTGGAGACCATCCGGCACTTCGCGGCGGCCCAGCCGGAGGGTCTCGTCGCGGTCGAGGTCATCGACCCGCCGGCGGTGCCGGCGTGACGGTCGAGCAGGTCCCGGTCGCCGTGGTCGGCGGAGGGCAGGCCGGGCTGAGCGCCAGCTGGTTCCTCGCGCAGGCCGGCGTCGAGCACGTGGTCCTGGAGCGCGAGACCGCCGCTCACGAGTGGCAGGACCACCGCTGGGACTCCTTCACCCTCGTCACCCCGAACGTCCAGTGCCGGCTGCCCGGGTTCCCCTACCCGGGCGACCAGCCGTACGGGTTCATGTCCCGGGCGGAGACCGTCGGCTACCTGGCCGAGTACGTCCGCCGGACCGCTCCTCCGCTGCGCGAGCAGACCACGGTGCGCGAGCTGCGGCAGGAGCCCGACGGCGGCTTCGTGCTGGAGCTCGACACGTCGGACGGGCCGGCGGTGCTGGCGGCGGAGCAGGTGGTCGTGGCGGTCGGCGGCTACCACGACCCCAAGGTGCCGCGGCTGGCCGAACGGCTGCCGGCCGACGTGGTGCAGGTGCACTCGTCGACCTACAAGAACCCCGACGCGTTGCCTCCGGGTGGGGTGCTCGTGGTGGGCACCGGTCAGTCGGGGGCCCAGATCGCCGAGGACCTGCACCTCGCCGGACGGCAGGTGCACCTGGTGGTCGGCTCGGCGCCGCGCTGCGCCCGGCGCTACCGCGGCCGGGACTGCATCGACTGGCTGGAGGAGATGGGGCTGTACGACGTCCCCGTCGAGAAGACGGCCGGCGGCCTGCGGGAGCGCGAGAAGACGAACCACTACATGACCGGTCGGGACGGCGGCCACGACATCGACCTGCGCCGCTTCGCGCTGGAGGGGATGGGGCTGTACGGGCGTCTCGTCGACGTGGCCGGCGACCACCTGACGTTCGCCCCGACGCTCGAGGCCTCCCTCGACCGCGCCGACCGCGTCGCCGAGGACATCAAGGACGCCATCGACGGCCACATCGCCCGGCTCGGGCTCGTCGCGCCGACGGAGGACCGCTACACCCCGGTCTGGCGACCGGCGGTCGAGCCGGGGACGCTCGACCTGGCCGCGGCCGGCGTGACCTCGGTCGTCTGGGCGACCGGCTTCGTGCCCGACTTCCGCTGGGTGCGGGTGCCGGTCTTCGACGGTCGCGGCATGGTCGTCCACCACCGCGGCGTCACGGCGGTGGACGGGCTGGCGTTCCTGGGCCTGCCCTGGCTGCACACGTGGGGCTCAGGGCGGTTCGCCGGCCTCACCCGGGACGCGGAGCACGTCGTGGACCACCTGGTCGCGCAGCTCGGGCCGCGGGCGCGGCTCCGGCTGACCTCGTGACCCGGATCGGCGCGGTCGCAGCACACTTCGGGCGCGACGTCGGGCGCACGCTCGCCAAGCTCGAGGCCATGCTGGCCGGCGCCCGCCGCGACGGGATCGACCTGCTGGTGCTGCCCGGTGCCACCATCGGCGGCTACGTCGCGGACCTGCAGCACCCGTCGGCCGCCGGACTCTCCCGCCCGGCCGGGGTCCAGGACCTGCCGCCGGCCTTCGCCCTCGACGCCGAGGTCGTCCAGCGGGTCTGCGCGCTGGCCGGGGACCTGGTGGTCTGCTTCGGCTTCTGCGAGCTCGAGGACGGCCTGCGCTACAACACCGCCGTGTGCGTGACCGGCGACGGCGTCCTGGGGCGGCACCGCAAGGTCCACCAGCCGCTCGGCGAGTACGCGGCCTACGCCGCCGGCGACCGCTTCGCCGCCTTCGACACCCCCGTCGGACGGATGGGGCTGCTGGTCGACTACGACAAGACCTTTCCCGAGTCGGCCCGGGCGCTCGCGATGGACGGGGCGCAGCTCGTCGCCGCGTTGTCGGCCTGGCCCGCGAACGTGACCAACCGCGCCGAGCGGCTGACCGACGACCGGCAGTCCCGGCTCTTCGACATCTACGACGCCGCCCGGGCCGCCGAGAACCAGATCGTGTGGGTGTCGTCCAACCAGACGGGTGTCTTCGGCGACCTCCGCTTCCTGGGCCAGGCCAAGGTCGTCGGGCCCGGCGGGCGGACGCTCGCGCGGACCGGCACCAAGGGCGGGATGGCCAGCGTCGACCTCGACGTCGAGGTCGAGGTCACCCAGGCCCGGCGCCTCCTGCACCACCTCCTCGAGCGTCGCCCCGCGGCGTACGAGGGCCTCGAGGTGGGGCGCGCGTGAGGGTCGCGCTGCTCACCTACTCGACCAAGCCGCGCGGTGGGGTGGTGCACACGCTCGCCCTCGCCGAGGCCCTGGTCGACCTCGGCGCCGAGGTGAGCGTCTGGACCCTCGGTCGCGGTGGCGACGACGGGTTCTTCCGAGCCGTCGACCCTCGGGTGGACGTGCAGGTCGTGCCTCTGCCTCACCTCGAGGGTGAGACCGTCGGCGACCGCATCCTCCGCTCGATCCGGGTCCTCGGCGAGGCGTTCGCCCGGCGGACGGCGGACGGGACGACGTACGACGTGGTGCACGCCCAGGACTGCATCAGCGCCAACGCGGTCCCGCGGTGCGTGCGCACCGTCCACCACCTCGACTCGTTCACCACACCCGAGCTGGTGGCCTGCCACGAGCGCGCGATCGTGCGCCCGTACGCGCACGTGTGCGTCTCCGCAGCCGTCGCCGGGGAGGTGGCGGCGGGCTGGGGGCTGCACCCGGTGGTCATCCCCAACGGGGTGGACGCGGCCCGGTTCGTGGCCGCGGCGCACGACCCGGCGGCCGCTGCGCCCTGGCGGTCACGCTTCGGGCGCTACGTGCTCGCGGTCGGCGGGATCGAGCCCCGCAAGGGGACGCTCGACCTGCTCGAGGCGTTCGCGGTGGCGCGGCAGACGATGCCGGACCTGCAGCTGGTCGTCGCCGGTGGCGAGACCCTCTTCGACTACCGCGACTACCGCGCCGCGTTCGACGCGAGGGCAGCGGGGCTGGGGGTGCAGCCGCAGGTGCTCGGACCGGTCGACCACGACCTGCTGCCGGGGCTGGTGGCGGGCTGCGCTGCCTTCGGGTTCGTGTCGACCCAGGAGGGCTTCGGTCTGGCGGCGATGGAGGCGCTGGCCGCGGGCGTGCCCGTCGTCACCCGTCCGCTGCCGGTGCTCCGGGAGGTCTTCGGGGAGCACGTCCGCTACGGCGAGGACCCGCTGGCCATGGCGTCCGCCCTGGTCGAGGCGGTCTCGAACGGCCCGCTGCCCGGCGGCGCCGCGCTGGCTCTCGCCCACACCTGGGCGTCCGCCGCCCGCGCCCACCTCGACCTCTACGAGAGCCTCACCGCGTAGGTGGGCGTGCGGTCAGCGACCGCCGGGGCGCTGGTCCTGCGCGTACCGGTCGCTCACGCTCCCGCGGACGAGGTCCGCCGGTGGGGAGGGGAAGCTCTCCTTGGCCTTGCCGTCGAGGTAGTCCTCCATCACCGGCTTCCAGATCCGCCGACCCGCGTCACCGCTGCCGGAACCCTCCAGGTACAGCTTGGTCGACGGGACGGTGTAGTTCTTCAGGCTCCGCGGCGAGCTGCGCTCGGTGTCGATGCTGATCATCGCCGCGCCGGAGATCTGCGGGGTGTAGCCGACGTACCAGACGGCCGCGTTGCTGTCGATCGTCCCGGTCTTGCCCGCCTGCGGGCGACCGTCGGCCGTACGGGCCCGGGCACCGGTGCCCTTGGTGACGACGCTGGAGAGCATCGAGTCCACCGCGCTGGCGACGTCGGAGGAGATGACGCGCTTGCAGTCGGCACCGGGGACCTCGAGCTCCTTGCCGCTGCCGTCGGTGATCTTGGAGACGATGACCGGGTCGCAGTGGATGCCGCCCGAGGCGAACGTCGCGTACGCGTTGGCCACCGACAGCGGGCTGACCTCGGCGGTGCCGAGGGTGAACGAGGGCTTGTCGTCGTAGGAGCTGATGGGGGCGTCGGGGGTGTTGGACTCGACCCCGACCTTCTCCGCCATCTTGGTGATGTCGCACATGCCGACGTCGAGCGCGAGCTGGACGAAGTAGGTGTTGACCGAGTTCTCGGCAGCCTTGTACATGTCCATGGTGCCGTTCACGCCGGTCGAGTTGCTCACCTTGAACTCGCCCGCGACCTGGGTGCTTCCGTCGCAGCTGTCGAACTTCTCGCCGGAGAAGTCCATCGACGCGCGCGCGTTGTAGCGCTTGGACAGCGGGATGCCGTTCTCGAGCGCGGCGGCCGCGGTGAAGGCCTTGAAGGTCGAGCCGGCCTGGAAACCCTGGGCGCCACCCATCTCGCGCGACGCCGAGTAGTTCCAGTAGGTCTGGCCCTTCTTGGCGTTCGAGCCCATCACCGGGCGGCTCTGCGCCATCGCCACGATCTGGCCCGTGCCCGGCTCGATCATGTCCATCGCCGCGATCACCGGGTCCTTGGCGCCGACGGCGTCGCTGACCTTGTCCTGCACGGTCTGCTGGATCTTGGGGTCGATCCCGGTCCGGATGGTCAGGCCGCCCTGCATGAGCAGCTTCAGCCGGTCCGCCTCGGTCTTGCCGAGGCTCGACATCTGGAGCACCGAACGACGCACGTAGTCGCAGATGAACGGCAGGTCGCTGCTCTGGCAGCCGCTCGACATGTTCTCGACCTTCTTGGTGGAGAACGTGGTCTTCTTCGCCTTCGCGACGGCAGCGGTGCTCGCGGTACCCAGCTCGCCCATCCGCGACAGCACCACGTTGCGCCGCTCGATGCCCGCGCCCGGGTGGGCGACGGGGTCGTAGCCGTTGGGGTTCTGCACCAGCCCGGCCAGCATGGCGGCCTCGGGCAGGGTCAACTTCTTGGCCGTGGTGCCGAAGTAGTGCTCCGAGGCGGCCTCGATGCCGTACGCGCCGCCGCCGAAGTAGGCGATGTTCAGGTAGCGCTCGAGGATCTGGTCCTTCGACATGGTGTTCTCGACGGACACGGCGTAGCGCAGCTCGCGCAGCTTGCGCTGGTAGCTGCTGTCGGTGGCCGCCTCGACGCCCGCCTCGTCCCCGGCCTGCGCCGCCTCGTTGACCTGGACCATCTTCACGTACTGCTGCGTGAGGGTCGAGCCTCCCTGCGTGACGCCGCCGGCGAAGAAGTTCTTGACCAGGGCGCGCAGGGTGCCCTGGGCGTCGAGCGGGCCGTGCTCGTAGAAGCGGTGGTCCTCGATCGAGACGATGGCGGTCCGCATCACCGGGGCGATGTCCGCCAGCTTCACATAGCTGCGGTTCTGGTCGTAGAAGTAGGCCAGCACGTGCCCGTCGGCGTCGAGGACGCGCGACCGCTGGCTCTGGGCGGGCGTGTCGAAGGCGAGCGGGAGGGTGGACATGCCGTCGCGCGCCGCCTTGGCCCCCCAGGCCGCCCCGCCCACGAACGGCAGGGTCGCCGCGGTCACCAGCAGCCCGCAGATGACGCTGACGAGCAGGAACAAGCCGCCGGTCCTCAGCAGGGTGCGAGGACGGCGGGCAGGGGTCAGCGACGAGGAAGACATCAGGATGGACAACGCTCCAGCGGGGGCAGAGATTTCCCGCCGACGCTGTGATCCCTGTCGCCCCGGGCGCGCAGGGAGCTCGCCTCAGTCCTCGAACGACTCCGGCGGCGGACAGGTGCAGACCAGGTGCCGGTCGCCGAAGCTGCCGTCGATGCGCCCGACCGGCGGCCAGTACTTGTTGCTGCCCGTGGCGTAGATCGGCCCGGCGTGCAGACCGGCCGGGAAGGCGCCGACGCGGCGCGGGTACGGGTGCTCCCACTCGTCCGCGGTCACCGCACCCTGGGTGTGCGGGGCATTGACCAGCGGGTTGTCCTCGTGCGGCCACTCCCCCGCCTCCACGCGGGCGATCTCGTCGCGGATGGCGAGCATGGCGTCGCAGAACCGGTCGATCTCGCCCAGGTCCTCCGACTCCGTCGGCTCGACCATCAGCGTGCCGGCCACCGGGAAGCTCATGGTCGGGGCGTGGAAGCCGTAGTCCACGAGCCGCTTGGCCACGTCGTCGACGGTGACGCCGCTCGACCTCGTGATCGGCCGCAGGTCGAGGATGCACTCGTGCGCGACCCGGCCGTCCCGGCCCGCGTAGAGCACCGGGTAGGCCGCGCCGAGCCGGGCGGCGACGTAGTTGGCGGCCAGCAGCGCGTGCTCGGTCGCCGAGGTCAGCCCGTCGGCGCCCATCATCGCGATGTAGGCCCAGCTGATCGGCAGGATGCCGGCGGACCCGTACGGTGCGGCCGACACGGGACCGACGCCGTTGTCGGTCTTGGGGCCCACCCGACCGGTCCGCGGGTCGCCGGGCAGGAACGGCGCGAGGTGCTGCCTGACCGCGACCGGCCCGACCCCCGGTCCGCCGCCGCCGTGCGGGATGCAGAACGTCTTGTGGAGGTTGAGGTGGCTGACGTCGGCGCCGAAACGGCCGGGCTGGGCGAGCCCCAGCAGCGCGTTGAGGTTGGCGCCGTCGACGTAGACCTGCCCCCCGGCGCCGTGCACCAGCGCGCAGAGCTCGGTGATCGTCTCCTCGAACACCCCGTGCGTCGAGGGGTAGGTCACCATGATCGCGGCGAGCGCGTCGGCGTGGAGCTCGATCTTGGCCCGGAGGTCGTCGAGGTCGATCGACCCGTCGTCGGTCGCCTTGACGACGACGACCTTCATCCCGGCCATCACCGCGGAGGCGGCGTTCGTGCCGTGGGCCGAGGACGGGATCAGGCAGACCCGGCGTACGGAGTCCCCCCGGGAGTCGTGGTAGCCGCGGATGGCGAGCAGGCCCGCGAGCTCACCCTGGCTGCCGGCGTTCGGCTGGACCGAGACGCGCGCGTAGCCGGTGACCTCGGCCAGCCAGCCCTCGAGCGTACCGACCAGCTCGGCGTAGCCCTCGGCGTCCGCGGCCGGGGCGAGCGGGTGCAGGTTGGCGAAGCCGTCGTAGGAGATCGGCTCCATCTCGGTGGTCGCGTTGAGCTTCATGGTGCAGGAGCCCAGCGGGATCATGCCGCGGTCGAGCGCGAAGTCGCGGTCCGACAGCGCGCGCAGGTAGCGCAGCATCGCCGTCTCGCTGTGGTGGGTCCGGAAGACCGGGTGCTGCAGGTAGGACGTCGTCCGGGCGCTCGCGGAGAGGTCCCCGTACGAGGTCGCGGCGTCCGGGGCAGCGCGGCCCGTGAGCTCGAGGCCGAAGGCGGCGCGGACGGCGTCGAGGTCGGCCGGCGTGGTGTCCTCGCCCACCGAGATCCCCACGCGGTCGGCGTCGACGAGGCGCAGGTGCACGTCGGAACGCCGGGCGCGCTCGACGACCTCGTCCGCCCGGCCCGGGACCGGGACGGTCAGGGTGTCGAAGAAGGCGTCGTGGTCCGGAGCCAGACCCGCTGCGGCGAGGTCGGTGGCGAGCGCCGCGGTGTCGGCGTGCACCCGCTCGGCGATGCTGCGCAGGCCGTCGGGGCCGTGGTAGACGGCGTACATGCTGGCCGCCACCGCGAGCAGGACCTGTGCGGTGCAGATGTTGGAGGTCGCCTTCTCGCGACGGATGTGCTGCTCGCGGGTCTGCAGCGCCAGCCGGAACGCGGCCGTCCCGTGGACGTCGCGGGACACCCCGACCAGACGACCCGGGAGGGTCCGTTCCAGGCCCGCGCGGACGGACATGAAGGCCGCGTGCGGCCCGCCGTAGAACAGCGGCACGCCGAAGCGCTGGCTCGACCCGACCGCGATGTCGGCGCCCCACTCGCCGGGCGGGGTCACCAGGGTGAGCGCGAGGAGGTCGCAGGCGGCGATGACGAGGGCGCCGCGTTCGTGGGCGAGGGCGGCGAGCGCCTCCAGCTCCGCGGTGGGCGTCAGCCGGCCGTCGGCCGCGGGCGTCTGCACGACCACGGCGAACGCGTCCGTCTCGGCCAGCGCCACGCTCAGGTCGTCGGCGAGCTGGACGTCGATGCCGAGTGGCTCGGCGCGGGTCCGGACGACCGCGATGGTCTGCGGCAGGCTCGCGGCGTCGAGGATCAGCACCCGGCCGGTCTTCGTGGCACGGCGCGCGACGGTCATCGCCTCGGCGACGGCGGTGGCCTCGTCCAGCAGGCTCGCCCCCGCGGTCGGGAGACCGGTCAGGTCGCTCACCATGGTCTGGAAGTTGAGCAGCGCCTCGAGCCGGCCCTGGCTGATCTCTGGCTGGTAGGGGGTGTACGCGGTGTACCAGGCCGGGTCCTCGAGCACGTTGCGGCGGATCACCGAGGGCGTGACGGTGCCGTGGTAGCCGAGGCCGATCATGGCCCGGCGGGGGTGGTTCCGGGCGGCCAGGTCGCGCAGCGCGGCCAGCGTCTCGGTCTCCGACAGCGCGGGCGGCAGGTCGAGGGGCTGACGCATCCGGATCGCGGCGGGCAGCGCCGAGGCGACGAGCTCCTCCAACGAGCCGAGACCGAGGGTGGCGAGCATCTTGTCGCGATCGCCGGGGCGGGGACCGATGTGGCGGTCGGCGAAGACGGTGGGTCCGGATTCTGCGGCAGGGTGGGCCATGAGCGCTACTCCCGGGAACGGCTCGGCTGCGCCGACGCCCGCGTGCGGCGGGCCGGCGTTCCCCCTCTGTCGCCTGCTGGCTCCAGAGTCGTCATGGCCACGCGGTCTGGGTGCCTGAGAGGTTCCGGGGATGTTGCCCCTTCGGCGGCACGGCTCATCGCTGAGCCCTGCACTCTCCCGCGTGGTCGCTGGACGGCCCTCAGGCTACCCCAGCCGGAGACGGTCCCCCGGGAGACTCAACCGGCGGCGCGGGCGCGGCGGCGCAGGGAGAGCTCGTCGGCCGCGGACAGGGGCGCGTCGGCCTCGGGCTCGGGCTCGGCCCGCTCGGCGGGCAGGGAGGACAGCGTGCCCTCGATGGAGCGCCAGACGCCCCCGAGGGCGATGCCGAAGACACCCTGACCACCGCTGAGCAGGTCGATGACCTCGTCGCTGCTCGTGCACTCGTAGACCGAGATGCCGTCGCTCATCAGCGTGACCTGGGTCAGGTCGTCCACCCCGCGGGCGCGGAGGTGGGTGATGGCGGTCCGGATCTGCTGGAGCGAGATGCCGGCGTCGATGAGCTTCTTGATGACCTTGAGGAGCAGGATGTCGCGGAAGCTGTAGAGCCGCTGCGAGCCCGAGCCGCTGGCGCCGCGGATCTCCGGGACCACGAGGCCGGTGCGTGCCCAGTAGTCGAGCTGGCGGTAGGTGATGCCGGCGGCGCTGCAGGCCACCGGTCCGCGGAAGCCGAGGTCACGCGGCAGCGGCGAGAAGTCGCCCTCGAAGAGCAGCGCCTGGGCCGCGTCGACGACCTCGGGGCTCACGGCCCCGTCGGGCCGGGCCGAGGTCGGCTGATCGGTGCTGCTCACGGACACCTCCGGTGGTGATCCGCCCCTGTCGAGGGGCGGATGCTGGCGGTCGGAGGACTCGTTCCCCCGAGCCTTCCTCACTGCTGACGGGTCTGGCTGCGTACCGGCGTGTAATTCCCCGCCGGTACTTCTTCCGAAACCTAGGGCCGACCCGACGCACAGGCCACCGACACGCCGTCCCCGCACCGGACCGACCTCAAGTCTCGAGAGCGGGTCGAGGGTGCCCCGGCGGCGTCAGGTGGTGGGTTCCTCGCCGGTCACGAAGTCGTCCGGATCGACGTTGTCGAGGAACTCGCGGAACTTCTCGACCTCGTCCTCCTCGGCCTCGGGCATCTCGATGCCCGCGACGTCGAGCACCTCCTCGGCGCAGAAGATGTCGGACCCCACCCGCAGGGCCAGGGCGATCGCGTCCGAGGGCCGCGCGCTGATCTCGGTGTCGTCGATGACCAGGACGGCGTAGAAGGTGCCGCCCTCCAGCTCGGTGATCCGGACGGCGGTCAGCTTGTGCTGGAGCCCGGTCAGCACGTCGACCATCAGGTCGTGGGTCAGCGGACGGGGCGGCACGACGCCCTCCTGGGCGTTGGCGATGGCCGACGCCTCGCTCGCGCCGATCCAGATCGGCAGGAACCGGCTGCCGCCCACCTCACGCAGCAGCACCATGGGGGCGTTGGACGGCATCTCGACCCGAACGCCGACCACATCGAGCTCACGCATGTCGCCAACCCTACGTCCGCGCAACCGCTCTGCGGAGGGGCGCCGAGACGTCGTGGGAGCGGGTCAGCGCTCCATCGCCGTGCGCACCAGGGCCGCGTGGAAGCTGATCACGAGGTGCGTGACCTCGCCGGAGACGTCGGTGTTGCCGCCGGCCCGACGCACGTACGGCGCGATCGCCTGCTCGACCAGGCCCACCTCGCGGTCCGCCGACATCTTGAACGCCCGCAGGTGCCGGCCGTCGATGCCGTACTCCCCCAGGCGACGGGCGGCGATGGCCAGGGTGAGGGCGTCGCGGCCGTAGAAGCTGCCACCGCGGCGCGGCACGACGATGCCGGTGCGCTCGAGCTCGACCAGGCCGGCCTCGGTCAGCCCGCTGGCCTCGAGCAGGTCCTGGCGCGAGAGCCGCAGCGCCTTCTTCGGAGCGGTCGGCGGGGTGGCCGGCGTCGGCGCGACGGGCGCGGCGGTGGTGCTCGTCGAGGTCGACCCCGCCTCGAGGGTCCTGGGCTCCGGCGGGGTCTGGCCGCGGTCCATCATCTCGAGGTGCTCGCGGATCACCTTGAGCGGCAGGTAGTGCTCGCGCTGGACCGAGAGCACGTAGCGCAGGCGCTCCACGTCGTGCTCGGCGTAGCGGCGGTAGCCCGAGGGGGCCCGCTGCGGCGTGATCAGCCCCTCGGACTCGAGGAAGCGGATCTTCGAGATCGAGATGTCGGGGAACTCCGCGCTGAGCGCGGTGAGGACCTGCCCGATGCTGCGGGTGACCTCACGCCCGCTGCCCGGTCTGCGCGGCTCGGCGGACGCGGTCACCGCACCCCCCGCCTCACCGGTCGGCGTCCTTGGCGCTCGCGTAGTAGACGAGCCGGAACTTGCCGATCTGGACCTCGTCCTCCGGCTGCAGCAGCGCCTCGTCGACGAGCTCCCGGTTGACGTACGTGCCGTTCAGGCTGCCGAGGTCCTTCACCTGGACGCCGTCGGGCGTGCGGAGGAACTGCACGTGACGCCGGGACACGGAGATGTCGTCGAGGAAGATGTCGGAGTCGACGTGACGGCCGGCGACCGTCTGGTCGTGGTCGAGCAGGAAGCGGCTGCCGGCGTTCGGGCCGCGCTGGACGATGAGCAGGGCCGAGCCCGAGGGCAGCGCGTCGACGGCCGCCTCGTCGACGGGGTTGAGCGTCTCCCCCGTCGCGTCGTCCACCACGGCGGGGATGGTGCGCGTCGTGTCCCCCGACGGCACCCGCGACGGGGCGGGCGTCTGCTTCGGCGCGGCGGTCAGCGGCGCCCCGCACTGGGCGCAGAAGTTCGACCCGTCCGGGTTGTCGTGACCGCAGTTGGTGCAGAAGGGCATCGCGCTCGCTTTTCGCTGGATCTCGAAGACTCGAGATGTGATCGAGAGTTTAGAGGGCCTCGCGCTGCTCGACCAGCCGAGCGGCTCCCGTGCCGGCCGACGCGATCAGGGCGCCAGCTGCTCGGCGTACGCGTCGGCGTCGAGCAGGTCGTCGAGGTCGGCGTCCTCGACCACCTCGAGCTCGAAGAGCCAGCCGTCGCCGTACGGGTCGGCGTTGACGGTCTCGGGGCTGCCCTCGAGCAGCGGGTTGACCGCGCTCACGGTGCCCGCGACCGGGCTGAGGACGTCGGAGACGCTCTTGGTCGACTCCAGCTCGCCGCAGGCGTCACCGACGTCCACGCTGTCGCCGACGGCCGGGAGCGAGACGTAGACGATGTCGCCCAGCTGCTCGGCGGCGTACGCGGTGACGCCGACGCGGACGGTCAGCTCGTTGCCCTGCCGGACCCACTCGTGGTCGACGGAGTACTTGAGGTCTTCGG
>Ga0210040_10008827_pt1 | contig 11851 bp, 4 predicted proteins | sample CryGeyCG12114_NA_FD_185462 | JGI IMG/M metagenome (GOLD analysis project Ga0210040, IMG submission 185462) | Groundwater microbial communities from aquifer - Crystal Geyser CG19_WC_8/21/14_NA (SPAdes) (version 2) | ecosystem: Environmental > Aquatic > Deep subsurface > Groundwater | place: USA... | reverse complement strand
GGGGGAGGCGGATGGCGACACCATCACCGATTTCGCCGGCGCTGGCGGGGATGTGCTTGTCTTCAACGGCTTCGGCAACGGAACCATCACCCGGATTGGTACGACGGACAGCTACCGGATCACAGCAGACGCGGCTCACGGCGGGGCGACGGAGACCATCCGCATCGTCGGCGTGACGGACCTCTCCGCCAGCAATTATCAGTTCGTGACCTCGGGCAGCTCGAATTCGGCGCCGACCTCGATCGTCGCCTCCAATCTCGAGATCGCCGAAAACGCTGCGGAAGGTACGATCATCGGCCTTCTTTCCACCCTTGATCCGGACGAGGGCGACACGGCAACCTTCAGGCTGACCAGTGACGCAGCAGGCCTCTTCGCCCTGAATGGCAATCAGCTGGTGATCGTCGGGGCGCTCGATTACGAAAGCAGCCACAGCCACTCAATCAGGGTGCAGGCGACCGATTCCGCCGGCAACACATTCACCAGGTGGCTCACTGTCGCAGTGACGGACGTGGCCGACGATGACACGCTTCGTGGAAGCTGGGGTGATGACAGCTTCATCTACGGCGAGGGGCTGAGCTATGACCGCATCGACGGTCGCGGCGGCTCCGACACGCTGACGATGACGGTGGGAACGGTCTTCGTCTCCGCGACGAACGGGGATGTCGCGATCGACATCGACGCGAACGGCTCGGTCGACTTCTCGACCATCAATGTCGAGCACCTGGTCCTCTCGGGCACCAACGTCTCGTTTGTCGACGACCTGGCACCGACGGACCTGATGGATGGCGAAATCACCATCACCGGCACTGGCGAAGATGATGTCCTCGATGCCACTCAAGCTGGAGTGCGCGTCGTTATCGAGGGCGGCGACGGTAAAGACGTCATCAAGGGTGGCGATCAGGCCGACACGCTCGTCGGCGGCACGGGCAGCGACAAGCTCTATGCCAGGGCTGGCGCCGATATTCTGGTGGGCGGCCTGGGGAACGACACCTTCTACCTGGAGGATGAGAGCCAGACGGTGGTAGAGTATGCGGGCGGAGGCACCGACCGCGTGGTGGTCAAGTTCGACTACACGCTTGCCGCGTTCTTCGAGAACCTCACGCTCGCCGGAGCGAAAGGCCATGCGGGGACCGGCAACAGTCTCGACAACCGGATGGTCGGCAGTGGCGGTGACGACGTGCTGGACGGCAAGGGCGGCGCAGACGTCATCATTGCCGGCGAGGGTGATGACGTCCTGGTCGGTGGCCAGGATGACGATATGCTGACTGGCGGCCGCGGGGCTGACACGTTCCGCTTCACGGCGCTCGATCGCGCAGGCCTGGATACGATCAGGGACTTCGCGCATGACGTCGACCACATCGAGCTTGCGAAGTCCGCCTTCACGGCGCTGTCGAATGGTCCGCTCGATTCGACCGCGTTCCATCTTGGGACGGCGGCAATCACCACGGAACAGCACCTCATCTACGACCGGGGGAGCGGTGCGCTGTACTACGACGAGGACGGTGCGGGCGGCGAGGCGCAGGTGCAGATAGCCCTGCTCTCGACAAGGCCCGGACTCGATGCCGGGGACCTGTTCGTCATCTGAACGCGCAAGGGGAGCAGAAATGCTCCCCCGCCTTCATCAAAGCGAAAGCTTTTCTCGGGCTTAGGGAAAGCTGGCCTGTCGCCGGCCCCCTCGCTGCGCCCGCAAAGCGCTGCCGGTTCGGTCGCAGCATTGCCTTTGCTGCAGTGCAGCGTTAGATGGCCTGCGCGAAATTTGAACGGGACACACATGAAAGTTGCAGTCTTTGGTCTGGGTTATGTTGGCTGCACGGCCATCGCGTGCATCGCTTCTCAGGGCCACTCGGTCATCGGAATCGACGTCAACGAGGACAAGGTTTCACTGATCCGGCAGGGGCTCTCTCCCATCAAGGAGCCTGGCGTCGACGAGATGCTGGCGGAGGCGCTGGTGGAAGGCCGGCTGCACGCCAGCACCAGCGTGGCCGGGCAGCTGGACGATTGCGACCTGGCGATCGTCTGCGTCGGCACGCCGAGCGGCGTCGATGGCGCTCACAACATGAGCTATATCGTCCAGGTGAGCCGCCAGATCGCGCTCGCGGTCGGCGGCGGACGGAGCCGACCGCTGACGGTCGCCTACCGCTCGACCATGCGCCCGGGCACGATCGACCAGATGATCGCGCCGATCTTCCGCTCGGTGCTTGGCGATGAGTTCGCGAACACGATCGAGCTGGTCTACAACCCCGAGTTCCTGCGCGAATCCACGGCGGTGCAGGATTATTTCAATCCTCCCAAGATCGTGCTGGGCACGAGGGATGGCTCACACAGCGCCACCATGGAAGCGCTTCACGAGGGGATCGAGGCGCCGGTTTTCCTGGTTCCCTTCCGCGAGGCGGAAGTGACCAAGTTCGTCGACAACAGCTGGCACGCGGTGAAGGTCGCCTTCGCCAACGAGGTCGGCCGCGTGTGCCAGTCCCTTGGCATCAGCGCCCGTCAGGTGCACGAGATCTTCGTGGCCGACACCAAGCTGAACATTTCGCCCTATTACACCCGCCCCGGTGGCGCCTTTGGCGGCTCTTGCCTGCCGAAGGACGTTCGCGCCCTGCAGTACATCGCGTCGGATCTCGGCGCGAACACGCCGCTGGTCGATTCACTGCTGCGCAGCAACGAGGCGCACAAGCACTACCAGTTCGCTCGTCTCTCGGCGGATCTCGCTCCCGGGTCACGCGTGCTGCTTGTCGGCCTCGCCTTCAAGGCCGATACGGATGACTTGCGCGAAAGCCCGGCGGTTGACCTTGCGCGCAAGTTCCTCGACGCCGGCCATCAGCTCGACATCTACGATCCCGGCCTGACGCCGGACAAGCTCGTCGGCCAGAACCTCGGCTACGCCTATGCCTATCTCCCGGCGATTGAAACGCTGCTTGTCGACAAGGAAGTCGCGGAGATGAGGGAGTACGATCTCGTCGTAGCGACCAACCGCCTGGTTCAGTCTCTCACCGTCAAGGCGCCGAGCGTTGTTGACGTGAGCAGCATCCCGTGACCGTGGCTGGAGTGGCGTCTATGGCCGGGACGGGGTCGCTTTCACCCAAGCCGCTGGGCGGAGTGAGCCAGGAGTTTCCAACCTATATCGAAGGCCAGCCGCTCGCCGGGCGCAAGGTTTTGATCATTGTCGAGAACCTGCCGTTGCCTTTTGACCGGCGCGTCTGGCAAGAGGCGCGGACCCTGCGTGCGGCGGGCGCGGAAGTCTCGATCATCTGCCCCACCGGCAAGGGGCATGAGGCACGGTACGAGCTCCTCGAAGGCATCCACATCCATCGCCACACGCTGGCGGTGGAGGCGGATTCGGCGATCGGCTACCTCGCCGAGTACGGGCTTGCGCTGTTCTGGGAATCAGTGCTGGCGTGGAAGATCTTCTTCAAGCGCGGCTTCCACGTAATCCACGGATGCAATCCGCCCGACCTGATCTTCCTGGTCGCGCTCCAATTCCGCCTCCTTGGCGTGAAGTTCCTGTTCGACCATCACGACATCAATCCGGAGCTGTACGAAGCCAAGTTCAACAAGCGCGGCTTCTTCTGGAAGCTGATGGTGCTGTTCGAGAAGGTAACCTTCAAGGTCGCTTCGGTGTCGATCGCCACCAACCAGAGCTATCGTAAGATCGCGATGGAGCGTGGCGGCAAGGCGAATGGCGATGTCTTCGTCGTGCGATCGGGGCCTGACCTGTCGCGCCTGAAGGCGGTGGAGCCCGCGCCGCGTTGGCGCAATGGGCGGCACTTCCTGGTTGGCTATGTCGGCGTCATGGGGGAGCAGGAGGGGATCGATCTTCTGATCGATGCGGTCGACCACATCGTCCACAACCTCCAGCGCACCGACATTCAATTCTGCCTTGTCGGAGGCGGCTCCAGCCTGAGCGGGCTTGTCGCCGAGGTCGAGCGCCGCGGCCTGGCGGAGTACATGACCTTCACCGGCCGTGCTCCGGACATGGACCTGTTCGAGGTCCTCTCGACCATGGACATCGGCGTCAATCCGGATCGGGTTAACTCGATGAACGACAAGTCGACCATGAACAAGATCATGGAATACATGGCCTTCGGCAAGCCGATGGTGCAGTTCGACGTCACCGAGGGCCGCTTCAGCGCCCAGGATGCCTCCTTGTACGCTGCGTCCAATGATTCGACCGATCTTGCCACAAAGATCGTGGATCTGCTCGACGAGCCTGATCGCAGGGCCCGGATGGGGGAGTTCGGCCGCCAGCGTGTCGAAAACGAGTTGAGCTGGGGCCATCAGGTGGACCCGCTGATCGCCGCCTATCAGCGCGTTTTCTCCCGGTCGTGACGCTCGGCAACATCGATGGCAGCGCCCGCGATGGCCGCCCCGCTGCGATCCTGCGGCGGGCGGCGTTCTTCGCGCGTGGGGTCGACCGGTCTCTATTTTGCCGCCGAGTCACTAGCGTTACCTTGCCGCGAACGGGTGCGTGGCCGCATGGTGGCGCGAGCATGCGCAGCGATGCCGCTGCACCAGCGCACATGAGGATGACGCGATGACTTCGCCTTCAGGAGGCTTTGAAAAGCGCAACAAGCGGGCGCGCACCTTCGCGGGAGCTAAGGTCCGCCGCTTTGCCTGGCTGCCCCGGCGCGTCTCGAGCGGGTCATGGATCTGGCTGAAGAGCTACTACGTGTGGTCCCCCTACACGATCGATCCCGAGATGAGTCGCTCTCGCCGCCGGTGGTTCTGATGCGGGCGGAGGTCCTTATCGCAGCACCGCGGTTCTCAGGACCCGCCGCGTGCCCGAGGGCTGAGCCGCCCGCGCCACCCAGGCACGCTGAAGGGGAGCGCTACAGTTCGGGACGCTTTACTCATTGGCATTGACCGCAGGTCCGGCTTCCGTAAGGAGCAGCAGCCCGGTCAGAGGCTCAAATTGAGTGACGTCGGGAGTTTAGTAAAGATGCGGCGCTATCGTTCGCGCTGAATTCGACTGGAGCATTCCACCGTGGCCTCAACCTCTCAAACCGAAACCGCGCAGGCTGCCACGATGGACCAGGACGGTCTTGACGCGGGCATCAAGGCGATCTGGACCAGCATCCGCCGTCGCTGGGTGACGATCCTGCTCTCGGTGGTGATCGTCCTGGGCGCTGCGATCGCGGCGGTTCTTCTGCTGCAGCCGCAGTATCGCGCCTCCGCTCGCCTGCGCGTGGAGCCTTCGCAGAACATGCTGGTCGGCCAGACGACTGGCGGCTCGAACCTGCCGGACCAGTCGATCGTGGAGACCGAGGCAAGCATCATGAAATCGCGCGATGTCGCGGTTGAAGTGGTGCGCAGACTCAACCTCGTGAACGACGACGAGTTCAGCGACAGCGAGGCCGTAGCCAACATGGCGGGTGAGCAGCGGATCGAGGCTGTCGCGGATGAGGTGGCGAAGCGCCTTTCGGTCGCACGTGAGGAATCGACCTATGTGGTCGATCTGGCGTTCACTTCGGAAGTTCCCGCCAAGGCCGCGCGGATCGCCAATGCTTTCGCCGAAGCCTATATCTCCCAGAGCGTGACGCGGCGGACGGGAACGGCCTCGCAACAGGCCGAGATGATCGGGCGGCGGTTGAGCGAACTGGCAATACGGGCTCAGGCGGCGGACCAGCGGCTTGCGCAATTCCGCGCCGCGAACGGCATCGTCGGAGAAGGCGCCCGGTCCGTGGCGGACCAGCAGATCGCCCCGCTCGCCGGTCAGCTGGCGACGGCGCAATCCGAAGCGGCTGCGGCGCGCGCCCGGCTCGCTGCGGCGCAGGCGCAGATCGCCTCTGGCGGGCAGACGGCGGTGTCGGCTGTGCTCGGCTCTCCCGTCATCTCCAACCTGCGGGCGCAGCGTGCGGTTCTGGTGACGCAATATGGCGAGATCAGCACCACCCTGGGGCCGCGCCACCCGGATACAATCCGGATCAATGAACAGCTGCAGGCGATCGACCGCCAGATCCAGGAAGAAGCGGATCGCGTGATCGGCAGCCTGAGGAGCGAAGCGAACGCAGCGTCGGCCCGTGCGGCCAGCCTGGCGGGCGACCTCAACGTCCTGCGCGGCTCCCAGGCGGCGCAAACGCGCGCCTCGGCGGCGGAGGCGACCCTGATCCGTGATGCGGAGGCGGCGCAGCTCGCCTATGATCAGGCTGCGGAGCTTTCACAGCGCACGAACCAGATCGCCGCCTCCCCGCTTTCGCAGGCTCAGATCGTGGAGATGGCGACCGTGCCGCTTGAGCCGGTCTCGCCCAACAAGCGGCTCCTGCTGGCGGGCGGGCTGGTGCTTGGCCTGCTGCTCGGCGCGACACTCGTGGCGCTGCAGGAATTGCTCGCACCGGGTCTGCGTTCGCGCCGGGATCTGGAGCGGCTGGGCCTCCCGCTGCTCGCTTCGGTGCCGTTGCGTCCGCGCCGTCACAAGGGGCGCTCGCCTGCCGATACTCTCGTGGAAGCGCCCTTCACGGCCTACGCCGAGGCGTTTCGCTCGCTGCGCAATACGCTGACGATCAGCGGCGGGCGGCCCGTTCAGGTCGTTGCTCTGGTCTCGTCGCTGCCGGGTGAGGGCAAGACTACGACCTCACTCAGTCTGGCGCGGATGATGGCGATGTCGGGAGAGCGGACGCTGATCATCGATGCCGATCCTCGCGGGGCCGGCCTGTCGCGGCTGTTGCCGAATACGCCCGAGGTAGGTCTGATCGAGGTTCTGGACGAAGGGGGGGACCTGTCCCAGGCGATTCAGCCGGACGTGGTCGAGAACCTCGACGTCCTTCCTGTGTCCAGCTCGGCGTTCGTGCAGAGCGACGTGTTCAGCAATGAAAGGGTCGAGGCACTGATCGCTGGGTTGCGCGGACGCTATGACCGGATCGTGTTCGACACACCGCCGCTGCTCGGGGTTGCCGATGGGCGGATCATCGCGAGGCTCGTTGACGCAGTGATGCTGGTTGTGCGGTGGGACAACACGCCGAAGAACGCCATCCGCAGCACCTACGAGATCCTGATGCAGGATTCGGCACCTGTCGTGGGCGCGCTGTATACGATGGTCGATCCGCGCAGCGAAGCAGCCGGCGCCGCGCACTACTCGACGTATTATTCGTCCTACCTCCAGCCGGCGTAACAGCCGGCCAAGCCAGTGCCGCAGGCGTGACACAAGCGCGCCTGCGGTGCACTTGGCTCAACGCCCTGAGCGTATTGGCAGCCCCGGGCTGAGCGCGCGCCGCTCGCCCGCGCCACCTGTCCTTAGTTGAACCGGCAGGAGCGCGCTAACCGCCGCCTGCGGCAGGCTCTGCAGCTGACTTGTATCATGCGCCCGCTGCCCCCCGCCTTTTTGCGGATGGTCCCGCTTCGGAACAGTGCCGACTGAGGCGCCAAGTGCGCGTGCTGGACGGTAGCACGGGCGCTGACGATGCCATATGTCCGCCATGTCGTCGCGCCTTCGAGCTTGATCTGATCGAGCCCGATGAGAGCGGCCGGCAAACTCAAATGCACGGCTCGACGCAGAGCATTTGTGCGAGTGCGAAGGGACGGTAAACGCTGAGTTCAGCGGATCTGGCCTGAATGAGCAGAGATGGCAAGCAGACAAGAGGGTCGGTCTTTGCCGCAAGCTGCATATCGCACGTTTTTAATTGTGAGGGACAATCCAAGCCATGTCGCAAGTCATCTACCTCAGTGAAGGCGCTAATGAGAGTGACATCAAGGCGGCTCTTGCGCTGATGGGTGATGGCGGGATTCTTGTTTTGCCCGAGAATGCCACCATTCAGATCGTAGACGGCCTCGATGTCGACATTTCGACGCGCGATATCACGATCGACCTCAATGGCTCTGTCCTGAAGCAGGCGGCGGATGTGACAGTCTTCTCGGCCAAGGGATCAATGGGGTCGGCGCAGAACATCGCGATCGATGTCTCCGGAGAAAACACGACGATCACCTATGACACTCTTCCCGCCAATCTGAAGGTGGGTGACTGGATCAAGATCGCGTCCGATGACGAGCTGCCCCACGACAACCGCAACACTGAAGTGCCGACCCGCCTGGGGCAGGCGATGCAGGTGACGGCGATCGACGGCAACACCGTCGAACTGGCGGGCCAGCCGCTTTACGGCGATCAGTACGTCACCAATGTGCGCGCGGCGACGATGTCCAGCGGCGTTCTCCATCTCACGAACGGCACAATCGAGGGTGACCAGACGGAGGGCAGCTGGCTGAGCTTCCTCGTCAACATCCGTGACGCGATCGACACCCAGATCGATCACGTGACGGTGCGAGACGGCAATTCGATGGGGATCAACCTCGTCAACAATGTCAACGCGCTGGTGAGCGAGGTGGTGGCGATAAACCTGCTGGATGATACGCCCAACGGCTTTTACGGCTACGGGGTTCATTCGGCCGGATCGTTGAACACGACGGTGATCGGACTTTATGCCGAGCGTGTGCGCCATGCGACTGACAACAACGGCGTCGGCGTCGATCCTGGCGATCCGTACCTCTCCAAATATGGAGCGGACATCGGCATGACGGTCACCAACTCGGTGGCCTACAACTCTTCTGCGTTCTCCTATTCCTTCCATTCGGAAGGTCGCGATGCGGTCCTTGATAATGTCATGTCGTTCTATTCGCACGGTTTTGTCGGCGTCCGGGGCGTGGGCCACCAGATCCTGAACTCGGCCAGCGTCGGGGATGAGCGCGGCTTTCAGTTCCTGGAATACGGGTATGGCGACTCGTCGGACGTTCTGATCGACGGCGTGATCATCCGCGAGGCGCGGGTGTATGTGTACAATGTCGAGGGAGAGGCGTTGAATAACGTCATCCAGAACAGCTATCTGGAATATGATTACCGCACCGGAAACCCGGGTACGGTCTCATTCATCAACACCGTCGTCATCAAGACAGATGGCGTGGATGATGATTATATCTTGGGCACCGAACAGGCCGATCGCCTGCTCGGCGGTCGCGGGTCGGATATCCTGGTTGGCGGCGCGGGCGACGATTACGTCTGGGGCGGCGAGGAAAACGATTTGCTCACCGGCGGTGCCGGGTCAGATCGGTTCGTGCTGGACGGGCTGGACAGCATCGACGTCATCACCGACTTCGAGGCCGGAGAGGGGGGAGACAGGCTGGACCTGTCGATCCTCGGCGCGCGGCTGGGCTGGCGCGGGGACTACCTTTCCAATGGCCAAGTAACCCTGGTGCAAAGCGGTTCCGATGTGGTTCTGCAGCTCACCGCTGACCAGATCACGGTGGCGGTCCTGCAGAACGTAGACGCCTCTTCCATCGTCGCTGCGAACATCCAGCAGACGATCTCCGGCAATGCCTCCACCTACACCTCTCCCCCGCTGCCGACGGTGATCCTGGACCCGGGTTCGATCGCCTACGCCAAGGGGAACACCATCGTCGGCACCGCCGAGAATGACGTGATCGGCGCGGACCAGAGTGTCGGCAGCCAACTCTTGCCGACCGAATCGGCGGACTCGATCAACGGCGGTGATGGTGACGACTATGTCGACGGGCTCGGCGGCGCCGACACCATCGTAGGCGGGGCCGGCTATGACGCGGTCGTTTATTACGGCAACGTCAAGTCGAAGCTGCAGGGCGGTTCCGGGCGCGACACGCTGATCCTAGATAGTACGGACGTGATCGACCTCTCCGCGTCGTCCGACCAGTCCGAAGGGCTGCCGGTCGTTTCCGGCTTCGATGATGTGGACGGGCGCGGCTCCTCGCGTCCGCTGACCATCTTCGGCAACAGCAACAACAACAATATTTGGGGCGGCTCTGGCGATGATCGCATCGCCACCGGTGGCGGCAACGATCGGATCGACGGCGGGGAGGGGGATGATGTCGCGCTCCTCACCGGCAATCGCGAGGATTACTCCTTCATCCGCATCAACGCGGACACTTGGCGCGTGCAGGATCTGCGCCTCTCCGCGGTGACACGGACCTACTTCACCAATGTCGAGCGGGTCTCGTTCGATGACCAGCTGGCCTTCATGGATTCGCTCAACCGGACGCCGACGGACATCGTCCTGAGCAACGAGACCGTGTTTGAAAATGCGAGCGCCGGCACGCTCGTCGGCGTGCTGACGGGCATCGACCCGGATGTCTCGGAGATCAATACGTTCACGATCCTCAACGATCCTGAAGGCCTGTTCGTGATCGATGGCTACGACCTTCTGATCGCCCAGCCGCTGGATTTCGAGGCTGTCCAGACGATCGACCTCGAGATCCAGCTGGTCGACTCGGACTTCAATACGATCGTGCGCACGATCACGATCACCATTGGTGACGTGAACGATGCCGCGCCCGAGTTCACCTCGCCGGCCGAGGTCAGCACGACCGAGGACCAGCGCGAAGTGCTTACGCTGGCGGCCAGCGACGCGGACACGACCGGAGAGCCGCTCACCTTCAGCATCAAAGCGGGTGAGGGTGACGCCGACTACTTCACCATCGAAGGATTGACGCTCTCCTTCATCAATCCGCCGGAGTTCGATTCCGCGCACGGCCCCGCCTACACGCTCACCTTGATCGTCAGCGACGGGGTGAACACGCGCGAGCAGGTTGTTACCGTCACCGTGACCGAAGCTGGCGGACCGGCGACCTTGTCCGGCTCCGAGGGCGACGATCTCTTCACTTACACCCCGCCCCACGCCTACGAGCGAGTCGATGGGCTTGGCGGAATGGACACGTTCTCCATCGCGGGCGCCGCGCTGGCGCTGTCCGCGAGCAATGGCGAGGTGGCGGTTGACCTCGACAATGACGGGGTGGTGGATTTCACCGTCGCCCACGTCGAAAACTTCGTGATTTCCGGCGGCGACGTCGTCCTCAAGGGCAGCCTTGCAGGCACCGCGCTATCCTCCGGCGTCGTGACTATCCTGGGCACCGGCACGGCGGACACGCTCGATGCTTCATCCGCCAGCGTCAGGGTGTCGCTCGATGGCGGCGCGGGCAACGACGTCCTCCAGGGAAGCGCTCTCGCCGATGCGTTGATCGGCGGGGCAGGCTCGGACAAGCTCTATGCGAATGGCGGGGCGGACACGCTGAAGGGCGGGGCCGGCAATGACATCTACTACCTCGATGATGCCGGTCAGATCGTGATCGAGAATTCGGGCGAGGGGACGGACAGGATTATCATCAAGGCGGACTACACGCTTGGCGATAATGTCGAGAACCTGACCTTCGCCGGCTCCTTCGGGCATCACGGCACGGGCAATGCCCTCAAGAACACGATTACCGGCAGCTCAGGCGATGACGTGCTGGACGGTGCCGGCGGCGCAGACACGTTGACAGGCGGCAAGGGGCAGGACCGCTTCCTGTTCAGTCTCCGTGAGGCGAATGGAGATTCTGTCACCGATTTCGAAGGTGCCGGTGTTGCGGGCGGTGACGTTCTGGTGTTCACCGGATATGGAAACGGCACGCTCACCCGCATCGGCACGACGGACAGCTACCTGATCACCGCCGATGCTGCGCATGGTGGCGTGAGCGAGACGATCACCCTTGCTGGAGTGACGAACCTTGCGGCCGGTGATTACGAGTTCGTTCCCGCCGGAGACGGTGCGAACCTGCCGCCGACGGACATTGTCGCCAGCAATCTGGCGGTCAAACAGACGGCCGCCAGCGGGACCCTCATCGGCGAGCTGACCGCCATCGATCCGGACGCGAGCGACGCTTCGAGGTTCGTGCTGATCGACGACGCGGGCGGACGATTCTCGCTGTCCGGCAACACGCTGATTCTTGCCGGCACGCTGGACCTCCAAACCGGCCCGACCCACACGATCACCGTCATGGCGACGGACCTGGCCGGGAACAGCTTCACCAAGGCCCTCACCATCATCATCAAGGACGATGAAACGGTGGAGGGAACGGCGGG
>Ga0210040_10008826_pt1 | contig 11852 bp, 18 predicted proteins | sample CryGeyCG12114_NA_FD_185462 | JGI IMG/M metagenome (GOLD analysis project Ga0210040, IMG submission 185462) | Groundwater microbial communities from aquifer - Crystal Geyser CG19_WC_8/21/14_NA (SPAdes) (version 2) | ecosystem: Environmental > Aquatic > Deep subsurface > Groundwater | place: USA... | reverse complement strand
GACCTCGAGCAGACAACTGCACAGTCCTCGAGTCTGCTTCTCGCGAAGACCAGTACATCAACACCGTTTACTCGCCGGCGCAAGAAGCCTCCGGGTTGGGCTGGTGCAGAGCCATCAGCTGCCTGTCCGATTCCTACGTTATCCCGTCGAAGCCTCGACCATCAGCTTTCCAGCCAACCGATTTGACCCTCTGCTTCTATGTCAACATAGTCACTATCAGCGCACTATAGAAAGTCATGAAGAGGAGACATTACAAGGAACACGAGGTGGAAGAATGCGACGGAGGGATCGATGCACTCGAATGGCTATTCTAACGCCATCGATGTTCTTTCGTTCTGCCTTTGGTGGTATGGATTCTCGCTTCTAGCGGCCAATCCCCGAGATGCAGCAGTGGTGTCCGTGATCACCTGGGTCACAACCTGGGCTTACCTCTGGACTATCAATCTGCATCCCATAAAGTGTCGCATCACTCCTTCGCAGCGAATGTTCCTTTTCGGCACCATTCTATCACTTTTGACAGCTCAATACATCGCCACATGCTGGAGCCTGGCCGTCAAGAGAGGCGAAGGCCTCGGCGGCCTCTTCTTCCAGAACTTGGTGGAACATCCGGACGACCCGTCACCGACATATGACTGCGTACGTACGGCGATGGATGGATACACTGGCAACGCATCTTGCTCCGTCGAAGCAATCTGCACTTCCCAATGACTTTTCATTGACGCAAGCGAAACGGGCTTCAAGGACATTCTTCCTGGCGTTGGCTCCGGAACATGTTTTGTGATAACGAGTCTGATGCTACTCGCATATCCATGTTTCTGGGTGCTATGGAAGCGTGAGTGGGACCCATTATCTCTTCTGGAATGCGGCATGAGCGTCATGGTGGTGTTGAGCATGGTCACGGCTGGCATTGTGCTCGGCTCATATCTCATGTCGACAAAGTTCGGCGTCAATGTGCCAGTAGCGAGTGTCGTCTTTGATGTCGCTTGCAAGGTTGTTCATGTTTCAATGAGCCCGTGGAAATACTACATCGATGCCGCAGAGGCTAGTAGAGCTGTTCGGATCTTGAGATTGTGGTTTGGCGCATTAGCAGTTCTTTGTGTCTGGATCTGTCGCATTTCCGAACGCGCCATGATCAAGTATTGGCCGTCCTTCAATCCTGTCGCGCATGGTATCACGTTCTTTAAGTGATCTCTCGTGGGAGTAGATGATGATATGGTGGGTATAGGTTGATCAACAACCATCCCACTATGCAATCCTTCCACGAACCCTATGAGAGACTTCAACCCTCCCCCAAAAAAAGAATGCGCAAATACTCCATATAGATCTCTGGATCCTCCTCCATTCTCCCCTCAACATGCCAGTCACCACACTCCGGTATCCAAGCGACCCGATGATCCCAGATGCCGAGCTTATACCTCAGGTTCTTCAGGTGTTGCTTGTGTCTGCAACCATCGTGGTCCAGTTCGGCCTGTAAGCACACAGGTTGAACCGCCGTGATGTTGACGAGCGGTCGCGCTCGTATGAACTCCACGAGTGTTCTCCATATGATGTCAGTGTCGACCTCGATAGCTCGGTCTTTCCACACGTCTGCGCAGCAAAAGCAGGCTTCGATGGTGAGACTCTGGAACGCCCAGTCATCCGGGAGGACCAGGGTGAGCTCTTTGAGATCTCGGAGTTGTGTGAGCAAGTGAATGAATTTTTTGAACTCGCCGCCCCATGTCGCCGCCTCTCCACACTTGTGAAGATGAATGTGCTGTCCGCTATAACCAGGAACTCGTATGCCAAACCCGTTTTCGGAGGGAACTGAGTAGTAGTACACTTGGTCACCCATAAAAGGTGTGCAGATGGTCAAGCGCCTCAGCCACTTAGCGTGTTCGGGTCCGATGTGTCGCAAGAATCGTAGAGCCAGGAGATGTCCGCCCTGGTCCTCAAATCGCCACTCGTTGTGGCCATAGTAGAACTCGGAAGCTTCGTTGTTTATTTGCCTGCATGTACGCAGCAAAGGAACTGCGGGCAGAGGTCGATTGAGGCGCCAGTTCTTAGGAGAGAACTTCAAGGGTCCTGCGCTGACCAGGGCGAGGCGGTAGATCTCGATGCGAAGTTCGGCTGGCAGTCGCAGGAAATGGAATGGGGGACCGACCTACACTTGTGAGCTGGCTGAGAGATGTTCATCATATTGCGACAACTTACGAGCTTGAGGACTGTCCCCTTTTCTTGGTATAAGCGGTGATAGGGCTTGTATGGCTCGAGCTCTTTCGTCGTGTGATAATACTCCTTGAAAAGCGGCTGCAACTCGCCTTCTGCGTTTTTGACCCAGTCCACTGGCATGCATGAAGGACGCTGTTTCGGTTCGAGGATGATATCATCGTTTGCGCGGAGGATGCCGCCTTTGTCGCGTCGGCCTTGCGAGTATTTCCGTACCATGTTTTGGTGATGAGTCGCGCGGTTCGAGTTGACAGTGAGCTGAAAGTTGAGAAGGCGCGGGCGGAATTGCAACCAAGGGAAAAGAGCCGAAATATTAGATAGTAGCTGTGCCAGACCGTGATATTCTGTGCGGGTGACCCTTTCACCACGATTTGTCTATGCGCAGTTTTCTCGCTACCAGGACGAGATTCTATGTCCGGCTCTTCGCACATGTGAATTATTCAATGCACGTCGAGGAATTTTCACTCTGTCCCTGACCACTCGCTGCTCTCAAGATGTTGGCCGAACGTTTGCCAACCCACCGAAACCCAGTTATGAACTAAATGCCATTTGTGATGGTCTTGCTCCTCGGTTGACGCACGGGGTTCTGATCGGCTGCCGGCGGAGCTTTCGGACCTGTGTATAGTCAGTGAATTGTGACTTCGAACACATGTTGTCTGTTGTTGTTTTGGCATCGCCCAGCTGACTACGATACAATGACGCACCATCGGTACCCTTCCGCGATCACGGTAAAGTCAAGCTGAACCCAAGACGACTCAGATGACATGCAGGTCAAAGAGCATGGACTCAGCGCGGACAACTATACTCGAACTGAGCTTGATCTCCTCATGGCGCGCGCTTGAAGCCGCGACGATTATTGCATCGCTCAATTGACAAGCCGCATTCCAGATGAGATCGTATCGCCAGACATCGTCGCTAAGGAGCTCCTCTTATCCAAGAGGTAAGATAAGTCCAGACAAGAAGTTCTGATTGTCGTGAGCGAGCATATCGTTGGCTTACCATGTCTCTGAAGGTGCAAAAAACACAAACGCTGTTGCACTCACCCCTCTTTCTCAACTGGGAAGCCATCGCCCGGATGCTTAGTAACCATGTCTTGCAGGCGTGTCAAGTCTTCAGACTCGGAGTGGTATTCCATCCATCGAATACGTTCTCGTATCCATGCCTTGAAGGGGGCTGGTAAGGTAGGGACCGAACGCAAGCTGTAAAGCTGAAAGAGCATGTGGTATACACTAGCGGGCTGTGGTCCGTCCATTAAAGGAGCTACTTGAGCGGGAGCATCAACTTTTATCTCGGCATCGTTGCAATCAGCGTAGAATACCGACATTAGGCTTGGCTTCTGAGCTTGCTCGGCGGTGTCGTCAAATGGACCTTGATCGTACAGGAAGTGGGATTTGTATTCCATCGTGGTCGCACAGACATTCCTGAGGGAGTGGGACAGTCCGACAGGTGCTTCTCGTGGTAATGTACCGGGAGGAGGTGGCGGAGGGGTTATTTCTGTACGCTCGAGGTTGCGCTGGACTTGCTCTAGATAGCCAGATAGTTGAGGAACTGTGGCCAATATCTCCGACGCAAAGTATATGATGTTGGCCTCTGACTCCGGTGTCTGGGTGGCTAGGAACTTTTCATACCCTTCGTGGGGCGACGATGCGAGGATATGGCATTGTCGAAGAATGACCTGGTGTAAGCGCAGACGCGAAGACCGTACATTATTCCAAAGATGAGCTGTGAAACGCCGAGGGTACACTGGAGTCATGTCAGCTACACGACCGATATCAATTGGCTACTTTTGGAGCGTACCATGGTAATAACCCTCGTACGCAAGCTGCTCGATGCCTCGAGGCGGGACCTGGAAGGCTTGAAAACGCGCTCGCTGCGGCATGGCCTGCGAGAACCTTGCTAGGCTGTCATCAATAGTCTGTGCCTGTCTGATAATTGGAACGGGATGCTGGTAGGTCCCCTTCTGCAGCGCTTCTCTGAATAGAACTAGCTCCATGACGATTTCGAGGAAGTTTCCATGGACATGATTTGGATTGGCTTGCATACCACTTTGTTCTTTCAACCGTCTCATCAATTGGGCAAAATTTGGTGGTAAGTGTATGTGAGTAATCCAGCTGTCTGCCAACCCACAAAATGCGATGTCAGTAATCGTTTACACTCCATCACATGCCTTTGATACTTACTGATAATAGCACTCTGCACTAACGTAGTGAGCAACTTGTGCGTCATATCAGTCAAACGCTCCTTCTCTAGCTTCAATAAAGCAATGGCCACTGCGCCATTCAAGTGTTTTGCGCAATTTTCCATGCCTGATAGGCGAGGGACAACCAAGACCTCGAACATTGCGGCCATGATTATAGCCATAAGTGTAGAGTCTTGCGTCGCGGTCTCAGGATCCGATACGGCGGCATTGATGCCACGGATGGCAGCAACGTAATGCTTAGTAGCTGTGCTAATCATTCCTTGTTGGCGGGTAGTTTTCGCGTAGCCAGCTAAACCAGCAGCAGTGATACCTGGTTAAAAGCGTACCAAATCAGTATGTGTCGTGCGACCAGTCCAATACCACTTACTCTGTTGTAGGCCTGGATTGGAGTATCCAGTCTTGGTATAAAAATCTGGCAGGTAGTACAACTGGGACACAGCCGGGTCTGAGCTCACTATGGTATTAGTAAATGCCTCATAAAATGTTCACAACCGCCGTACCATTGTCAATGTAGGTCGACATGAAGAAGCTAATGCCTAAGTCGTCTAGTGGCTGATACAGAACGAAATCTGTCAGCTTCATAGGTCCGGCCGCCGCAACACGTATGGCTGTCTGGTTGCTGGACATGGGGCCCGGCTTCTGACCCTCTGGGCGACCAGAGATGTCGCTTTTGTTCCTATGGGCGATCTTGTTGCTCTCATCATGGAACATGAGGTCGACAGTGTTTCGGTACCCCGGACAAACTCGACCGGCTTTGATGCATTGCCCGCATGCGGGAAGCGATTGGTCGCACTAAGACTGTCAGTCAGCAAGAATAGAAAACGAGGTCAAGAATATCAGTGTGTTCTAGCAACCGACAAAAGTGAAAAGGATGGGACGCAGACATAAACCTGAGTGGAATAACCTATATCATGGGTGGAATATTGTAAAAATCTCGACTTACTCTGCTGCGACGCTTCCTGCACTCGCCGCACGCGGGAGATGGCTTGCCGCGATACACCATCTCAAAAAGGCAATTCTGGTATGTTCGCCCTGCATAAGGCGGCGTAGGCTTACAGACGTCAGTTGGCGAATCGGCGTAGGATAATGGGGTCCAAGTGAGACTTGTTTAGAATAGCTTATTGCAGGATGCTTGAACACGGAGGAGCCAAAGCTTCAAGACTACTTATACGCAACGAAGACATGGCATGCAACTAAGATGAAGGTTGATCTGTTGCTTGGTAAAGGGCAGGAAAGACGCGACACGAAATCTCCGGTATCGATAAGCTCGGACGGTTCGCACGGACCAATATTTCAGACGCGTCACACCTCCCAAGATCAGCCTGCGTGTGGCAAGGCTGACAACTTCAAATTAGCATACTCATCGCTCCGACGCATTCAACCAGACCGAAGGCCGAAGAGCAGAAAGGGAATTATTTTGATAACGCCGCTTCTACTATCGAGCCGTTTACCACCTTCCGGCTTTGTCCCAATATCCGCTATCATCGCTGACCAGTTGGCCCTGCAAACAAATACCATCTGACTCAATTATAGCGACGCCTTCGAGAGGACCACAATGACTGCAATGACATTGCGGAATGCGCAAGAAGCGCAGCAGTACAGCACCTCGACAGTCATGGTTTATGCCACCCTCGCACCTATTGTCCCACTCTCCATTTCCTCCATCTCCTGCATTACTACGTTCTTCGCTTTCCTTTGCCTCCTCTTGTCCAACTTGTTCTTGATCGCTGCTTTGACGCCAATGCAGCACATGGCCGAAGAGAACATTGCGCTGCCGAACCATAGGAGCGCATTGATCAGATCGCACCATACCGCTCTATCCATGCGCCCTAGGTTTGCGCCGTGATACTCTCCTTCAACTGGGCCCTCCGTGTACGCCTGGTAAAATACTGCGAAGCAGACGAACCACAATATGACCAATACCCATTCGACAATCCAAGTGAAGCGATAGTGTCGCACCGTTATGCTGTCCATGAGCAGGGTCAAGAGTGTAAAGCCGAGCACCACTTGGGTGTATATGAAGGTAGTCTGACTGGATGTGCTTCCATGCGAAAGCTCGATAGCGTAGGATATGCCAGAGGCGAGAGCGAAAGCGAACTGAAGAAGTCGGACACTAAGTCGGAATACGGAAACAAGAGGCCTGTCGAGTTTGGTATTGATGGCGGCTCTGAAAGAACTAGGATCGATGAAATGCGTCTTGAAGTATGGTGGAGGCGGCATCTCCGGTGGAGCATATTGAGGTAGAGGAACATTGTCGGCGGGCTGATTGCTTGGAATGTCTTGTGTGCCCATACTTATTCGAGTTCGGGGTGTAACTATTAGTCGATTGGAGGGAAGCTTGCGGTCGAAAAGAAGTTAGGGTGGCCGTCTCGAGAGCAACTGAACAACGATTGAAAGAAGTTGCGTGCGAACAGATTATATGCTACCATCCAGGAGCCGCTGACGCACCTACTAACGTACAACGAGATCTGAAATAGCAACAGATAATGTCGTGGTATGCGATTTGACCGACCATCAGCGGGACCGATGTTTAGCGTTGAAATTAATACGAAAGAGAGAGAATACGAGTTCTGCGTCGCACGGTCCATCACCGGCAAGACTAACCTGGTGCACCATGCAACCAAAACGATCAAATGCCTACTTATGTTGGTCGCAGGTACAGTCGTCGCACATATTGAGAGACGAAATGAAATGTTGCAAAGATTCTTGTGTCAAGTTGAACATTGTCACGATGAGACTAGTATGAGCCTGAGTATTCTAAGAGAATGGTGTTGTTGCTAAGATTGATGGAAAGCGAGCTGAAGATATACGGCCCTACTAGTTCAAATGTCAGGGGTGATGGAGCAACCAGCGGCGATGCCACGTTGAAAACCTTGGAATGCATGAAAGCACGTGATCATGCTCCGCTTCGACTCTTCGACCATCTACTTCGCTCACCCCACCAGGTACGCATGCCACATGGAGACATTCCCATGCTGCATTGACTTCGTTCATAACCTTTCGGGAAAGTCTTGCGAACCCTTCTCGTCCAAAATGATGAAAGTGATGAAACACGGCTCGCACTAAAACGTGCCGAGGCTTCCTTGTGCATCGCGCGGCCCCGACCTCGAACTCACTTCACTACAACTCGCACGGTAAAGGCTATAGCCTCGGGCGACGAATGCACTGAGTACCTCACCTCGAATATGCAGCAAGCATCGCCGGTATCTGATAACACATCAACGCCCCGAGATTCACAGCACGACATCACGGCATCCAAGATCACCAGAAAATCCCATCGGAAATCGCGCGCAGGCTGTGGAAACTGCAAAACGCGGCGCATCAAAGTGAGTATACACCATGACTGACCCTTTTCAGTGCGATGCACTGTCGAGAGGGCTAGACCAGTCGCCTTGAAGTACAGTATTGACTTTATCACCACACCATGAATACTCTCAAGATTTCGTTATGTATACGGTCTACTCATCAATGAGTTTTAGGGATATTCAGGCTATCACGAGATATTACGGTGGGACAGTAGTGCTGACAAACGCTCAGTGCGATGAAGGGAAACCTCAGTGTCAGAATTGTAAGCGCCGCAATGTCCGCTGCGATTACACGACGCGCAACCCGGTCCCGAGCCCAGATAGCGGGAGCAGTTTGCCTGACTCTGAAGACCTTCGCCTGTCTGAAATTGAGCTCACATATTACTGGTCAACTACTACCAGCCAATCGCTATCTGCCTGGCCGTCTGGTGGTGCTGTCTGGCAAACACTCATGGAAGACATAGCTCTCGGTCATCGGCATGTCTTACACCTCATGTTGTGTCTTACTGCTCTTCATCTTGCCCGTTGTCGTCCAAGCAGGCAAGAGGAGTATGCTACAACAGCTGATCATCATTATGAACGCGCGTTAGCAAGCGTAACTCACGATATGGCCAACATTAGCACCGAAAACTGCGACGCAATTCTTGTTTCCGCCCAATTGATCTGCTTTGTGAGTTGGGCGAGAGGACCGCAACCTGGGGAGTATCTTGCCTTCGGAAGCCATGGAAGATCGGACTGGTTGATCATGTTTCGCGGCATCCGGACGACGCTGGAGAGCTTCGGACGAGAGAAGTTTACGAAGACGCATGCACCAGCAACACGATCCAAAGGCCGTCCTCTGCCGCCCCTGAATGAGCCAGAGGGTTACCTGTTCCAGCTCGCTGAACTCCACGAGCATGTTGCTGCCACTTCGCTCTCGGATGAAAGCGCTGAGAACGTGCGAGCCGTGCATGTATTGAAAGAGTGTTACGACAATCGGTATGGCGGCATTGACGGCGAATACCATGTTGTGTTTGCGTGGCTCTACAAGATGCACGAGGACTTCCTCGACCGCCTTGATCAGCGCGACGCCATCCCATTGATTATTTTCGCCCACTTCGTTGTCCTCATGCAGGAGATGGAATCGTTCTGGTACATGAAAGGATGGACGCATCATGTAATGGGCGGGATCTCCGAAGCGCTGGCACGCGAGCATATTGCGTGGATCAGGTGGCCAATGGCTAGAGTGGGATGGATAGCGCCTTGATCTCGTGTGTCCTGACTACCCGTCAGATCATTTGGATGGAGTGGTATGATGAAGGACTAAGGGTTGTAAATCCAGGATGGTACAAGAACAAGGTGGTTGGCCCTTGATAGGGTCGAGCCACGACTTCATGGACCGCATTCCTCGCAACATTCCTCACCAGCGACAACATCATGCGTCGTCATGTCGATGTTCTGGATTTACTCAAAAGCTTAGCCAGCTCTAAGACTCGGTCAGCTCAGGTCCTGGACTTTGAGATCTCGTAGCTCAACGCCATGTCTGCACACGCTATCTACTACTTGTTGGCCTTTGCGACGAGCGCCCTCGCTGCCAACAACATATGCGGCACAGTTGGCATTCACGACCCCGACAAGATATCGTACTACATGGGCAATTTCTTTTACAAAGGTCCCACAACGTTTGCACTTTGCGCATCATACTGCAAGAAGGACGTACCAAGGTGTAAGAGCTTCCGATACTCCTACTACTCGGATGCAGCTGCTCAATACTGCGAGTTCTTCGATAACGGCCTGTAAGTATCCTCGTTCATCAAATTGAGGTGTCCAGTCTATGACTGAGTCTAACCTACAACCACTAGGGAGGGCAATTTCACGGCCGACAGCACCCAACCGTACTACTACTACGACATAGGGTGCGGGTTTCCACCTTATGCCGATGTCTCCACATCTGTAGTCACGTCTAGCGTTGGAGCAGCAACAGTCACAGAAGTGCAACTACAAACGCAGACACAATTCCAGACGGTGACCATCACCACCACATCCGTACCTCCCACCCTCACACAAACTATCACAACAACGCTCGCGCTTTCAGCAACCACACAGAGAGAAACACTTACTATCACAACGGCAACATTTCTTCCAGGTACCACGCAGAGATACACCCAGACCGTTACGACGACGGCGCTCGCTCCAGGAACTACTCAGACTCTTACCCAGACGCGCACGCGCGATGTGATTCGGACCACAACTGTCACGTCAATGCAAACGTCTACCGTCGTTCAGCAGCGCGTGTCTACAAGCACACAGACCCAAACACGAGTTCAGTTATCCATCCGAACGTCAAGCGTCATCGTAACGCGAACAAGTACAATCGTGAGCGCGCGTCTCAGCACGGTTACAAATGCCAGGACCACGGTGACGTCGATTCTTGTGAGGAGCACCACGGTGAGCTTCACAGCAACGGTTTCGTTCCCGGTCACGCAGCAGGCTGCTTTCATTGCAGCGGCGAGCCCGACCACAACTTCTACAATCACGCGTGAGGTTCCCAGTTGCCCCGCGTCCAGGGTGGCCACGCCTTCTACGACCATCACGATCACGCGACAAGTTGCTGGGTGTTCGGCATCGAAGGCGTCGGCGGTCACGACAACAATCACAAGGCAGGTTCCTGTTGAGAGAACAAGGACAACGACAACAACTCGTGTGCGCACTGTCACGGTCAGTGTGTAGAAGGGTGGGAAAGTGTGGAATGGAATTAGCGCAAAGTTCTTGCTTCATTGATTATAGTTCGATGTATGTGTTCTGCTAGCTAGTCTCATGTACTCTCTCAAGTACGCTGCTGCGCGGAACGATAATAAGCCAATACCTTCTCGTCGTCTTCCCTTCTCTTCATGGGGTGTTGTGCACTCCTTCTTCATCGTAGGCTAACTTGTTGCTTTCGCGGTCAACATGGCCATCGCTGCTCTACCAAGCAACAATAAGCCAATACCTTCTCACGGATCTGCCGCTCAAGAGGCCCTATGCGGCGCACTTGCTCCTCAAGATCAGCTTCACCCCTCCTTCCTTGCCATCCTAAGTCTCCCACTGCTGCTCTCAGCAGTAATAAGCCAATACCTTCTCCAAATCTCAAAAGGCAACAAGGTCCATCGTGAACTTCCGCTTAGACTAGCCAGTAGCAGCAACACCAACATATCTGTGGCGGTTGGTATAGACGAACATATCTGCCACGTTGCGGCTCCGCCAGGAATGAGACCTCATCAACTATATCGGCTGTAGCTGAGTCGTCATCAGACTCTGAGTCGTCACCAGACTCAGAGTCTGTCGCCTCGTCTTCCGCCCCACCGGTCTTGAGAGCCTCGAAGCGAGCCATGATTGCCTTGCCCTGATCAAAGAACTCAGCTTGTTCAGCATTGCGTACCTGCACCTTATTGAGCCGCGCATTGTTGGCGATAGTTTTGGTTGAAACTAATAGAGCTGAACGACTTGAGTTGAACCTCCTATTCCTAGAAGCTTGAAGTAACGAGCGCCTGGTTGTCGTAGCTGGCGGCTATACGGGGGAGAGTGCGATGAAAGCGCTGGCTGCTCGTCGCGTTCCCGAAACTGGTGTGGCGACTCTGTCTTCCTGGTTGCCTGGCTGGGAAGGACTCTGCCTGGTAGCTGAGGCGACGGCTTGGTGCAGGCGGTGCGATTAGTGCAGGCGCCCATTGAACTTCTTGCTGACCAGCGAGAAATGATCTGCATGGATGTGGTCTGCGCTTGGTCACATTGTCCTTGCACTCGAACGACAAATCGATAGGATCTCTGCATCCTCCAAACAGCTTGGCGGAGGCTCTGGTGGCAAGGTTTATTCAGCAACCAACAGCAGCGCGAGAAGAAGAACCTCCACGAATGATCGTCTCCACAGCTCCGAGCCTCTCGTTCATATCCATGTACATTGCGTGCGATCCATCGCAATCTGACTCTAAGGCGTCCACTCACTCCTCCCTGCGTATATGCAGATCGTCAACAACCGAAGTAGCTTCACGATGGACAGATGATGGCGGGTTGGGTCGAGATTGTTTGGGAGGATTGGGATGATACGAGTGGTGAAAGGCGGAAGAGAAAGGTATGGTCTGGCCAGGAACCCTGGTGTTGGGTAGACATGCGAGCGCTGGGGCGTCAAG